>JAABUK010005864.1_pt1 | contig 18747 bp, 26 predicted proteins | sample 5559141 | NCBI WGS metagenome assembly JAABUK01 (sample SAMN10711869, study PRJNA513367) | rock metagenome | isolation source: Antarctica rocks | place: Antarctica: Victoria Land, Pudding Butte nord | collected 2016-01-03 | reverse complement strand
AGACCACCACCACTATACCAAACTTGAAAACTGCGCTGCTGCTGATGTTGTCACTACTGCCTGTATCATTGCTGCTATTGTCACTGCTGTTGAGGCTGCTGGTGCTGTTGCTGTCATTGATGCTGCTGATATGATAGACATGGGCTGTAGCAAAACATTACACTGTGCCGTACAGAATGTGAGACACTGTGCATCAAGCAAATGTAAGTCTTCATATCCTTCCTTTTGCTTGATTCTTTATTTGGCTCTCGGTCTCTTGCCATGACTTTACCGACTGTTGGGACCTGACTTGGCTTCTAGCTTTGTTGAACGTGGATTACGTCAGGGACCATATAAATCTGAGAGAGAGAGATGTTTCGACTGTTTACAAGATCAGGATCGTATGTCGCTGCCAGAGCCAGTCCTCTGTGATATCATGTGTCGCTGCACTCCGTTCACGCAGCTGTGCATGTCTTTGACTTGCAGAGGGTTGCACAACTTCAAAGAGATCGTGTCAGTGCCGAAATTCACAGGTCTGCTGCAAGTGCGACATCTCACACTCGTATCGGTAGTCCGGCGAAATGTTCTGTTCGTCTGCTGGAACATGTTAGGGGAAGACACTACAGCCGAGGCCAAGTTGAGACTGATCGACGATTACTGGTGTTGCAAGAAGGCAAACTATAAGTCTTTCATCATACACAAAGACGGCTCAGGACGCCATGTCTTCTTGGGCAAGCTGATGGAGGATGGCACACCGGACAGAGAAAGGTGCTTGAGCGATGTTCATATGTATATCAGTCCACGCGCTAGGCAAGCAACATTCTCGATAGAAGCAAAATTCAGATGTTTCACGACTTTGTCGGATCTGGCGAAAGACCATTGGCGGGTGTGTCACCATGATTTATTCAACGATTACCTGACTGACGAACGTTCCTGGAGAGACATGAACAGCTTCACCAAGTTCAAGTTTTTAGAGAGCATGATAGGACAAAGTCGAGCTTCGTTGTTTTTAGCTGATTTCACGTTTGACGAACAATACCATGGGCTGAACTTCGTGAACAAAGTCTGGTTTTGTGTGCAGAATGGTGTCGATTACTTTGATCATTATCTGCTGCCAAACGCACCTTGACTAACTATGAAAAAGGCCTTCGCCCTTTAGGGCAGCAAGGCTGGCGCACCCAGAGGGTGCAAACTCCTGTGGGGTTTTTTTAATTAATGTCGACTACCAGCAGATGAAGATACCCACCAAGCCAGCGGGATGGCCGACAAGCGATGTTCCAAAGTATCAGGAAGTAAACGAGGTTGCGAGGATGATCTACCTTGCTCTGAAGAAGCAATATCAGTATTACCATCAACTGTGAGACCATGTTGTGATGCTTGCAAGATCACATCGAGTCTCCCTTATTTGTGCAAAGCTACGCATCGGTCACTCTGTCGTCATTCGATCTGCAACTGCGCATTGAAAGTGCTCTCAAAAGAAGGTACACCAAGGCCCGGAAACGGGCATGGTGGCCAATATGCTGGTCACGAAGAATTTGGCCCTCAACAAAGTAGCCCATGTGCTGGCCTATCTCAAAATAGAAATCGCTTCTCATCGAGACCAGGTACTGTTGCAACGATTTGTGCCGGCAAGGACTTCTGCACCTCACAGTTGCCCACCAAAGAGGAGTATTTGCAGATGGTTGAGGAAATTTTCCCTTTGCTGCTGATTTTTGGAGAGGCTGCCAATGGTGATGACAAAGCTGGTAGCACAGAGATGGCCTTTGCTGCAATTCTGACCCAACTCCAAGCAGCTGCAGTTCTGCTGCAACAGTTGACATTGCTTGTCGTCAACCTGCTCTCACAGTTAGGCGCTCTGTGCTCAGAGCAAACACGAAAGTCTACAGTCATAGCAGGTGCGCATCTGCAGCCTATGAATGTCACCTTACAAGCGTCAAGCACTGTTCTGTGTCACCTGTGCATCCTGTTCACGCAAGGGGCAGCGTCTGGGTCCATACAATTCCTAGTGTACTGGAGTATTGCCTGCTTGTTAGCACTTGTCACCTTCCTGACTCAGCTCTCAGTCAATTGAATTCTCAAGAAGAAGCCTTGATATTATTGATTCACAACTAGTTCCACACCCCAGACTGCAAGGTATCAAATGAAAATGAAATGATTACCACTGATGGGCCCCTGATGGAAACAGTGGTCAGTTTTTAATGTGCCAGCTAGCAAATCTGAGGAGGATTTCAGTGAAAACGTCCATCAAAGCTCTTTTCAATCCCATAGCGTCTGTGTTGATTCAGAAATGGCATCTATACACTGGAAACCCAAACGTCTATCATGCCTTGCAGGGCCTTATGCGCACTCCTGCATGTCCAGTGCAGCTGAAGGCTTGGGCCTACTCCTCCAACTGGACACCATCATTGGCAGAACACCTGCAGTGACTTCTGCCGCTGCAGCCTATTCAAAGTGTGCCTCAAGCAAAGCTGAAAGCTGCAATAAGATGCCGTGTATTTTGTGCATGCTGTTACAGGCACGAGCATCAGTACAAGCACTAAACACAAAGCACCCAGCACTTAGACACCAGTAGATACTATTTGATTGCAAGCGTGTGCATGAGCGTACACATCAGCACTGCCCAGTATGGGCACAGCCCAATTGCAGGCACTAGTACTATCAGAGGCCCTAATTATCCTGGTATGCTGCAGGATGCTGCATGTCATAGCGTCAAATCAGGAACAGTTTGGCAGTGACAGGACGCAGCAGGCAATGCAGCAGCAATCTTGGGTTGCAGATCTCCAAGCGGGTTTGCTGAGCGGCACAATTTTCCGCCGATTCCTGTCGCAACACTGTGGGCTGAATAGCAGCATGACTCAGATCTGCTGTCATCAGGCCTTTGCACAAGCAGTCTCAGGCATGATCAGGTGCACAGCCAGCAAAGCACTACCACTGCTGCTTGCTTCCTGCCTGTGCTCTGCAGTTGTGTGTTTGCGGCAATGTTGCATGATGGCATGCTGTTGCGCTGTACAGTTGCCCCCATCCTCTTGCTCATGCACAGACACACCTGATCTTTTGGATATGCACATCGTCATAATGTATCTAAGTGCTGTTTTGTTGGATGGCATCATTTCTGGTTGCTATACTGCCTACTCTGCTATAGCCTGAACCTGCAACAGCAGCTACTGCAAATGTTGCACTAAACATCTGACAACAACAACACACAGATCTATCATGCTTGGTGTAGGGAACAGGTGCAATCAGCTGTTGAACGTATACAAAGCAAGGAAGAGGTTGCAGGGGATGCAGAAAGCCTTGTGGGACTGGTGTCCCTGGCTGCTGTGCATGCTCATGTTTGCTCCCAGTTTGGTTTGGACAAGAAACTCACCAAGACTGTGCTAGATCTGCATCACAAGGTATGCTGCGCTGCCCTGCCCTGCCCTGCCCTGCCCTGCCCTCAATTGTGTCAGGCAGTTTGTTCAAGCAGAGTTGCTGCACAGAGTTTCAGCCAGCTGCATATAGGTCTGCTTGGTGAACAAGCTGCCGTTTGTGATGATGTACACAGTCAACATGTACATACTGACCGCATCAGCCAGTCAAGGATGGGCATGTCTGCTTGTGCTGGACAGCTGTCCCTCCCTCTGTCATTGCCTTGTGGCCTCTCTACATGCTAAAACATGTGGTCCACATGCAGAGTCCTCTCTTGCCAGTATACTGCAATCTGAGCATACACCCTGCCAGTTTCTTGTCCCAGATGCTGCCCTCAGCTGCTGACAAGTACATCCACGCCAGCTTTGTGCGAGAGGTAATGCTCTGCCACTAAAACCCCCTGCAAAGTATTTGTTCATACAAATAACAGAGCTGTGTATTGATCAAATGAGGTTTGCATTGATTAAATGAGCTTTGCATTGATTGCATGAGGTCTGCACTGCTTGAATGAGCTCTGCAATGATTATATTAGCTCCGCACGGATTAGGTGAGCTCTATTAACAATGACATACTTTATAACCGTGAGCTAGGTATGTGCAGGGCAAGTCTTGTCTCTCCAGTGCAAACTATTCTGTGCATCCCTTAACGGCCTATCAATATGACATCTTTTACAGTAACGTTATTCAACATCATTGAGACTAGCCTTACCATGTGGGCAAAGCCCCTCAGCTTTGCCAAACAAAAGTCTTTTAGGCAGTTCATCATCAGACATTCTGAGGATATGATTGAGCCAGCTGAGTCTTTTGCCAAATGAGAGCTCTGCAACGGCTAATGCGCTCTGTAGACAGCTCTAAATGATATATGACTTGCAGCCTTGCATGTGTGCATGTTGTATCTTCAACATGCACCTTGGCCTGATGTCAAGATTGCTTGATTGGTGTCATGCAGGCGCTAGCTGAGCAGAGGGTGCAGGTGGAGACTGGCATGAACAGCTATGGGCTGGAAGTACAGCAGGCCAGTTTGACAGTGCTAGCCTGGCAGGCTCACATGGCAGCCCTTCATGTCACAACCAGGTGCAGCCCATTGACTTGTTTGGAAGCAATCTATCTCGTCCAATGAGAAACGACTCTGCAAGGGATCTTTGCAAGGGCTCAGGCATCATGTGTCGATATGTGATGCAGGATTGACTGGTCTGTTTGATCAATTGCTGTGTCTTTATCGTTCTCCTGTATGGCATATGTGGAAACACCTAGTCTGAGAGATTGCATCTGGTAGCAAAGCATGAGCCTTCAGGTCTGTTAGGACAGCTTGGCTTTTGCTCAGCTGCAAGTGCTCACTGCTGCGCCTTCAGCAATGCTCTGCAGCATGCTTTGCCTTTCTGTCTGTGACCTGTTCAACACAGCTTGCTGGTCAGACCAATGCCAAGGCGAACACTCTGCTCCACTCTTGCCACAGCTACATAGAGCAAATGTACATGTCAACCTTGTTGCACATCTTGAAGTCCACAAGATGACAGCAAGACAAGATCAAGGCAACGCCATTGAAACTGATTGGTTCTCATGTGGCTTTTACCACTGCATGACGTGCTGTTCTTTCACCACATTGCCTCAGAACTGGACAAACTGGTGGGTCACTGCAGGTCCAGTGAGGCGCTGCTGACAAAACAGGCTGCAGCCCTGGTCAGGGGTGTGGATCTGGCAGCAGGCTTACGCAACCGGTTGCATCTGCTGCTGGATTTGCATGCTGCTGCATCAGTACCAGTCACCCAGGAGGCCCTCACCCTGTTTGTCAATTCCATCTGTCTTGTCAAGGTGAGCCACCCTTCTCTACTTCATCTCACCTCAGATCGCCTCACCCTCCCCACAAATATGTCAACAGGCAGCTTGCAAACGATGTCAACATTGATGAGGATTGTGGATTGTACCAACATTCAAAAAAAGCTATGTACTGCCAGCCTGAGATGCAGATGGCTGCTTGCTAATGACTGCATCAGCAAAACGTGCATCATGCACAATGCTAGGCGGCTTTTCACTCTAGGTCTGCAGATTGCTCTGTTGCTGCAGGACTGCTAGCTTGTCTATGTCACAGGGTAATATTAGTAGACACCATGTGCGTTCTGCCTCACAAGGTTGCAACCTTTGATCATACATTTTTGTATAGTCTAGCACTGAGAGCAATGCAAACTACATTGGACACAGACTGCACGAGATGATTTGATGCTGGCGTTGATCTATTCACTCCACTGCCCATGTACCAAATTGCGCACAGAGCAAGCTTGAGGCCTGCAACTAAAGCCAGCTTGGCCTAGCATTGAGACAAGTACCAGTGCACATGAGCAGAGTGCACAAACCAAGCTGCTATGGAGAGACAAGACTTGTCCTGCACGTACCTAGCTCATCATGAGAAAGCGCTTCAACTATGGTTATCATCATTATTAATGTTGAATATTGTTATTATCATTACCATCATTATTGTCATCATCGTCATCATTATTATTACTATTAGTAGTACAGTAGTAGTACTGTTGTTATTATTATCATTATTATAATAATAATAATGATAAGCAGAGGTATACCTTGCAGGGTGTGAGCAAGACATTTGAGGAGCATGACGCTGCCATCACTCCTGCCTTGCCGCAGCTGGTGAACCACATCAGATCTGGTGCTCAGGTACCTACTCTTGCCTCCCCTCCCACACTTGCACTCACGCCTGTATTCATACTTGTTCCCAAACTTGTACCCACACCAACATTCACGCTCATGTTCAAACTCATGTCTCTGTTTTTGGGTCAGGATAGTTGTCGCCTCTGCTGAGAGATCCACCCAGCAGGCCTGCAGATATCCTGAACACAGTACAGGGCTGCTTGAGAGCTGGAACTGTTGAGTGTAAGGCCTATTGAGTTCATGGTCATGGTCGGTGCAGGGCTTGACATTTGTGAGGCCACAGTTAGGCTGCCGTTAATGTCGTTCAAAATATTGATTGCGTGCCTGAGTGCATGCAGTAATGCTGGTTGCCTAAGCCGGTACATGCAGTGCTGGTTGTGCAAGCCGACCAGGCGTAATGGTAAGTGACCCTGTTCAGTCTTGCAGCCGTTTGAAAGCAGGATTGCTATTTGGTGGGCTGATGAATGCCTCATCCTAGGGCTTGTCACATACTTGGGATAGCTAATTGCATGGACTATTGAGTGCAGTGCTGGGCTGATTTGATGACAACAATAACAACAACTTTAACGTTTTTTAGCTCGTGATGAGCTAGGCATGTGCAGGACAAGTCTTGTCTCTCCAGAGCAGCCTGTCTTGTGCATCCCTTTAAGGCCTACTAACACAATAGGGTGAACAGTCACATAATGCAATGCCATTGATTGCTGGTTTGATGCAGGGCTTATTGAGCGCAATGGCAGCCAAGGTTAGAGCCAAGCAGCGCCACCTGGCCTCAACAGCGCCTTCTCTGCTGCAATTCACATCCACTCGCACTGCAGCAGACAAGGCTCTGAAGGACGCCGAAACCGCCACTGAAGCAGCCCTGCAAGTCATAGCAGGTGTGCCTTTGCCTTTGCTGTCCACTCTTGCCTCAGGTGACGCCTGACCGTATCCAGCATGTAGCTGCTGTTGCTTTGCTGGCCGATGCCTGGGGAACTTGACACAGTTACAAGTATCTGCCAGATTCCTGAGAGGGATGGGCCTGCCGTGAGTAGGTGCATGTTTGTGTACAGGACCAGCCACAAGTGAGCAGCTAGTGATGCTTGATCTGTGCGTGGATGCTCTAACAGCGACAGCGACTATGAACATGTCTGTGTACAGGACCAGCCACAAGTGAGCAGCTAGTGATGCTTGATCTGTGCGTAGATGCGCTGAAGGCAACAGCAACTATCAGCAGTAACAGAATGCAGGCCCTGGACTCTGCATTGCATACCCTCAGGACTCTGATACGTTTGAAAGCAGCTGTGTCTCAGGTTGGTCTTCAATTTGTGTCATAGACACTGCTCTGCCTGCACACACATTGTTGCTTGATCCACATGGAGTACCATATTGCAAAGCTGCAGCATGACAGGAGGGCAGTGTGTATGCTGATGGCATACAAGTACACAGCACAGGCAGGGCAGAAGGCTGGCTGTTGACCTCTTGACATATGTGCAAGCATACACATCATTATCTGTGCTCAAACGGCATCAGCAGACCTTTGTCATTGGCAGTGCCAACCATGACATATGATCAGTCTGTTTTGAGCTCTTTGACTCTGCACAGCCAACACCTTCCAACATCAGTACTGCTAGCAGATGGCTAGGACACACACTGTCTGCCGATGAGCCCATGCCTGCTGCTTACAGCTGATGTGTCCTGGGCTGCTCACTTTTGCTTGTAACCCAAAAGCATCACCCATGCCTGATGTTATCTGAGGTTGGGTATGCATTGTGTACAGGCAAGTGACTGCAGCTGGCTGTATTTTGATCAAGGCTTGCTAGTGCCCATCTTTGGTGCTGCACTCAAGAGACCGCAGGACGCTCATCAACTGCCTTATATCTTGGCTGCCTTCATGGATGCACAGCAGCTGCTGCAGCACGCACCTCTGCCATTGGACAAACCAGATGCTGCATCCAAGATACAGGTGACTTCAAATGGCACGGACGGTGTAATGGCATGCTTAGCTACAAGATTAGCTTGTGAATGGTTGCATGATTTGTGGACAGCATGGACACAAGACAAGTATGTAAACAGATGTTGCTGGTGTTGCTGTGCAAGGGCACATCTGATCAGCTCTTTCACTAGTCAACTTCTCTTCTGCAGTCAGATGGTCTCTGAGGGTGACTGGCACACAAACATGCAGGCAACTTTGGCACACTCTGCACTTGCTGCAGGCCATGTACCACCTTCCAGCTAGAGCCATGATGGTCAGCTGTTTTACTGACGGGTCCAGTCTTAAAACAACAGTGCTGATGTGGGATGATGACAAACATGTTACCATGTAAGTCTGCTACCATGCAGTGTCTGATAGCCTGTGCTCTCTGCAGGTGTATGATGATCAGCTTTGGTCAACACTTGAGCAAGTGGTGCTGTGGCCGCTGTGTCAGCGTATTGAGACTGACCTTAGGTTGCATCACCATGCAGCCCTCCTGACTGGGGTGCCGCCCATGAACCCCCTCACCCATGACATCCTGGATGTCAATCCCTTGCTGGAAGTTGACCAGCTTGTTCTGTCTACCAGGGTAGTGGACATCAGGTGAAACCTGTCTCGAGCAGCTTGCTGGCTTGTGTACTAGCTTGATGTGTCTACTAGCTTGATGTGTCTACTAGCTTCATCTGTGTACTAGCTTCATCTGTGTACTAGCTTCATCTGTGTACTAGCTTGATCTGTGTACTAGCTTGATCTGTCTGCTAGTTTCATCTGTCTCACAGGGCATGGAACATCGGGGCAATGCGGGATACTAGCTGACGTCCAATTTGGGCTCTATTGCTCTGCTACTGTTTGATTGAAATGCCCTGCCATGTGTTCTTCAACCCCCCCCCCCCCCCCCAACCACATGCATCAGCCCTTCCCCCCCTCCCTGCCTCCCCCCGCCCTTTGGCTTGTACTGGTTCCTCAACAACAGAGTTGACCCAATTTCAAGAATTTGATGTATGCCAACAGGACAGGTAGCTAAAACCCCTGCCATTGCAATTGTGTTTGCAGGTCATACGTTGCACAGTGGTTGACTGCCAGCTTCCGCAGTCATACGGCTGTATCCCCTCACGACTGGCAGACCTATGAGGAGATGCGCACCCTGGCTCTGGACAAGTATCATCTGCGCCTTGGTGCCATAGACCTGCCCACACAAGCTTCTGACCAAAGTAAGGCTGTTTGGGCTCTCCCCTCATGCTAAAAGATCATCAAAACAAACCCCTCGGTGGACCTCGCCTTGTTGTTGTGTGAGTGAGAGTTGACGACAGCACAGGTCATGAGCAATGAAGATTTGTACAGGTAGCGTAAAAGCAGTTGCGCTGGAGCCAGCATTGAGCCATCAGACAAGCTTGACTTACTGTTGATTGCCCTGAAATCTCATGTACATGAGCTTTGATGTATATACATAGGTGCAAACATTGCATGGACATTTGCAGCTGCAACCTTGATTGTCATGCGTTAATTGGCATCCTGTCGGTGTGTCAAATGGGAAGGTGCATTGCAACCTGTCAAAGTTCTGAAAATCTGATGCAAACATGATGACAGTCCTGCAGGAAAGCTGCATGGACACAAGTTCATTGCAAGGTCAGACAATTTTTGCAGAGTTTGCAGGTGTGAACAAGACAAAACGTACTTGTGATGCTGTGCCATACCGTTCTGTGCAGGACTGGATTTGCAAGCAGTCATACATGATCTGCCATCATTTGTCTCTAGCTTCGACTACAGCCTGGTCAGCCACACATTCCTACAGCAGCCAGCAGCAGCTGGTCGCACAGCACACTTAGACACTCTGTCAATTCAGCACACAGCAGAGGCGCTGCAGATCCATGGCTGCAGTCTCTTGGATCAGGCACAAGAAGCTGTCACCAAGCTCGTCATTGGACACATGCAAGAGCTTTGCGAGGTGCTCAGCCAGCAGGAAGTTGTGACTGTGCTGAAAGCTGCTCATGCAGCTATCAGAGCTTCTGCTGACGCTGAAGGGCAGGGCCTGGCTGCCCTGCAGCAGCAGGATCAGTCACAGCAGCAGCAGGATCAGTCTCAGGCTTCAGACAGCACGAGGCGAGATACAGATGCTGGCAAACGCACATGTGCTCAAGATGCCGCGTCCAGCAGCTGTGGCAGCAGTGATACGCACAGACTTTGGTTAGAAAACTTGAGTGATGCACAGCTGGTGGAGCATGCTGAAATGGTGCAGGCAGGCTTGCAGCAGCAGCAGGTTGCAGATGCACATCAGAGCTGCTTGGACTGTATAGCGGGGCTACTGACAGGTGCATCTGCTGAATCATTCCCTTTTTGCCATTATGTGCTGCCTGAGTGTGAAATTGCCCGTCATTTGCGCTGTCTGACATGTCACGCTTTCCTCATACGACATCCAAGTACCTCTCACATTTTGTTGCTTACTGGCTTGGCAGGCAAATTGACTGAGCACTGTCATAGACCAATAGGAGACTTCAATTGTGGGATGAATTGCCTTCCAAGCAAGCTGACAATTTCGTACATCCTGTAGGAATTGGAAATGCACTGGGGCTGCTTCGCATCTTCCATCATGGTGCCCTCCAATACCAGTGGGACCTTGCCCAGTACTCAGACAGCATCTCAGAGCCCAGCTTTGGTGCTAGCAAGTCATCTCAACATCATGGCGACATCGGTGAGTGCCATTGAGCACACATGTGTGTCAGCTGCTCAGTCTGTGACAGCAATGCTTCTGTTCTGACGCTGAAGTTCTTAAAACCCATTGGATCGCTGCTTTCCAAAGTGCAGTTCTTGCTTCTCAGAGGTAGCATAGGTTGATCTGCTGTTATTCAAGTGCATCTTTGTTTCTCAGGGAAGTCGCTGTGCAGGTGAAGCTATCCTCGCTGTATTGGCACAAGCAGAACATGCAGATATGCACAAAAGCCTGCCTGCAGCTTTGTTGCAAGTAGCAGCTGCAGCTACCTTGTCAGCCGCTGACCATGGAGTCCAGGGCAAGGAGCAGGCAACAAGGCGCAGCCGTACTCTACCTGACGATGCTCAGATGTTTGCTGATGGCTTTGCTGTGGGCTTGTCATTTGCTTTGCAGGTAATTTGCCTGCTAGACATCACACAATTATGGCAAACTTGACATGCTATGCGCTGACTCATGCGCCACAACACTGCCATACTGACAGACCAGTCCTTCAGAACTTGTTATAACACGCAACATAGAGGGTCGTACTGCGCAGGCCTTGGGACAGCAGACGCAGTTTGACAATCTGCAGTGGTGGAGAGCGCTTGGTAAATATCATGATCAGCAGCAACGAAATCTGAGGGGTTGCACTGGTACCAAGACACAACTATCTTTGACAGGACCGGTATCTGGCACCTGGCTCCAGGGATTGTTCAAACTTGGCAAGGATGCAGGTGCTAATCAGCATGTTAACAATGATATGTTGTCAGAGGTGGACATGGGAAGAATGCAGCTACAGCTGCAGCATCTGGAAAGAATGCAACAGGAAGTAAAATTGATACAAAGAACGTTTGAAGCTGTACCATCTGTTTGGACGAGAATATGAAATCACTTCATATGCTGCTTTATTGTCTGTGGTGTGAAGCGTCACAAGTCTTGAAACATGTCATGAAATAAGCAACTCCTAGCTCTGTGTTGGTCACTCCAGCACCTCTCAGCTCACGACGCAATGAACTTCAGCAGGCTTGATGAATACTGCAGAGCAAACACACAGCAGTTGGTGTTTGTCAGAGGAAGCAGTAAGCATGTGTCTGTTGACAGAACCAGTATGCATTCACAAAAGAATCAAGCTCACACGCAAGGGCAAGACAAGGAGGGCTTACTGAAAAAGCTTTTTCTGTTTCATCTAGGCACTTGTCCTTCTGTTCCCTTGTCCAGGTTTCGGCAACCTGAGGCGACCATCACAAGTGTCAGCAGCATCTCAAGCTGCGCAGCAAAAATTACAGACACGGCGTCCACATATGTATATATAGTGTGTACTTGAGAACATTGTCTTCTAGCAAGGCCACAGCAGGCACAGCACGGCTGGCTGGAAACGGATGGCTTGATGTGCAAACATACCAGCACGATCAGCATGGGAAAACACTTTGGCACAGTAAATGCAAAGTCACGGAAGTTGTGGAAGGCATAGCATTGCTGGCTGGGAATGGGTGGCATGTTGTGCAAGCATACCAGCATGATCAGCATGGGAAAACATATTGGCACGCAACAAATGCAAAGTCATGGAAGCCATGGAAGGATGGACATACCTCATTGATGCTATCCCGGACATTGCCAAGCAGCTCCTTGACATCACTGTCATACTTGTAGAAGTTGAGCTGCTTGTTGTCTAGAATCATCTGAGACACTTTTGAGCCAATCATGCGGCCTCCTGCCGTATGAGCAAAGTATGTGTTGTAGAAGTGGCACATGAAAACCTGTGGTTCTGATTGAGACACCTCTCTCAAGAAGCTGCAGCAACAGATGACCCTTGTGTCAGCACATTGCATGAGGCTGCAAAGCATGTGTAAGCTTGCAGTGCCTTGGTCTTTGATAAAGTTTTGATATAAGAAGGTTCTGCATTTGTAACTTCGTTCAAAACTGCGATGTTGGTGATGTCAGGCAAGACTCACTTGGCGTAGTTGTTGCCTGGGCCATCAGCAGCTGGCTCTGGTTTCTGCAAGCTGTGCTCAGCAGCTAGATTGTCGATGTCAGTGCTGACTGGACCAGCTCGCTCAAGTCCAGTATTTTGGAAGCGAGCATCTGCAGGTAGAGTCATCTAAGCAAAGACTGGTGCAGCAGTCAAACATGATCGGAGCATTTGCATACTAGTTATGCAGCCCAGCATAAGCTAGTCAAGCATTGCATACATAAGATGTTTGTGTGACTTTGCGACTATTGGCTTGTACACATACATGTTGACATGTTCATGCAGCACAATGCAATGTGAAATGCCTCTGGTGGATGCTGGACTCACATTCTGGTACAGGAGCTTGCTGCACAATTTGCTCTAGGGCATCATAGACAAGCTTGCTCTCGACTAGGAATCTCAAGTACCCCTCACGTGTTGGCTCCCACTGCAGCAAGGTTGCAGCAGAAATCAGCGTGCTGACAAGACTTGGCACTGACTCGATTTGCATCACAGTCTGGGTAGCAAACTATATACATGCAAATTTACCTTTTGAAAAGGCTGAGGTGCGGCTTCCTTGCCTCCTTCCTTGGGCGCTTGATCCTTTGTATGAAGCTTCATGGCAACGAATCTCATCTCTTCTACAAAGCCTGCAAACAGTATAAACAAGACAGCGGGGTCATGCCAACTATGCCAGCAAATAGCTAATTATTCAAAGATAGAGGTGACGGTGCACAACCAAGCTCACAAGAACTGCTGACATTGTTGCGACCATCAAGAAACTGTTCTGCGCATGCACTGTACCTTTCTTTTCTCCTGGTCTGGCCTTCGATTTGGCAGGAGCTTCTGTTGCGTGAGCTTGAACTTTGCTCGGCCGGACAACTGCGCTTCTCAGAGGCCGACAAGCCCTTCTGGGAGCCATGGCCTGACTGTGTAGTACGTTTCTGAAAGCTTCTGTGGACGGTGGCCTGCTGCTGATCACACCAGGCACGCACACGTCACGCAGCAGTGCATTCGCCATACCAAACTCTGCAGTCAGATGGCCTGTCGATGGACCTCAAAGATCTTTTGCTGTGCGAGTACGTTTGGCCCTCGCAGACGATATCGAACAGAGGCTCAGAACGTGCGGCAGCTTTTGATACAAGCTACACCTCGAATAGTTTCACGTTGTACGATTATTGTACGGAACGGATTATTGGACAGACACGATTTAGTGTTCAACCAGGGGTTCATATGGTGTCGAGGGAAAAACTAAACATTTAGCAACGAAATTATCTGCAATGTGAGGGTTCCAAGACATGCTATATTTTTCACAGCAACCATGCACCTTGCAGTGCAGGACCAAACAGCAACCAGTGTGGCTGGAGCTGTCAAAGGCTAACGCAGTAAATACAACTGTCGCAAATCAGGTTGAGCTGGACGTAGCACATCTGCAGATATGCAGGACAGCTTATCTGATTGAAACATGAGAAGATTTGATACCTGACAAAGAATGATGAGATGTGTTACCCAGTGTTTTGTTTGCACATCGCATGTGCAGAGTTTGGTATCAACTTGCAGGAGCGTGGGTCATTATTGCATGCCATCTATGTAGTCAGACTCTGTATGAGCTCACAAACCAACTATTGATAAACACTGTCAATCACATGGCATGTGATTTGTGCGTAACCAACTTTGTATGCAGGAGGGCATGCCTTGTGCTCAAGCCTTCTGCTGTACATGTACCCCAAAAGGCTCCAAGCAAGGCCATGTTTCGGACGGACACAAAAAATGTCTTGCCATGTCATGCCGCAACAACTGCAAGAGCATGACCGCCTGGTGATGCTGCAGAGGTTAACTCACTAAGTAGCACAGCCTACCATGGAGACGACAACCTCAAGCTTGCGTTAACAACACTCTTGGGTGCAGGGTGCATGGCACAGACATGGCAAACAGGAGCTGTCCTGCAGTGTTTCTGACATCAGGCATCTTGTTCAGACAGCTCATGGTCTGGGGGACATAAGTATGTGAAAACAAATACTGTTTGCATGACTCTATAGCCTATCTTGTATCCCTTGGATCTTCTGTATGTCGGCCTGAAGGGAGTTGGCTTTTGCTTGTTGACCCATAGCAGAGTACATGTCCTGGGCTGCCTGGAGGTCCAGCACAGCAGAATTGTACCTGCAGCGTTGACACGCCAGCTTCATCAGCCTGACTGGGCAGCGAAGCATGCTGTAGTCTGTCCACGACTTATGACATGCTTTACCTTGCAAGATGCCCAAGAGCAGCCCCACGACGTGCTAGCAGTCTGCATAAAGACTGTTTCTGCTTGTCATCAAGATCGACTGAACCTACAGCAGTGAAAGTGCCTTTTGTCAGCAGCAAGAACATGATTAGCAGTGTGCGCAATTTAGCTTTCATGCTGAAGCTGCGCAGCATGTGATTGATGCACCAGCACATCAACAAACAGTGCTTTGAACAACACTAGCATGTCAAGTAATGTTGCTTGAGACATGTTTTGGATGATGGAACCAGTCAACACGTTGGCTCACATGTTGTAAGTCTGTCAAACTTGACACTAGCACAGCACACACCATTGGCAGACCTGTTTTATTAGATTGCAGATAATCTTGGATATCAAGGGCTGCCAGGCCATCTACCCTGATCAGCAGCCCAAACGCCAAGTTGCAGTCATCAAGCACCTTGGTATAGTCACGCTGTGCGAGGCTGCAGGCAGCCCGGTTGGAGGCAGCAGCCAGCTTGTCTGCACAAGCTGCATCAGGAAGAGCCAGCACTGCTGTATATGCGTCAGCTGCACCTTGCATGTCCTACATGACCACAGAAGAGACTATTAGTTTGCAATGCAGCTTGTTGCACTACAGTTCTTTTCTGGAGATCTGCCAAAATTTGCATTCTTGGCAATCAGCAGCCGGTGACTATTAGGTCAGCAGGTGGAACATGACTGTCATCAATGCTGGGTCATGTTGTATTTTTTGGGCACGGGACATGACATGATCAGTGATATGCTTGCTCTATGCATGTCTACATGACTACTTTTGATTGCAATCAATACATACATTTGGGTGCAGTCAATACATATGCAGTGTGTTTGCAACATAGTGTGCCAGAATCCAACATACCTGAGACTTAAACCGTTCATCTGCAAATTTGCGCAAGGTGCTACTGCTGGCTGGCTGCAGACACGCATTGATCTCTCGCAAATCATCTTGCAGCTGCTTGTCATCTGGTCTTCTGGCCAATGCCTGTACACCCAGACTGTCTTGCTCAACTTTGGCTAACAGATGGGATCGCACAGTTAGAAGCAGTCAGCACTTGGAAGCAGCCTCAGGACATGCAAGGCTGACAGCAGTGAGATAGCAGAAGCATGATGCAACAGACTGCAAACGACTGCAGATACATAGACTTCAAGCAGCCATAGTCATTCCTGAGACTGGTCTTGTTCAGCATACAAAGCGTGATGCATTGCATGCATGCACAGCCACTTCTATGCATGTGGGCACATACATAGGCTACAGGTACATCAAATTTGATGTTGATGATGTTGCAAGCATACCTCTCCAAGATCTGTCTTGGCACTGGCAAAGTCATGCAGCTCAACCTGTGCTGCAGCTCTGCGAGTCAGCAGTTTGATCATGCTGTTGTGCACGGCAGTGGCAGCAGTTGAGCTGCCAGCAGCAGAGCTGCTCATGGTTGCGTCCATCTGTGCTAGAGCTGTGGTGCAGTCTTGGATGCACAGCCTGCAGCAAACATGTTTCGCACTTGTTACCCAAGACGGCATAGTAGCATGTGCAGTCAATAGCAGGTGGTGTGACCAAAATGTTGTGAATCTGAGAGAAGACCAAATACCACACCCTTGCATCACAACCATGTACAACATGTCTGCTTGTGAAGTTGGGCCTCCTGCTGTGGTCAGCAACACATAAGCAAGCTGTAGCGTCTATGCTCCTTTGTCGACCAAGTCTCAGTCAACTCGCATACAGAGTTTGACAACTTGAACGACCAAGCATGCAGGGTCAACATGCTTGCCTGAACTCCTTCAGCTTTAGATAGCTAGCAGCTCTGTTGGAGTAGCACACTGTCATGCCTATGTCTATCTGGATGGCTTTGGTGTAAGCATTGACGGCTGCTCTGTAGTTGCCTGCCCGGTGCATGCCATCTGCTTTGTCCTTCAAAAACATAGGCTGCCGCTCTGACATGTCTACGCTTCCCTCCAATGCCTCATGATCCTGAAGGGCAAGCAAGCATCCTACAGCTGCTAAGCACAGAAGTGCACAGGATATTAGCATCGGAGAGCAAAGGGAATCAGTCAAATGTGGGTGAGCAGGGAGGAAACAGGAATTTGCTGACAGTGGGCACTACCCTTGCACAAATGCAGGCAGCGCATAGGCCTTGGTAAAATTCCAGACGCCATCAATCTGCAGATCAATTGAGCTCGTATAGCCATGATGCAAGTGTTTGATGATCATGATGGACATAGCATTTCCAGTAGCACCTGGGCTTTACGCTTGTAGCTGCTGATTTCTTGCTCCCTAGTCTCGCGTGCTGGCAAATGCTCTGTCTCAAGCTTTGTGAACTGTACCGCAACAGGGACACAGCCTGAGCGCACAGGCGCCATGTCTGCAGCACTGCTGTGAGCTTCATCACTGCACACAAGACAAAATTTATGTACAACGAAACGCTACTTTCAGACTTGAGATCTGCGCTACATGTGACTGCTGTCAGGCGGCAGGTACAGTTGATGTGTCATTGCAATCAACAGGCTCTAGACAGGTGGTACAAGATTGTGCTGCTTATAATGTCTCACCCGTGTGCCTGCGATGACTCAAGATCATGTACGGTGCTTGAGCTTTGCTGCGACCCAGTTGCAAGCTGTGTGTGTTCACCTGCAGGCTGGTCCTCCCATATAGCCTGCTTGCTATCGTCTTGCTGCACATTCTGTAGCTCAACTGGAGGCTGCTGCATGCCATCATCCATTACAGGGGTGGTGCCAGCATGCTCTACTGCTCTGGCTTTCTTGGGCCTCCAGCCTCTTCCGTGATAATCTGAGCGGTCCTGATCCAAGCTTGCAGGCATTGCTTCAACCTGTTCATCTTCGTAGTCGCTCTCAGCCGAGCCTGAACACAAGGAGAATCCTCAAGCTCCATGGCATTCAGCAACAGTACAAGCTAGGCACCTGTATCTCGTCATCACACCTTCTTTGCCCACTTCAGTTTGCCAAGATGTCACTTGGGCTCTCTGTGCATCCAGTTCCTGCTGCTTTTGCTGCTCAATGGCGTCTCTTTCTGTCTGTCTAAGTCGATTCTTTTGTCGCTTGCAGCCCTGGATAGAGCCAGCCCTGGTTATAGCCATGATAGTTTGGCTCAGATACCAACAAAGAAGGCATTTGTCTCACTTGTCCAAGGCCTTCTTGCGGTCCAGCTGTGCTTGTTTGTTGCTTGCAAGTGAGTCTGCCAAACGCTGCTGTGCATGCTGTCTCCGCTGCTGCACCTCCTCTTTGGGAGCTTGGATTGCGAGCTGGCCCCACAAACCTCTCTCGACCTGCCATATGAAGGATACGGTTTAACGCAAACCTTGCCGTCGTTGCAAAACCAAATACGGCTCAGCTGACCTTGGTGAGACGAAGGGCAAGACTGGATGCGCCAAATACAGCAGTTCCGTTAGAATCATCTACTGCGTGAGCTAGGTCCAGTTGCAACAAGTAAGGGGGGGTATTGACACGAACAAAAGTGTCACAGATCAGTAGATCAGTCTTGGCTTTCGTCAGGCCAGGAGCGGTGACTGCGATATTGACCGTGGTATCAGTCTCATCCCAGGTGTATTGTGGAGTCAGAGGCATCTCATCCGAATGACGAACAACGTGCTGCTGTCAGACAGACCACTAGTGCACTCACAGTGCGATTCACAGGGCGGGCGACGAAGAATTACGGTTCATCTGTCAGTAACAGACTGTTACCGTCAGTAAGATTACGTGAGTTTGCTGGCGTTTTGGTTTACGTGGTCTTGCTTGTGTCTGCTTGCGATTTTGGAATAGCTTGGCTGCATTGCCAGTGGGTTCCTTTTACCACACGGTTTGCTTGGACAATCTTACTGATGCCTTTCAGGGGGGTGCTTG
>JAABUK010005863.1_pt1 | contig 18748 bp, 11 predicted proteins | sample 5559141 | NCBI WGS metagenome assembly JAABUK01 (sample SAMN10711869, study PRJNA513367) | rock metagenome | isolation source: Antarctica rocks | place: Antarctica: Victoria Land, Pudding Butte nord | collected 2016-01-03 | reverse complement strand
GCCAGGCGCAAGGCTTCGGCACGGAAAGCCGCATCGTACTTGCGGCGTTTATCAGGTTTTAGCGTGTCTTTCATGACGAAGGAAAGATACCACCCAGTTCTGTCCAGGTCTACCCGACCACCTCAGAGTGAGGTGGTCTAGCTAAAACGGACAGTGAGAAGTCTTACCTTCCACTGCCCATGAACGAAAAACTGACTTCTGGTGGGCTGCCCACCACCCGCCGGAAATACACGCCGGCCTTCAAAGCCGAGTGGGTACGCCAAGTGGCGGCCGGAGCCCGGCAAACCGACGTTGCCCGTGCCCAGGGCATTTCGCCGGCGCTGCTCGGCCGCTGGCAGCGCCAGGCCCTCGAAGCGGCCGTGCCCAGCAGCGCGGAACGTGACGAAATCAAGCGGCTACGGGCCGAGCTCAAGCGCGTGGAAATGGAGCGCGATAGTTTAAAAAAAGTCGTGACTCTCTTCTCCCAACCCCCTCAGTGATGAGCCGTCACATCTTTATTGCGGCCTCTACCTAGTCCTGGCCCGTGCAGCTGCTCTGCCGGCTCCTGGCCGTGAGCCCGGCCGGCTATTACCAGTGGCGGCAGCGGCCAGCGACCGTCCCGGTGCCCTGGCACACCGCAGCCCAAGAGGCGTTTACGCGCCATGCCCGCCGCTACGGCACCCGGCGTTTGCGCGCCGAATTACGCGCCGAGGGCCACCTCGTCGGCCGCTACGCCTTACGCACCTGGCTGCACCGGCACGGCTGGCGTGCCTTGAGTACCCGCCCGTCGCGGCCACGCACGACGGTGAGCGACCGGGCTATTATCGTGGCCGAGAATCGCCTGCTGGGGCGGCCTGCCCCGACCGCCCCCGACCAAGTATGGGTCGGCGACATCACGTACCTGCCGCTGGTGGGCGGGCGCTGGTGCTACTTGGCCACCTAGCGCGATGCCTGCTTGCGCCGGGTCGTGGGCTGGCACCTAGCCGCGCAGATGCCCACCGAACTCGTACTCACGGCCTTGGAGCAGGCCCTGGCGTTGCGCCAACCCGCCCCAGGGCTTATTATTCACGCCGACCGGGGCAGCCAGTACACCAGCGCGGCCTGCCGCGACCGCATCGAACGGGCAAAGGCCGTGGCTAGCTTTAGCCGGCCGGGCAATCCCTACGACAATGCCCAAACCGAAGCCGGCTGGAGTACCCTCAAAACGGAGTTACTGCCCCAAGGAGGGGCCTTCGCCAGCTTAGAAGAAGCCCGGCTGGAAGTGGCTCATTACCTCGATACCTACTTTAATCTCGACCGCCGCCACTCGGCCCTCGGCTACCGCTCGCCCCACCAATTTGAACGCGACTTGAAAACTAACCTACCTTAGCTCACTGTCCGTTTTCACTGGACCACCCCACCCAGCAGGCAACGAGCAACGTGAGGGGCGGGGCGAAATAGCTTCATGCTGGTACGGGGGAAGGAGCAGCTACGAAAATAGCGGGCAGCCGGCTAGCTAGGGCGAACCCCACGCCGGTGGCGTAGTGGTCGGCTGCTAGCCGTGGTGGCGCGCCAGGCTAGCAGGCAGGCGCGAATACTCTGCTTTCTACAACGCAGGATAAGGACTGATAGGGTTTACTTACGGGGCGCTGTACTCGCGGGAGTAACCCGGCGTGAAGCCTGGAAACAAGTCTTTGTAAAAAGCGCTGAACTCGCTGCTGAACGTATAGGTGATACGGTCGGCCCGATACGGCCTATCGGTGAGGCCTTCGGGCGTGCGGAACTGCACGGTGGTCTTGCCGCCCCGCAGCACTGCCACGCTGACCGGCCCGCTCTGTCGCCCGAACTCGCGTACGGCTAGCCCCGCCGGGACCGGTTTCGCCCGGCCGTTTACCCGCACCTGCCCGGCGGCTGGCAGCAGCGTCACTACCTCTACGGAATCTTCCGAAGCGGGGAGCAGGACTTCTTTCTGGAAAGCCACGACCGGGATGTTGAACGGCGCGGGCCGGGTGGTGTGCGCGTATTTCTTGAAGAACACGATGGCTACGTCGTGGCCGGCGTAGGGCGAGGGGCGCTGCTGCCACTGGCTCTTGTAGTAGTTGAGCAGGATGGAAAAGCCTTCGTTGTGGTTAATCTCGGGGGCCAGGTGGTGGCCTTCGGGGTAGTCGTTCCAGGTGATGACGTTCACCAGGGGTACGTCCTGGCGAATGGCAAACTCCCACAGCTGGCGGAAGTTATACGAGAGCCCGGTGGTGATGTACTTACGCTCGACCCGGTCCAGGCCGGCCTGCACGGCCTCACTCACCTGGCGGTACATATCCCAGGTGCCTTTTTTGAGCAGCTTGGAGGTGTAAAAATCATTGAATACGGAGCCCGTAAACGTGCGGTGACGCCGGTGGCACTCGGCGGCAACCATCGCGCCGAGGTAATTCTTCTCGTTGTCGTAGGGCAGCGTCCAGAGCCAGGTAGCCGGGAAGTAGTCCAGGTATTCGTTAAGCTCCTGCTTGGTAATTTCCGTGTTTATCGTGAACAGGCAAGCGAAACGCTCGTGCACGGCGTCGGCCAGCCGCTGGTAGGCGCGGGCCACGTAATAAGCCTCGGGCCGGCCCTGCTTGTCCCGCGGAATATCGGCTAGCCCCGTGCCCAGCCATTGGTAGATGACTAGCCGGCCATCGGGCGTGCGTAGCCAGTGCGGGTTGGTGCGGCCCACCTCGTCGAGGATGCCGTTGATGCGGCGAGCAAACTCAGCCACCTTCAGGGCCTCCGTGCTGCCGTTGGGGTGCGAGATGCAGAAGGTGAATTTGAAGTCGATATGCTTCTTCGTTGCCACCCGGAAATAGGCCTTAATGATGTCGTCCCAGGCGGGCGCCCCCAGCACGTAGTAAAACTGAAACCCGTCGATGCCCGAGCGCTTAGCCGCCCGCATCTCAAACTCCACCGTCTCATCGAGGGTGGCATTGGCCAGCAGGCTGTCTTCCATGGGCTTCACCTGCGTGAGGCCCCCTAGCGGCGCCGAGCTATTGCCGGTGGCCGGGTAGTAGTCGGGGTTGCAGCTATCCTCAAACGGATGGCCTTGGTAGCGGATAATATTGGTCATACAGTGCGCGATGACGAGCTTTTGGCTGGTCAGCGGCAGGCTGTATTCGGGTCGGTTTTTCAGGTTATCCTGGGCCAGGGCCGGCGGGCCGGCCAGCAGCAAGGCCAGCGCGGCCACCAGCCGCAGGCGATTGCGGGAGAAAGGGCGAAGCATCATCGGGTAGTAGTTATTTCACGAAGGGCCGGCTGAGCTGCGTCGGGCCGTTTTTGAAAAGCAGGCGGTAGCTGCCGGCGGGCAGGCTGCGCACATCGAGCGTAGGCTGGGCACTGGTGCTGAGCACCACGCGGCCCAGCATGTCAAGCACCTGCACGGTGCCGCCCCGCAGGCTGGCATCGGTAAGCAGGGTGAGGGTAGTACCCACCACGGGATTAGGATAAAGCTGTAAGTAGTGGCCAGCCACCGGCTGAGTGGTGGCCAGCGCCAGGCCGTTGAGCAGCGTGGCAGCGGCGAGCACCTGAAGCTTCACCAGGGCCTGGAACGCCTGGTCGAGCGTGATTTGCGCGGCAGTATTACCGGCGTAGGCCTTGCGCAGCTGGTAGAGCCGGTAGATGAGTTGCAGCTCCACGACGGTGTAGGGCACGCCCGTAAAAGCCTGCACCTGTTGCAGCGCCGCGAAGCCAAACTCCCTGGTCGGCTCCAGCATGGTGCCCTCGCCGAAGTCGTTGAAGGTGGCGAGCTGCACGAAATTCAGACGGCGCTGGTACTGCGTAGCCAGCGCCAGGGTCTGGGTGAGGGTCTGGCCGTTGTTCTGCGGGATAACCCAGGTGGGGCCGCCCCAGCCGCCCTGTGCGTAGAAGCTGTTAAAACCGGGGTAGGCCACGCCGGCCGCCACGCCGAGCGTCGGCACCCGGTTCTGATAGAAATTCTGCAGGCCGGTCAGGAAGTCCGAGTAAATCCAGTTGAACTCCCCCGCCGCGTTGGCCCCGGCCTGGCTGCTCTGGTACCACAGCGTGAGGAAGGTAGGCGGCGTGGGCAGCGCGCCGAGGATGCTCGCCCAGGCGGCGGGCGTCTGGTATTTCTGCGGACCGAAAGCCAGCACCAGCGGCTTGCCGTTAGCTTGCAGGTAGTTGGGCTTCGGGAAGTAGTGGTCGCCCACGTACTTCATATTGGCCGTCGCATCGGCCAGCGTGGCGGCAAACTGGTCTTCAAACACGACGCCGAAGCCCAGGCCCACATCGGCGGTGCGGGGTACCAGGGCATTGGTGTTGCGCAGAATGAGCGGCAGGTCGTTGGCCCCGTTGCCGTAAAAATCGACCAGTACCCCGTCGATTCCCGCGTACTTCAGCAGCAGCAAATGGTACTCCAGCACGGCCGGGTCGGAGGAAGCATACGGCCCGATGAGGGGGTAGTAATGCGCCGCAATCTGCCGCTGCCCGGTGGCCGGGTCGATGATATCGGGGTTCTGGTTGGCCATCGTCCAGTGCAGGCCCCACTTGCCGTTGTCGGACGTTTGGGGCGTCTCAAACCACGGCATGTAGTGCATGTATACCCGCTGCGGGTTGGTTTTGGTAACGGCGACGGGCTGGGCCTGGATACAGTGGGCTAGCAGCAGGCAGGCAAGCAGGACGAAGTTTCTCATGGCTGGCAAATTACTTGAAAACAGCTGGTTATGCGTTGTTAGGTCGCCCGCCGCAGCGGGGAACTTGCTACCCGAATTCTTACAGCGGCACCAGGCTGACCGCCGCGCCGCCGCCCGGCGCCAGCGCTAGCCGCAGCTTAGAGCCGGCCTGCACCGGTTGCTTGCTGATGCGGTAGGCTTCGGGGTTGGTTTGCCAGCTAGCCCCCGGTGCGTCGGCGTAAACGGTGGCCATGTACTTTTTGCCCTTGGGCAGAAAGCTTAGGTCTAGGATAGTGGTACGGGCTTTTTCGTTGGTGATGGCACCTATGAACCACCGCGGGCTACCCTTCTGCTGGCGGGCGATGGTGAGGTATTCGCCGGGCTCGGCTTCGAGGATGCGCGTATCGTCCCAATCAACCGGCACGTCTCTAATGAACTGAAAGGCATCGGGGTGCGCCTCGTAGTTTTCGGGCAGGTCGGCCGCCATTTGCAAAGGGCTGTACAGCGTCACGTACAGGGCGAGCTGCTTGGCCAGGGTGGTGTGCACCTGGCGCTGCGGGGCCCCGGCCGCGTAGCCTTTCAGCTTGAAAATACCGGGCGTGTAGTCCATCGGCCCGCCCATGAGGCGAGTGAAGGGTAAGATGGTTTCGTGCTCGGGCGGGTTGCCGGTGTTGGTGAAGGCGTTGTACTCGTTGCCGCGCGCGGCTTCGCAGGCCAGCCAGTTGGGGTAAGTGCGGTGCAGGCCGGTGGGGCGCACGGCCTCGTGCATGTCCACGGTCACGTGGTGCTTGGCGGCCATCTCGGCCACCCGGATGTAGTGGTTGGCCATCCATTGCCCGTCGTGGTGCTCGCCGCGCGGGATAATCCTGCCCACGTAGCCGGTTTTCACCGATGGGTAGCCGTAGCGGTTCATAAACTGGTAGGCCGTGTCGAGGCGCTGGTCGTAATTAGTGGCCGAGCCCGAGGTTTCGTGGTGCATTATCAGCTGCACGCCCCTGCTCTTGGCATAACTCGTGAGCTCGGGCACGCTGAAGTCGGGGTAGGGCGTTACGAAGTCGAACACGTTCTCCTTCCAGTTGCCAAACCAGTCTTCCCACCCCACGTTCCAGCCCTCCACGAGCACGCCCGCAATGCCGTTTTTAGCGGCGAAGTCGATGTAGCGCTTCACGTTGGCGGTGTTGGCACCGTGCCGGCCGTTGGGGATGAGCTGGCCCTGCGCATCGAGCGTGTCGGCGCGGTTGGCGTAGTTCCAGGTGCTCTTGCCCACTTGCATCTCCCACCACACGCCCACGAATTTCAGGGGCTTTATCCAGCTCGTTTCGGCGATTTTGCTCGGCTCGTTGAGGTTGAGAATCAGCTTGGAAGCCAGGATGTCGGGCGCCTTATCGCTCACGAGGAGCGTGCGCCAGGGCGTATGCGCGGGCGCGTGCAGAAAGGCCTTGCTACCCACTGCATTGGGCACGAGGCTAGCCGTGAGGCGGTAGCTCGCCCTATCCACGTGCAGCTGCATGGCCGGATAATCGACCTGCGCCGCCTCGTGGATGTTCAGGTACAGCCCATCGTCCGACTTCAGCATGAGCGGCGTCGCCACGGCCTGCGGGTCGGGCGCGACGCGCACGGCAATGTCGGTCGACGACTTCACCAGCTGAGCGTTGTCAATCTGGCTCAGGCGCGAGGTAGTGTAAACGTACTCGTTGCTGTCGTAATCGCCGGGTATCCAGAACGTTTTGTGGTCGCCGGCCAGGGCAAACTCCGTCAGCTCGTCGCTGACTACGAAGTACTTCAGGTTGGGCTGGGTCGGAAACTCGTAGCGAAAGCCTATTCCATCGTCAAACACCCGGAAGCGCACCAGCACCTGCTGCCGGGGCGCGGCGGCCTGCTGCAAGGTCACGGCCAGCTCCTGGTAGTGGTTGCGGATGGTCTTGGTTTCGCCCCACACCGGCGTCCAGGTATCGTCGTGCCGGCTCGAATCGCGGCGCACCACCGTCAGGCCCTGGGCAAAGCCGGTCTGGTCCTGCAGCCGCAGCCCGAGCCGGCTGGGCCTGAGCACCGTCTTGGTGCCGAATTTGAGCTGATACGTAGGCTCGCCGGCCGCGCTGAGCGCGAAGGTGAGCGCCAGTTTATGGCTGGGCGAATGAATGGTTTGGGCGGGAGCCAAGTGGCTCAGTAGTAGCAGGCTTGCTAGCAGGCAGCTTTTGTTCATGCGGAGGAAAAAGATGGCGTACTTATCGTAGAAGGTGGCCGGCGCGGGGCTGGCCACCTTCTACATTGTTTAAAACAGGGCAGGCGGGGGCCTTTCCTTCGTAAGCTATTACAGCAGTTCTCGGGTCGGTGTAACAATTAGCCGCTGTAACAACTTCAGAAGAAAACCCTCAACGTCAATTTTTTACAATTCTAAACCCGCTGCTTTGCGGGCTGCCTCGCAGCTTCACAAAGTACACGCCGGTTGCTAAATGGCTAAGGTCGAGGGAGAGAGCCGTTTTGCCGGCAATGGCCGCATCGCGGTACCGCACCCTGCCCAGCATATCGTACACCTCCACTTGCGTAGCCAAGCCATCGGCCGTGATGTTGAGCGTTTGCGCCACGGGGCTAGGCCAGTAGCTGAGGTTGGGGGCCGCTGCCGTAGCGCCGGCGGTAGCCAGGGGGCCGGCAGTGCGGGCCGTGGTGTTGCTCAGGGTGAGGCTGCCGAAGCCGGCGGTCGTCGCGTAGTTGTTAAGGGTACCATTCCAGACAGCCTGGCCATCGCGGTCGGCACCATTGTCGTCGTCGTCGTAGCCCAGGTCGAAGCCGATGGTAGTGCCGGCGGCCGGCGCGCTGATGCCCAGCTGCGACCACGGAATCGCCATCTCCACGCTGTAGCCGCCGCTAATGGCGGCCCAGGCGTGCTGCAAGCCCGAAATCGCCACCTTGGTGTACACCGTCGACTTATTGTAGCCTTTGATAATCTGGTTATCGGCCCCGTCGTAGCTAGTCAGTTTGTTGTTGTTGGCATCGATGTAGACTTCGATGGCATCGTCGTTCCAGGCATCGGGCGAATCGGCAAACAGGTTCGCGTCCAGCACCTTGGCTCCGATGTACAGGTTGGTGTTATCCCACAGCACGCCGAAAGTTACGTTGTTGTTAGGCGTGCCGGTGGTGGTTTTGCCCACCGTCTGGTTCAGCGCCCAGGCAGTTTCGGTCAGCTGGCCATTCACGGTAATCGCGCTGGCGGTTTTGTTGGCCGTGAGGGTACCGGGAGCCGGGCCGCTGGCCGGCACCGTGATGGTGCTGGTAGCCGTTTTGCCGCCGCTCGCGGTGGCCGTGATGGTGGCCGTGCCGCCGCCTACCCCCGTCACGAGGCCCGTCGTGCTCACGGTGGCTACGGCGGCGTTGCTGGTCGTCCAGCTCACCGTTTTATCGGTGGCGTTGCCAGGGGCCACGGTGGCCGTGAGCTGGGTGGCCTGGCTCTGCGCCACGGTAGCCGAGGTGGGCGTTACGCTCACACCCGTTACCGCCACCGGCGGGGCGGAGTTAATAAGAAGGTTATACCCGCTCTGCGACTTGTAGGTCGGCGGGTTGCTCGCAATGTTCGACAGCGCCAGGTTGTTAAACGTCGAGGTGCCGGTGCCGGCAAACGAAAAGATGGCGTAGCCGTCATACGCCGGCGCGTACACCGACCTGGTTTCGTTGTCGCGGCCCGTACCGTTAATGGTCAAGGAGTTGTAGGTAATGTTATCAATCGTATTGGGGCCAAATTGCACGCCGTTGCGCTGGGCATTAATGATGTCGACGTAGCTGAAAGTAATGTTCTTAACGGGCGCGTTGGCGGCGTACATGTCGATGGCCCCGCGCTCCTGGTTAAACAAATCGGTGCTGGTGCCACAGTTGGTAATCGTCATTTCGTAGACCTGCATGTTGGTGTTGGTTTCGAAATAATTACCCGGAAATTCGGTGGTGAAGCGGATGCCCGAGCCGCCAATGCCGTCTTTCACCGTATTGTGGTGAATTTTGTGGTTGGCGCCCCCAAACACCCCTATGCCGCCCGCACGCCAGTTGTTTTCAATGGTGTTGTTCTTGAATTCCAGGTTGGTGCACACCGTGGTCACGCCCGCGTCGGTCGACGACCAGCTCGCCACGCCATCATCGCCGTTGTTGCGCACGCTGCAAAATTCCACCGTCGAGTTGTTGGTACCCTGGGCGAAGTTGCAGCCGTCGGCGTAGTTGTTGCGGATGCGGTTGTGCGAGACCAGCAAGTTGCTGCTCACCACTGCCGGCTGGGTGTCGTAGCCCCCAATCCAGAAGCCGCATTCAAAGTGCTCTTCCCAGATGTCGTGGATTCGGGTGCCCGTGCCGTATGTGCCCATAAAGCACTTGTAGACCCGTGCCTGGCCGTTTTCCTGCCGGGCGTTGTTGGCGGTGCTCAGGTAGAGCCCCGAGATTTCGACATTAGAAAGCGCCGCCAGAATACCCCCGCTGAAGTAGGCGTTGGTGGAGAAGTTGAGGTTGGAATACCACATGCCGGCGCCCTTAATGCCTACCACCGTACCAGCGGGCCGCCAGGTTGAGGCCAGCGTAAACGAGCCCTCAGGGATATACATGCCGGTGCCGGCCGACTTAGCTGCCGCCAGGCAGTTGTTGAAGGCCGTAAGGTCGTCTGTGCCATCGTTGGGAATGGCGCCGTAGTCGGTTACCGATAGGTAGCCGGCCGGCTTAGCGATGGCGGCCGGCACGTCTTCCACCTCGATAAAATCGACGCCGTACTCGTAGGCGTCACCGTTGTCCTTCTGGATTTTCACCACGTCGCCCGCGTTCAGCCGGTTCGCCAACTTGAAGTGCACTTCATCGAAGCGCATGAAAGCGCGCCCGCCGGGGGTGTTGGTCGGGTCGCCGCTGCCGTTGGCAAAGTACTGCCAGCTCCAGTACGAGGACAAGTTGATGGTGCGCGCCAGCGAGCCGTTCACGTATAGGTTCAGCGAGCCGGTGACGCCGCCCCCGCTAGGGGCATCGGGCATGGTAAAGCGCAGGTCGACTCCGGCCCCCGGCTTGCTCACCGTGAAGGATACCGACGAGCCGGTAGTGGGCAGCGCCACGTATTTCTGGTTGCTGGCCTCGCTAGCCACGTCGGTCTGCACAAAGGCCGGCGATGAGCGCAGCACCGCGCTGCCCGCGCGCGTGGCGTCCTCCGACTCGTAGCGGGTGTAGGGCACGTCGTAGGCACCGCGCGGCAAGCCGTCGCTTTGGGCAAATAGCTGCGTGGGGCACAGCCCGCATAGAAGCAGTACAAATAATGGAGCTTTCATTTGGTTTGGATTTAGGTGGGAAAAGGGAGGAAGTAGGCCGTGCGTTACTGACTGGTTGAGGCATCGGCAGCCACCGGCTTACCGACTAAAAACCACCCGCAAAGCCCCGACTGGCAAACGCGGCCACGCTTTGGCGCAGCCCAGAATTCGGATGATGGCCGCGGCGAAGCGGTAGCGGGCCGTGCCTAATGGCGGGGCGAGGCTACGCGCTCGCCCTACCCCACCTGGCCAGGCACTACCCGCTAGGGTCAATCAAAACCGTATTGCTCGCTGAAAGCAGCTTCTTTCCTGGCAGCCGCTTACGGGCCAGGCTAGCTGCTTTGCTTTGGGTGCCCGGCGCTGTGCCCGGTCTGCGCTGTGCGGCCGGATGAGGCCGGCTCTATACCCTGGGCCGGGGTAGGGTAGACGCTGTGCGTCCGCGTATTGTGCCGCTTAAACGGCCCACGCGCGAACTGGCAGCGTCCACCCTATTCCTCCACTGACTGGCGAGCGCTCCTGACGAGCGCCCTTGCGTTCTTCCCCTACCTGGCTGCGGCGCTTCGTGGCGCAGGCCATCCCACCCGGCCGGGTGCCTGGTTGGGCACCGGCCTCAGAAACCCTAATAGACTGCTCTGCCGGGAAGTCCCACCCGCTGGCGGAACAGTCTACACGTCGGGTTAGTAACCCGGGTTTTGTACCACCTTGGCATTGGTGCTAATCTCGCTGTTCGGAATTGGAAACGAGTAGGAGCGCTTTTCGTCCCACTCAATTTTGCCGCCGGTGGGCAGCGTAGTGTTATAATAGGCGGCTTCGCCTGCCCCGATGCGCCAGCGGCCCACGTCAAACCACCAGTGGCCTTCATCAAACAGCTCGGCCCAGCGCTCGTAGTAGAGCGGGTTGGCGCCCAGGTTGCCGTCGGTAGCCATTGTTTTGTCGGTCAAGGACTTGTAGTCGAAGCTCGATGGCGTGTTGATGGGCTGGCTGTAGGCGCGGCGATGCACTTTGTTCAGGTATTCGAGGGCGTTGGTCTGGTCGCCGCTGCTGGCGCAGGCTTCGGCGTAGAGCAGGTACACGTCGGCCAGGCGCAGCAGGTAGTAGTTGGCGCCGTCGGCGGCGCTGTAGGCGAAGATGTTGTTGTCGGTGGTGGTGTATTTCTTCAGGCTCCAGCCCTGGAAAAACTGCTTGATGCCCCCGCCGATGCCCGAGTATTTCACCACCGGCCGGTAAGTGCCGCCGTCGCGGCTCACCGAGTCGACCCAGGGTTGCAGGGCGGCCACGTAGAGGCGCGGGTCGGTGGTTTTGTTCTGGCGCATGGCCAGCGACTTCTGCTTGGTCACCGGGTCGATTACCTGCGGAATGTTGGTGGGCGAAGCCGGCTTGCTGGCGTTGAACTTCGGATTGGGTACCAAGCTGTAAATGGGCAGGTTGTAGCCGTAGCGCAGCAGGTTTTTATCGTGAATAAACTCGTTGCCGTAGCCCAGGTTGTTGTTGGCGCCACTCTCCGTACCATCGTCGCCTAGGATGCTAGGCGACCAGATGAGGCCCTGGCTGGTGGTGAGGTTGGCATTGGCGCCATCCACGAAGATGCCGTAGCCGGCGGTGGTGCGGTCCACATTTATCTCAAACAGCGACTCCTCGTTGAACTCGTTGCGGCTTTGGGCATTGAAGGCGTTGCGAAACTTGGCGTAGGGCATCAGGGACTTGCCGCTGTTCGTAATCACGTCGAGCAGCACGGGCTTGGCCTTGGCCCAGTCCTGGGTAAAGACGTAGGCCTTGCCAAGCAGGCCCTTGGCGGCCCATTCCGTCACGCGGCCCAGGTCGTTGCCAGTGCGCGTCACGCCCTTGAGCAAGTCGGCCGACTTTTGCAAGTCACTGATAATCTGGTCCCACACGGCCCTGGCCGTGGCGCGGGGCTGCTGCGTGGCTTCCAGCGAAGTGGGGATGCTCGTGTACAAGGGTACGCCCATCTTGTCGCCGCCCCCGCTGGCGTTCACGTAGCTCTCGCCGTAAAAGCCTTCGAGCTGGAAGTAGTACCAGGCGCGCAAAAAGTAGGCTTCGCCGCGCAGGGTATTTACGGCCTTCTGCTCGGAGGGTGCCATGCCATTCTTCTCGTAAAAATCGGCCCGGTCCAGAAACGCGTTGGCGTCTTTTACGCCCACGTAGAGGCCCTTCCAGAGGTCGTTGGCGTAGCTGTTGTTGACGCTCAGGTGGTTGAGGGCTAGCTCAGTCCACGACTGCTCGCCGCCGTAGGCCAGGTCGGCCGTGTGCTCGCTGCACGCAAAATCCTTGCACAGCAGCTGGAAGCCGTTTAGCTCGTAGGAGCGGGTGTTGGCGTAGGCGGGCGTCAGAATGCCCGAGAGAGCCGAGAGGCTGGCCGGGTAGTTGCCGCTGCTGAATTTATCGGGCTGGGCAATGTCGCCGGGGTCTTTGGTGCAACCGGCCGCCAGCACCAGGGCTAGCAGCGGGATAGTAACTTTTTTGAACATGGCAGTGGGTGGGATTAGAAAGTAAAGTCGACGCCAGCGGAGTAAATCCGCACGTGCGGGTATTGCAGCGGCGCGTCGATGCCGCGGGTGGTCACGCTGCTGTAGGGCGCCGAGGGGTTGCCGCCGAGGTTGCTGAAATTGCCGGTGGTGCCACCCCCAATTTCGGGGTCGATGCCGCTGTACTTGGTGAGGGTGAACACGTTATTGGCCATCACGAAGATACGGGCGCTCTTCACCAGCGGCGTGTGGCTGAAGAGGCTGCTCGCCAGGTTGTAGCCTAGCTGCACGTTCTTGAGCTTGAGGTAGCTGCCGTTTTCCACGAAGTAGCTGCTCACGTTCGAGTAGTTGTGGTTGGGGTCGGCGGCAAAAGTGGCCGGCGCGCCGCCTACCCCCGGCGTGAGCACGCCGATGCGCGGCTGGCCCGTGAGCTGGTTATCGCCCAGGAAGGAGGCCCCAAACACCTGGCTGGTGGTGTTGCCGTCGCTGAAGGGAAACTGCGCGTAGGGCCGCACGCCGTTGTAGAGGTCCACGCCGGCCACGCCGTTGAAGAGCAGCGCCAGGTCAAAGCCCTTCCAGCCCAGCTGCACGTTCAGGCCGTAGACCAGCTTGGGGTTGGGGTTGCCGATGATGGTCTTGTCCTGGTCATTGATAACGCCGTCGCCGTTGGTGTCGGCATAAATCAGGTCGCCGATGCTGGCCTTAACGCCAGCCCGCTGCGGGTGGGCGTCAACCTGGGCCTGCGTTTGGTAAATGCCCTCGGTGCGGTAGCCGTAGAACATGCCAAACGGCTGGCCGGCCTGCGTCGTAGTCAGGTACTGCCCGCTTTGCAGGCCGAAAGTGGGGCTGCCGTAGTTGTTGTCGCCGGCGTAAATCGGGTTGCGGTTAACGTTATCCAGGTTCAGCACCCGGTTCTGGTTGAAGGCGCCTGTCACGCTCACCGAATAAGTGAAGGCGCCGGTCTTGCTCTGCGTGCCCAGCACAATCTCTACCCCCCGGTTGCGCACCGAACCGATGTTGGTGAAAAACGGGGCCGTGATGCCCGTGCTCTGGGCGATGGGCAGGGCATAGAGCATCCCCTTAGTGGTCTTGTTGTACCAGTCCACGGTGAAGTAGAAGCGGCCGGAGGCTAACTCGGCGTCGAGGCCGATGTTGGTTTCGTACACGTTCTCCCACTTGATGCTGGGGTTCGGAATCAGGGTTTGGGTGTAGCCGAGGCTAGGCGGCGCGCCGGGCGCGTAGTTCTGGGCGTTCACGTACTCGTAGGTCGAGAGGAACAGGTAGGGCGGAATGCTGCTGTTGCCGAGCACGCCGTAGCTGCCACGCAGCTTGAGCTGATTGAAGGTCGGCAACTTTTCCTTGAAGAAGTTTTCCTCATTCAGGCGCCAGCCCAGCGAGGCCGCCGGAAATACCCCGTACCGGTTATCGGGCCCAAACACCGTGAAGTTGCCGTCGCGCCGGATGGAGCCGGTGAGCAGGTACTTGTCGGCGTAGCTGTAGTTGAGGCGGGCAAACGTGGACTTAATCAGGCCATTGGGGTCGTAGCCGCCCGGCGTAATGGTGTACACCGAAGCCGAGGTGGGTAAAAAGGCGAAGGAGTTGCCGCCCACCGAGCTGGAACTGGCCCGCAGCGCGTCGTAGGTCGAGCTAATCTGCTCGTAGCCAATGAGCGCGTTCACCTGGTGCTTGCCAAAGCCGTGGTTATACGAGAGCACGTAGTTGGCTAGCGTCGTGCGCACGGTCGAGGTCGACTTGGTCAGCCCGTTGATGACGTTCGACACCGCGCCGGTGTTGTAGGCGTCCTGGAAGTAGTTCTGGTTTTCGTTGTAGTAGGTGTAGCCAAACGTGGTGCGCAGGGTTAAATCCAGTGGCAGCGCGATTTCGGCGAAGGCATTGCCCTGGAAGTTGCTCTTGCGGTTGTCGATGTGGGCCGTGTTAAGCTGGGCAATGAGGTTAGGGCCAGTAAAGCCCAACGGGTTATGCCCGTAGGGGTCGGCCGGGTTGCCGGTAGTGGGCCGCAGCGTGGGCACCGTGCGGAACGGCGGGTTGATGGGTGCAATCACAACCGGGTTGGTTTCGCGCTGCCATACGTAGAGCTGCTCGCCCACCTTAATGCGCTTGCTGATTTGGTAGTCCGTATTTACCCGCAGGCCTTCCAGCGTCGAGCGGTTGTTGAGAAACACGCCCTTCTGGTCATTATACACCCCCGACACGAGGTAGCTGACGTTGGGCGAGCCCCCGGCAATCGAGAGGTTGTAGTTCTGCTCGATGCCGTTGCGAAAAATCTCCTTAGTCCAGTCGGTGTTGGGCAGCGTATCCGTGCGCTGCATGTTCAGATACACCGGGTCGGCGATGAGCTGCTTGAGGCGGATGAAGTTGTCACGGTCGAGCAGCGGCAGCGTGCGGGGGGTAGTGATGCCGTAGCGGGCGTTGAAGTTGATGCCAGGCGGGCCATTTTTGCCCTTCTTGGTGGTGATAACGATAACCCCGCCAGCCGCCGCCGAGCCGTAGATGGCCGCCGCGCTGGCGTCCTTGAGCACGTCGATGGTAGCAATATCCTGCACGTTGAAGTTCTCGCCCGACTGCCGCACCCCATCAATGATGTAGAGCGGCTGCGCGTTGCTCAGCGACGACACGCCCCGGATAACGATGCTGGCCGGCGCGTCGGGCTGGCCCGATGGCTTCACTACTTCCACGCCCGCCATCCGGCCTTGCAGCGCCTCCTGCACGTTGGTCACGGGCAGCTGCTTTATCTCGGCGCCCGTCACGGAGGCTATCGCGCCCGTTACATCGGCCCGGCGCTGGGTACCATAGCCCACCACCACTACCTCGTTAAGGGCCTGCGGGTTATCCACCATCTGCACGCTCAGCGCGGAAGTGGTGGCCATCACCGGGATTTCCTGCGAGGTAAGCCCTATCGAGCTGAATACTAAAATACTGCCAACCGGCACCGTCAGCGAGAAGTTGCCGTTGGCGTCGGTAGTCGTGCCGTTGGTAGTACCCTTCACGATGACCGTGACGCCGGGCAGACCGTCGCCATTTTTTTGCACCACCCGGCCGCTCACCGGCACATCGGCCAGTGGACCCTGGGGGCTAGCGGTGGCCGCCGGGGCCGGTAGCAGGGAGGTGGTCACTACCGGCAGGGCCGGCTCGACCGGGTTGGGTCCGCTAGCCTGCCCCACGGTCGACCGGGGCGTTACGACGTACAAATTGTCCTTAAGAAGCTCAAACCGCAGGCCACTGTGCTGGCTGAGGTAGCGCAGGGCGGCGGCCAGCGACTTAAACGCCGGATGCGTTTGGTCCAGGTATTTACCCTCTGTCAACTCACCGGTGTAGAAAAAGGTGACCTTGTACGTGCTTTCCAGCTCCTGGAGTACATCGCGCAGCGGCTGTTGCAGGCTGGGGCCGGCCGCCAGCGGCGTAGGGGAGTGTTGGATAGCGAATGCCAGTGCCTGTTGGGCCTGGCTGGCACTGCTGGGCAGGCAGCCCAGCAGCAGGGCTAATCGCACCAAGCGAGTAGAGTTTGCCATAGTGAGTAGGTGGGAAAAAGGTAAAAGCAGAACAAGAGTTTCGCTGGGGTCGTACCCAGTAGGGCTAGCGGCGGGCAGGCAGGAAGCGCACGGCGGTGCCGTGGCGCACTACCTGCACATTCAGGGTTTTGGCCAGGGCAGCCAGCAGCACATCGGGGGTAGTGGTAGGCACTTCGCCGTACACGGTTTGGTGCAGCATGGCCGAGTCGGCAATCTCTACCTGCAGGCCGTAGGAGTCGCGTAGCAGCTGCACCACGTCGCGCAGGGGCGTTTGCTGAAAGCGCAACCGGCCCTGCGTCCAGCCCGAGTACAAGCCCGGCTGCACCCGGCGCCGGGCCAGGCTAGGCCGGGTAGCGGACGTTTCGACCAGGTCGCCGGGCTGCATCAGCATTTTTTCGCGGGCTAGCCGCGACTGGCGGTCTACCTCCACCCTGCCCGAGGTGAGCACCACCTTAGTAGCTCCGGCGCGGGTGTTCACGTCGAACTGCGTACCCAGCACCGCCACCTGGAGCCCTCCGGCGTGTACCACGAATTTGACGTTAGCCGGGGCCGCGCCGATGTCAGTTACCGGCCTGGTAGCCAGATGAGTTACCTGAAAGTAGCCCTCGCCGTTCAGCCACACCTCGCGGGGCGTTTTGGTGGTCCAGGTAGCGGCAGTAGCTAGGGTCGAGTTGCCATTGAGCGTCACTACCGAGCCGTCGGGCAGGGTGAGGGTGCATTGCTGCCCGACACTGGTGGTGTAGCGGGTCAACTGGGGACCAGCCGGGGTGGGCAGCGCCCAGCGCCACCAGCCCAGGCCCATCGCCAGCAGGAGCAGCATCACTACCCCCGACAGGCGCCAGGCGCGCTGGCTGCGCAGGCGGGGCCGGGACGCGGGCACCCGCATAGCCTGCCGCAGCCGCGCCAGCTCCTGCGGCAAGAGCTCGGTGGGGAAGGGGCGAGCGTCGGGTCGGGCCATGAGCAACCCCTGCACAAAGGTGTAAGCCTGGTCGGCGGCGGCCTTTTTCTCCGGGTGCTGGCGCAGCCACGCCTGCCAGAAACGGCCCGGCTCGGAATTGGCAGCGGCTACATAAGCTTGAAATGACTCATCAAAAACAAAGTCATCAACCGAGTAATGGGTAAAATCCATAGGCGCAACGGCAATAAGAATAGCTGTTTGCACTTACCATGGCGGACCCGGTCTTTTGTACTCATAAAACGACCATCTTTTTTAAAAAATAATCACAATTATCTGTCAATCAGCGAAATATTTTTCAATAAGCTCCGCCCAGCAGCCGGCTCAACAGCACCAGCAGGGTTAAGGTCAGGCTCTGCCGCAGGAGTTTGAGCCCTTGGTAGATAAGGTTGCGGGTCGACTGGTAGGTGAGCCCCATTATCCCGGAGATACGCTCGTACTCGAACCCGCTAAAAAACCGGAGGTAGATGGCCTCCCGCTGCCGGCTGCTCAGCCGGGCCAGCGCAGCCAGCAACTGCGCGTGTTGCTCGGCCGAAAGCTGCTGGGCAATCATAAAATCTTCCGGCGAATACTGTACCTCAAAGCCGCTCGCATAATCGAACTGGAGCCGGCTGTTGCGCTGCTGCGCCTTCAGCGCGGCCAGCACTTCGTGGCGCATTGATTTGAAAACGTATGGCTTTACCTCCCTTAGCGCGGGCAGCGTGCTGCGACAATGCCACCAGCGCTGAAATAGGTCTTGAATACAATCTTTGGTAAGCTCTTCATTACCCGTCAGGCGCATCCCGTAGGCATAGAGCTCGCGGTAATATGCCTGGAAAATAGCTTCAAATGCCCGCTCATCACCCGCTAAAAAAGCGCTCCAGCGCAGGGCATCGGCATCAGGGCGCATAGGTAGGGTAGCAACTGGTAGAGGTTTTCGGGCATCAATTTCCACTTTCCGGGCTAGAATAAGCCCGGCCTATCTTAATTATCGCCCGGTTTAAAGCTGAATTAGTTTCGGGCTTTTGTGTCCATACGGGTTGCAATGGCAAAACGAAACTAGGTAGAAATTAGAAGTCCGGGCGAGTGCTGGACTTATGCTCTAGGGAAGTGGTCGGGTAAGCAGGCCTGTTTGGGCGGAGGTAGCATGAGAGTTATACATAGGGCATAGGCAGGAGGCTAGGAGCTGTTCTCAATAAGAGTGTTAACGCGTTTTTATAAGCTGTTTTTCGAGAATCCAGAAGCCCTGCGAAGCAATGAGCCAGTAGAAACCAGGAGTTCGGGCGACTAAATTAGATTTTTTATGGCAAAAAATTTAACTTTTCTAATTGAGAGCAGTTCCTAGTGCAATTCAGCGCCCACCCGCTGACGTGCTCCGTCTAGCACTAACGCGTTATCTCCTACAGTAAGCTACTTTTTCAAGAAGGTACTGGCTAGGTGACCTCCTCCTGATGCTCCCCCTGACCTCAGGCAGACTCAACAGGGTCTGGCTTTGATTGCGCCGGCTGCGCCGGACCATCCCGCGCATTCACATCTGACAGGGCATAAAAAAGCCGCCCTGGAACTTCAGGGCGGCTTTTCTGCCGGATGAGGGATTCTTCTTCCAAACGGGCGGATTTACTCGTTAAGCAATTAACCATTTTCTATAGTGGTCACTTGTAAGCTTCTGACCTCTGACCTCCCCCCAGTCAACTGGGCCACTGTAAAGTAGAGAAAATCGGGCAGTTGTCGTACCTTAAAACCCCAGACACTTGCCCTGAAAAAGACCAAGTTTACCGAAGCCCAAATCGTGTTCGCCCTGCGTTAGGCCGACACCGGCGTAACCATCGCGGAGGTGTGCCGGAAGATGGGCACCAGCGAGGCTACCTCCTACAACTGGAAGAAAAAATACGGCGGGCTAGGCGTGCCCGAATTGCGTCGGCTCAAGCAG
>JAABUK010005862.1_pt1 | contig 18752 bp, 20 predicted proteins | sample 5559141 | NCBI WGS metagenome assembly JAABUK01 (sample SAMN10711869, study PRJNA513367) | rock metagenome | isolation source: Antarctica rocks | place: Antarctica: Victoria Land, Pudding Butte nord | collected 2016-01-03 | reverse complement strand
TGCCCTTTAGTGAAGGCTTGGATGACTGTTCTCATAGCTTTATCATGTCTGGCTATATACTGTTTGCTCATGTCTGGGTGCATGCAGCTCCCGAAGATGTGGCCTTGAGAGTCATCACCTCTGCAGACTGGGCAGCGTGTGTCCCTGGCTATTGGCTGCCCGGGCATGTATGGCATACGCCTCTTGAAGGCTATGTTTTTATTCCAAATTTGACCTGTCCTGTATTTGAAGATATTTCTCTTGTGTGATTCTGGGATTGATGGCATGGTCCACATGTTTAGCCAAGAAGCTGGATGTAGCTAGGTGTTCTTTCTGAGCTCAGCATGTGCTCATGCGTCTGCGTTTGCTGGCTGCCAGGCAAGGTCTCAATCAACATGTCACAGCTACCAAACAGCTGCCGGATACATGGCCTTGGATCAGAGCTTTTTGGCAGGTATGCCATGTCAATTGGAGAGCCTGCAAGGCAGCGAGCAAATGTAGACAAATAAACAACAATGGTCACAGCACTGTTGGCTGCTAGTGTAGAGTAAAAGGTGTCCAGCATCCAAGACTCACCATATGGAGCTACAATCAAGTTAACAAGGATCTCTAGGGAACGCACCAGGTGCCTATCAGACTGCCAAGCCAGGTCACAATGCACCCAGCGCGTTTGCAAACATGTTGACATGTTTGCAGATTTGCAATGTCAGCTGCACCGTGGCTGTGCCTGCCGTGGATGCAACAGAGTCAAACAACTGTGCGGATGTTACAAGTAGTCACGACTCACTTGCAAGACACACTAATTGGTCTGACAAGGCAATCATCTGTGCAGAACCTTGGGATGTCACAGGAGGCTGTATCTCCATCTGACATTCCCAGCTTGCAGCAAAGATGTATTGCCCTTTGCCCGTCAGGCTGTCTCTGAAAACCTTGATGGACTGAAACAGTGTTGTGGGAGCTGTGAGGATTTCCTTTGTGGAGCAGCTGCAATTCCAGCCTACATACAAATTAGTAATGCAGCAGTTACCACGCATGGAGGGGACATTTTGCTACTACCAGGTAACACCAACCACACCTGCAAAGTGTGCCCTTTGTGGTGCCTGAGGGCCTGACTGTGATAGGATGACCCCTCACAAGGTGACACTGGTCACCAGCAGACCCTCCACACAGCTGACCGTGTGGATGGGCTGATATTGGCCGGTGTCACCTCATGACGTGTCCTACCACTGGCCTCCACCCCTGCCTCCACCCTTGCCTGCACCCCTGCCTCCAACCTGCCCCCTATAACCCCTGGCCTTCACCCCTGCCTCCACCCCTGCCTCTCACCTCCCCCCTCTACCCCTGAACCCCTGAAACTCTAGGCCCACCTTGCCTTCTGCCAGCTATGAATGACTGATGATGTCTGATAGATGCACTGTGCATGCAGACCCTTGCCAGCTCATGCCTGTTGCTCTGTGTGCTCAACAACCGGATGGATTGCTAAAACAAAGCAGCACAGGGGCAGTTGAGTGCTATGTAGTGTTTGTTTTAATTACAAGCTTTTACTGCTGTCCTCATCAATGTTTGCAATGATTGCAATGTTTGCAATCAAAGCTTTTTGATTGCTTGCAGGTGCCCACTGGTGTGCGTGCCCGGTTGAAGCTGCCTATGTGACCCAGCTGGATTGGCGCATTAGCTCTGGCTCCTACCCAACTGGGCCTTGCAATGGCCAGCAGTGTCTTATGGCAGTCAACCAAAGTAAGCCCTGCCCTGCCCTGCCCTGCCCTGCAGCTGTGTTGTCAGCCATTGCTGTGCCCTCTTGAACTTGCCTCAGCCCTACCCTGACAAGTGATGCTCTGTTCTGCTCCAGCCTGCCTTGGATCCTGCTCTGTCTTGCACATGACCTTTTAGCCAGCCTTGGCTCAGAATAGTTGGGATTGTGGTGGTATGATGCTGCAGGTTCAATGTGCCTTGAGAGCAGCAAGAACGTGCAATTCTGCTTGTGTTGATAATGATGACATGGTCTTCAGCATGAAGCAAAGTTTGAAGTGCGTCTTTGCTTCATGCTGAAGACCATGTCATCATTATCAACACAAGGCAGAATTGCAGCACTTTGCTTTATGCTCTGATGAGTCATGACCGGCCGGCACATTTCTTCCTATACCTATAGGGATATGTAGCTAGCGACATGAAGGAAAGGTAAGTGGCTGTTATAACTGTGATGTAATTACTACTGCAAACCAAAGTCATGGAGGCTGCAAATCCTGTCATGAAGCTGGATCAAGATGACTTCAATTGTGTGACCACACGTGACAAACTCCTTAGCCTCATTGCTGCTGTATTGCTTGGAATGCCGCAATCATCAATCTAAGCAGGCCTGCTCAGAATGATGACTGCAACATTCCAAAGCATCCCAGCATGGGCTTCGCGGTACTTGACCTCTCTGCAGCTGCAATCTTGGGCCCATGCCCCTGCCTTGGGTCGACATCCTGCAAGGCCCAGTCCTGGCGGGTGAGGCCAATCTGACTTGATCATGCGTGACAAGCATGATTGTTGCTGTCTAGACCTGTCAAACCTGATGTGTGCACTTTTTATGCAGATCCTTGTCAGCTCTGGCTTGCTAGTCTGCCAACTGATCAACAGCAGGATGCATGCCCTTGCTTCAAAGCAAGCAGCTGAGGGGCAGCTGAGCTGAGTGCTGTGGTGGTTGCGTACGCGTCGTCTATAGGTTGGTATTGATGCCCTCACCCCTGCTCTGCATGCAGTTGCGCAATTCTGCTTTCACCTGCGCTTTCCCTTGGCTGCGACAAACTCAAACAGCAGGTGTCTGACTTTGTCTGCTATCTGACAAAGGCAACTGTATGTGTTAGTATGTGTTGATTTTGAGAGTGTCATAGAGAGTGTGGCTCCATTCAACATCCATAACTTGCAGCATAGATGCATCATCCTTTGCATGAAATATATTTGCCAGACTGGTGCCATTGCAGCCAAGCTTGAGCATGAAGGTGCATGGTACTTTCAAGCTGGCTGATCTATGTCTGGTACTCTTGCTGCACATGCTTCAGCTCACTGATCATTCTGCTTCAGTTCTATTGACAGCTTCACACACAATCGAAGGAGATAGCCGTTCTCCTTCAATTCTGTGTGAACTGTCAGTGGAACTGAAGCATGCCCAGCAAGACAGCAGTGCCAGCAAGAGATGAGCCAGCGGAAGGTGCCGTGCACTTTCAAGCCTGGCTGCAAATGAGCGCATGCTGGGCCGTATATTGATCCACCAGACTGGCTGGTATTGCTCCTGCTTGCAATCAGCCCTGATGCCCTATCAAGAATGCATGCTATTGCACCTAGCGTCATCCCCAAACACAAAGGGATGGGCTTGCATCTGCCAAGCATCACATGCACACGTACACTTTTGGGCACTTGCCTCAACCTGCAGCAACATTCAGTTGTAGTCCATTGGCACTGAAGAAGAAGATGAAGATCACAATTTTTGGCAAGCCAACAAGTCTGATCGGCTCATGCTTGGCGCTGTCGCCAATTGGACATTGTCAGTCTGCATGTGGGCACATGTGTCAACTTTGCTGCCACTGCAACAAGCTCAGACATGTCAAGGTACAACCAAGGTGACCAGGCGCAAGGTGGCATTGTTGTCTGACGTGAGATCTTGTGGAAGGGGGGGCGTGATAGACCCCCCCTTCGACCAGATCTTAATTTCTGACTCCGATGCCTCATAAGGGACACAAGGCTCCAGGCAGTGTCAGGAACAGTGGTGCATATCACTCATTTCTCCTCAGCCTGATATGAGTTGCATGCTGCCCCAGTCAGCCTTGCTAGACAGCACAGTCTGCAGATTACGAGTGCAGAATACATCACTAATCACACGATACACAACAAGCAGATTGCTGTTGCTTCTGGCATTGATAAATTTATTTTATTTAAAAGTACTGACTCAGATGCTCTAGAGATGCTGAAATTTGCTGACCTGATTTTGACATTATGCAAGATGTTTAGTCAAGGCACTCAAACACGGCAAACAATGCATCTTTTGACATGTCTCGACATGCAGCTGACTAATCACTGACAGCCTGCTAGTACGCCTCACTGTGATGGGAGCACCGCTCACAAGGTGATGGGGCTCACCACCAGGCCCTCCACATGGCCATCTATGTGGATAGCCTGGCACCACTGTCAGCTTATGGCTTGTCCTACTACCTTCCTCCACTCCTTCCTATACCCCTGTTTGCACCCCTACCTCTATCCCTGCATTTCCCCCTGCCTCCATTCCTGCCCCTGCCCCTGGTCCCACCCCTGCCTCCACCCTTCCCTCAAATCTTGCCTCCTCCCGGACATGCATGATTGATGATGTTGGATGTGTGCGCTTTGCGTCCAGACTTGCCAGGTCTTGCTTGCTAGTTTGCACACGCATCAACAACAGGACGTGTGCACTTGCTTTAAACAAAGCAGCCAAGTGGAAGCTGAGTGCTATGGGGTCTGGTATCAATAAATGCTACTGCTGTCCTCAACCCTGTTTTACAAGGGAAGACTTTCAATTGCAGGGGCCCACTGGCATGGTGTCTGTGAGACTGGGTGAAGCCACCCTTGTGCCCAAGCTGGACTACCATACCAGGCTCAGCCCCTACATCCAGGATCCTCCGGACCAGCAAATGGGTTCAGAGCCGTCAATCAGAGTGAGCCTTGCCCTGTCCTGCCCTACCCTGCCCAGCTCACCCCTGCCCTGTACTGTCAATCCATGCTGTGCCCTCTTCAATTTGCCCTCTTGAACTTGCCCCAACCCTGCCTGACAAATGATGCTCTGTTCTGCCCCAACCTGCCCTAGGTCTGCCCCTGCCCTGTTCTGTCTCCTCTATAACTCCAAAGCCAGCCTTGACTCAGAAAAGTAGGGAATGCGTCTGCATTAGGCATCATGCAGGGTGCATTGACAATGGTGCTGCATGCTTGTCGTGCTTGCCATGGGTCCCATGGGAACATGTTGGCATTACTCGGCAAGCAAGGTGCATTGTAAATGGTGCCGTCAGTTCAACGTGTTATGAGCGCGCAACAAAGTGTATATTTTATTCAGTAACCATGCACTCTCTTGCCGCACCCAAAGCAAGTCAAACCTGCAACACTATTCGAAAAGGCACCTTGCATGCTGACTAGCGTTGACATGCTGCAAACAGAAATGATGAAAATGACCAACCTGATTGCAGCATGATCTTCAAAGCAAAAGAAGACATCAACCTTGGCTGTCATTCTGTGGACTCAGCTGAGTGTTCTATCTCAGCTCATGAGTTGATCAGCATGTGGTTACCACCATCTGCCTGTTTGCTTGCTCCCATGCAAGATCTTAATTGACATGTCACACCGGCAGAATAGCTCTGATCCAAGGCCCTATGTGCGGACAAGAGTTGTTTGGCAGCTGTGACATATTGCTTGAAGTCCTGCATGGCAGTAAGCAAACGTAGACAGATACACGACAATTACAACAGCACTTGCCTGACATGATGTAAGAACTATGAACAGCAACAGATGTAAGATCTGCTACTGAAGTGAAAACATTGAAGAACCTGATCACCAAGATGGCTTCCACATGCCTTTATCATGATTATCATTTGATCAAATTTTGAAAAGAGTAGGTGTTGCAGAGTGCTAGCAATCAGCTACATGTTGGACAGGTCAGTTTACTGTTGACCTTGCAGCTCTGCACAGAATAAGCAATAAATTGTGGCTGTTGTAACCGTCACAGTCACTGAGTGTCTAGTGGAGCTTATTGTCTGACCAGGGCCATCGTCTGCGCTGAGAGTGTCACAGAAATAATAGCCCTATGCGACATTCCCAGCTTGCAACAAAGGTGCATTGCCATTTGCATGAACGCTTGACTGACTGTTGTCATCGCAGCAAGGCTTGAAGGTGCATGGTACCTTCAGCTGGCTCATCTCCAGCCGGTACTGCTGCTGACAGAGACAAGCGAGCAGAAGCATGCGCAGCAGGATCACCAATAGGTGTGCAAGTGCATGGTACCTTTAGCCAACTGAAGGTGGCATGCAATTTTACAGCTATAGTGGGGCCCATAACTCTTGATCAGGACAGTTGCATTGCTGGAGATGGCATGGTCCATTGCCATTCAACACCATGACAACCCATTGACTCAGCATAATCTTGCAAATTTTCAAAGCTTCTGATAGCAAATTTGACAGCCAAAGCTGCGGCAACATCTAGGTAGCCTTTTGCTCAGCAAGAAAGCTGCTGACGCGGTCAGCTGACTCAGCGTCTGCAACAAAGTCAAGGGGCAAGGGAAGGACCAAACTCTGGCAATGACTTTCACCTGGTGAGTAAACTGCTGTGTTGTGCATATGCAAGTCACTTTGCAGCGCTGCAAGGTACTACTGCTTCTGAACCTCTCAAGTGTGCACTTACTCCGGGCTGAGATCTGTTGTTGTGTGTGCGCCTCTGTGCTTGTCACATTACCAAGCTGGATAGTCTTGCAAGAGACTTTTGCTCACCAATGACCTGGCCATGGCTGAAAGTTTTATCAGCTGTAACGTGTTGATTGAGATCATGCACAACGCTGCAGCAGCAAGCAAACATAAATAGATAACCGACAATGATAACAACACTATTGGCTGCCAGCTGTACATCACCAATTTTTCACCATGCAGCTGGAATCAAGTTTGACAGAGGTCAGGGAGGCCTGAGGGCTGCCTTGCTGTTGCCTGTGAAGGTGAAAGCTTGTGCATGTATACTCCAGCAGACTCAGCATACTCTTCTTCTGAAGAGTCTTCTTGGTTCTGCACAACATTCTCCCGGGAGCCAGCCTCAACAGTTTCTCAGGGCAATCAACTGAAGTGAGCCCTGCCCTGCCCTGCCCTGCCCTGCCCTGCCCTGCCCTGCCCTGCCCTACTGTCATTTGCCACAAGTTTTGTGTTCTAGAGATGCCTGCGCAGCGCTTGCTCTTTCAGTCTAGTCAAACAAAATACACGTGAGGATGGTCAAGTTCCGCACTGTCAGCATGCAGCATTGATCAGGACGGCGTTGGTCATGACAGGTACCATACACCGGTGGATTTTCATGGCAATGGCGCCCTGACTGTAATTTCATGCTGCACAGGAGTGATGATGAGGCCTGGAGGCAGGCTGCTGTGGGCTGTGCTTGTTGTTGGAGTGCCACATCATTGAGCTCATTGAGCCAACTTGGGCTGGGCTTAGCTACACAGGCAAGCTATGCAGGCTGTTTATGTACAATATGTTCTTGAATCCCTGCTATGTGTCACACTATCAACATTATGAAACAATGTCTTTTACCAGCATCGTTCTTGCTGGCGCGATGCAACCTTGGTCACTCTGTCAGTCTCAGCTAGCTGATCACTTCATAGTGACATGGCAGTCACAAAAGAGCATGACAGTGCGGTCAGTGGGTCAGTGGGTCAGTGCGGTCACAAAGCTGCACTAATAACGCTACCGATATTGAGGTTGCAACTCAATTGAGTGTCTCAGACTGAACTGGCATGCATCAGCTGTCATACATACAGATCTTTGGCTTGTTGCGTAGGCTCCCAAGACCACCGATAAGACCACCGGCGGCCATTCAGACAGGAAAGCTGCACACACGCCCTTGCAAGGAGCCAATGTAGAGTTGCTAATTGACTCTGCAAGGGCTTGATGATGGTCATATGCACACCTGCAATGGTGCATCTGGCCATCATCAAGATCTAGCAGAATCAGAGGCAAGACACCCTTCTTCTTCACGCTGGCAACCTACAGAGGGGCTTTCTATAGAAATATACCTATTGCCCTTGAGGTCAAGGTGAGCCTGTGCTGCTGTACAGTCTTGCTTCTCATGACCACTGTGACTAGACAGAATAACAAGATGCTGATCACAGCTTGCCAAGGAAATCTAGTGCCACCCTGTCCTGCTCATTGCACTTCCTGCCAAGCCTTACAGCTTGGAACTTGTCATTCAGACATGTGCAACTCTTGGTCTGGCAACAACCACCTCTTGCAAATCCAAGGATCTTGTCAATCGTTGAACGCCCCCCTTGAGCAAGAAAAGAAAAGAAAGAGAATATGCTTTCAAGCAAATTATCTATATGCTGCAGCAATCATACTATGATAATGGGAGCCTCCTTAGGCGGCAGCCCAAAGCGCCCTACTCAACAGCAGTGGTCTTGATGCTGGCGCCTAGGTGTATAGAGTTGCTGCAGTGCCTGACCAATTGCCAAAACAGCATGCGCATAGGGCGCTGCTGTTGGTCTTTAGGTCTAGAAGATTAGGCACTGCAAAGTTATTTCAATGACCTGTACCACCCTGGCACATATGTTCAAGCAACTGCAGTTGCAAGGCATGCGCGCAAGTGTATAAGCACATGTGTTTGTGTGTGTTCAAGCTAGTGTTAGACCCAAGTTGACTTGCTTTGGCAGCATTGTCTTATGTGACAGACAATCATGCCAAAGCAACTAAACTTTGTATGCCAGGCAGGAAAAGGCACTACACTGGCATAGTAGTATTGTACACAACAACACCAGCACAGTCATGCACAGTGGTACGACGCACAATGGTTTGCTCAATAACTCTGATCAACTGTTGCATTCTTGATCAGGGTGTGCCAAAAGGAATCATGTGATGCTGCAAGCCTTGCAGTGTCACACAGTGGACATTTGTGAGGCCAGCTATTGTGCGTCTGACCCAGCTGCAGCTTTGTCCTTCTTGCAATTGCGAAAGATTTCCCACCTCCTCAAATGCAGCAGTTGGCAGCGCTAGCCTCTTGACATTCTGTCATGTGGCCAGAAAGTCTTTGCTGAGTACACTTTTTGGGCACATTTCACAGTGTCAAGACGTGATCAGCCCAGCCACGTACCCCTTACATGTTAATATGCAATTGTCCTTTACTGCATGACATTCAGGCACATCCAGTTGCAGTGTTAATTGGGACGACATGCACAGCTTGACACAAAGCCCGCACCACTGACTGAAACTTCTTCTGATCCTTGGGGTTGCTCAATTGAGTCGGGACTTTCGACTTCAGCTGGCCTCAGCGCCATCAACGCATGTTGTCATGTGTGCTGCGGGAAAAGCAGAGCTGCAATGGAAATGTTGCCGTTCTGGTGCCACATCTGTTGGAGGTTTCTTGCTTATCCCAGTCATGCAATGCCAGAACAGCAGCGCTGTCCTGTTTGGCTGAGGCTGACCGGAACTGATCAGGCTCATGAGGCGTGTCAGAGGGCTCAAGCTGTACAAACTCAAAGTCGTACAGCTGGTCAAGCTATTTGGAACAACTGCAGCTGCTAAGTAAAATGCACAAACTGCAAGCATTCCCGACTGCCCTATCTGAGAAGTGTACACTATGACATGTCTATACAGCTGTGAAGAGTTGAAAATGAAACCCCGGCACTGATCTTGTGGGGATCAAGAAGGTTACTAATAAGCAGAACACAGATCAGGACATTCACAGGATAGACCGAGCTGTGCAAGCTTGAGCCCCTCAGGCGTGTTTACAGTAGTTTGATCTGTGCGCAGCTTCATTCCCTGCTGTGCTTGCTCTTCTTGGTGCCCGCAAATAACCGCAAAGTTGCTGGCCTTTTTTTGTGACTCGCTCAGAAGACCCATTGAGATTCCCATGGATATCTATCGATCAGAAACTCCCATGGATCAGAAACTCAATGGAGGATCAGAGGATCTTCAGCTGTCTCTCTTTGCATTTGTAATCGTGAATCTGTATCATCTGCTGTACATGCATCTGGACCTCACAGATCACGGGTATGAGTCATGACCAACCATTGGCATACATGTATACACCCTGCACAGATGTGCTCTGCTGTTCTCGTGAGAGCATGCATCAATGCACTTTGCAGCATGCTTGCTTGCACCAGTACACACGTTTTGGTGCATGCAGAAGTGCTGGCAAGGGCAGTCATGCAAGCTCTCATGACATGTCAACACTGCATTTTATTGCAGCTGCTCAAGCAAAACATGTCTGATCCGATCAAATGCACTGATGCATGGACATGTGGGTTTCACCAAAAAGACCTGTCCTGTATATGCGCAATGGAAGCTGATATAGGAGACGTTTCAATGGCTAAACATCTAAGCTCATGCATCATTGCATTCAAACAAATTGCACATGCAGAGAACAAATTGGGCATTGAGCAGCTGCATTTGAATGCAGTTGGCATGCAATGTAAGGCAACTACAATGCATCGTGTAGTCATCTGATGAAAACAGCAGAATGTGCAGAACTCTGGAGGATTTGAGCGCAGTCATGAGCTTCCTGCACACGTATATGATTTGGGACTGCTTGTGGTGTTGCTTGCTGTGGGACTCAAAAGCTGTAATCGTACATGTTGTTGCAAAAGAAGTTGGTATTCACTGTGTTGAGTTGGTTGCGTCAGTCAACAGGGGTCATTGAGCAAGCTTGCCACTGTCATAGTGTTGAGCATGTTCAAGCACCTGGTCAACTGTTGCACTAATGTATGGCTGTACTGGCCACCACCTTGCAGGCCCGTACTCACATACAATCTTGTTGCCTGTCCACTGTGTGACTTTGTGATGTTCCCCGGCAGCACCCACCGTTGAGTTTGACTGCTGCTTGCAGGTACCTTCAACATGTCCAATGGTCACTCGCTTTGTGTACATTGGTGCTAACAGGCACAGCATTCCGTTTGAGGGCCCCCTTGTGCCAAGACTGCAGTGACAGTGGACAGCCCCTGTGTCAACTTGCTGGTGACAACCTCTGCTCAACAACATTTGAAAGCATGAAAGTGCCCTGCCCTGCCCTGCCCTGCCCTGCCCTGCCCTGCCCTGCCCTGCCCTGCCCTGCCTGTGAAGACTCCTCACGCGCTGCTTCCTGTCAATGTCAGCAGCAGCCTTAGCGGCAGCAACTTGCATCTCATTGACACTCATGTAATTTTTGGTTGCAGGGATCCCGGACAGCTGAAAGCTGACAGAATAGTTTGATGCCCAGGTGTGAGCAGTCTCTCAATCTGCTACTACAGATACCTAGGCTGCAGGCCTGCACAATCACAGCTGGCAGCTGAAGAGAGGTCAATGGCTGGGCTACATGTATGCGCATGGCACCACCAACAAATACAAGTGAAAGCAAGCACAGAAGTCCTCAAAACATTCTCAGCATGGTCCCAGCCCCAAAATGCAGCAGGGCTGATGCCACCTGCAGCTTTGCACGTGATGAGGATACAGCTGAGGATGAAGGCTATGGGCAGTTGTAGTAATACAGCTGACCAATCAATGATGCTAGACGATACTCAGGGGTGACATGATGGGATGTGTCTTTTTTAATCTATGTTGTTGAAACAGCTGTTTTTATTTTTGAAGCCAATCACAGTGATTACCATGGACCCATCATGCTTACTTGTCTTGCTTGAACTCTGTCAAAATGTTTGCATCATCACACTTCGATTTTGCAAAGTTGCTGAAGGCTGCCTCAAAAGTTGTCAGGCGCATTCACTTTTGGCTTTGTGAACACGCCACAATGTTGTATGAAAGTTTCGAGCTTAACAGTTATTTTACAATGAGCAATACGGACCAGTTAGGCTATGTACAATGCACATCTGCTTTCCTTGCAATTGCACAATGTCATGTCCCTCTGTTTGCTGTCAAAGTGTTGCCGGTGCAATGTTTGTTTCGCTGAAGTTCAGAACTACACTTCATTGCATGGATGAGAGGTGTGCTAGTGTCATGCATCAGTTCAGAAGCGCAAATCAAGCTGAAGTGTTCTTTGGTAACTGCCATCAGCTGCAGTGTTGTGTCAGAACATGCAACAGATCCTTCAGCACGGTCCTTCAGCAAGATGCTTTGAAAAAGATGCGCATAAGACTTGGCATCAAATTGGTGCCCTGTGCAAATATGCACTGTAGTTCATGTCAACTCGAACTTTAAGCATGGCATGCATTGCACCTTACACCCGAAACGAATGTACCATGAGTTACTTGACAGAAGCAGTCACCAGAGGAGTGACTTTGCAGTTGAGAGGTGACGACGTAGAGCATTGTCGGGAAAAAGCTGCTGCACGCTCATGGTGCAAATGTGGGCACATGGGCGAATTTTTGCACATGTCATGCACTCATTGAGTTGCAAGATGTTCACAACAGCATTGCAGAATGGCTTGACCTCAGCAGGTGTAGGCACTGGCTCTGGCACTGCATGCAGTGTGGATCAACTTATTATGTAAATGTGCATGCAAAGCTGCAAGTCTTACAAGCGAGTATACCCCACCGAACTCAGTCTGTTCATCTGTTGGCAGTGTTACATTTGTACAATTGTATGACAATCGCAGCAACCAACCAAAAGCACGGATTTCAGTCTACACAGCCCCCACAGGAGTCAGCTGACTCGAGTGGGACCCTGCTAGCCTCAAACAAAGAAGACATCATCACTTGCTGCAAAACTTGGATGACTCAAGAAAGACCTCAACAAAGCTGGAGCAACACAGTACCACAAAAGTTATCAATGCCTACACAGGCTTTTCGCAGCCTGTTCTTGATGTTGCATTCACAGTGAAATACACAAGACCAGATGTAAAGTTGACCAAGGTACAGGGTAAGTTGCGCTCTGCAAGGTAGGCAACATAGCATGTCTGCACATACTCGATAAGGGTACTATAAGCAAACTGCAAGTACAGGCACAGCAAATGGTACACTCTTGGCTTCATGTGCCGGCGCGTCGTGCATTCAGCAGATCTGTGTGTCATGCGTTAGGCATATAAAAATCAAAAGTCTTCTCACTCAGGCCCATAGCCTGCCCTTCTGTTGTGTCTTCTCAACTGCTAATGACCATAAGCAACTTGCAGTCTACCCATGATCTTTGCAAAAAAACTGGTTTCAAGCTGGAAAATGTACCAGCTGAGACCTGCTACATACTGTTGGCATGCAAGCCTGCCGTAAGGCTGCTGTTAGCTACATTGGTTACCGATGTCTTCGGCTTCCATTACGCCCCCTGTAATGCAATTCAGATTCAGAAAGTCTGACAGCCTGCTGTTGCAGCAGATTGCAAGCATGGCATGGTTGTGGTCAGGCGCACAGATAAAGGGCATTCCTGGTCAAACATGCATCGCCTGTAGATGCAGTCGGGAGGCCGCTGCAATTGGATGGGGGCGACAGCATGTGACCCAGTGCAGAGGTCTTGGCAGCCACTTGTATTGGGCGCAGATGTCTCTGCAGCCACTAGTGTGGGCGCCAGAAAATGTGCAATATTCAAAGAAGCAGTGCGAGAACATAGGGGGGACAGTGGACGGACTGCACCTTCTTTGCCTGGCACTGTTCACATTCATCTTGAGCAAGATCTCAGCCACTTCAGTCATGTCCTGGTCAGCACCAGGCTGTCCAGCACGAGCAGTGTTGCGGCTGTAGGATGAGTCATCGATGTCCATGGGCCCGGCCAAGAGGTCATCCTCTGCGCCAGATTCCCCGCTGAGCTCCTGAGATGAGCTGCTCTGATATGAGTTCAGGGCCTCTGCCTTCAGCCTGCAACATCCCATGAACCTTTAATCAGAAGACTGTTGGCTGGCCAGTAAGTACCATCAGCACTGACAGACAGACATACAGCAGCATAGAGGAGCATACAAGTAGGTGAATGAATAGAGGAACAAATCATACAAAGCAGATGGGGGGAGGGGGGTAAGGGGGGGGGGGCGGGGTAAAGGTGCAGGACCAAGGCCAGAAGGGGTTGATTGAGATTTTCATAGCAACTTTGAAATAGTCCTAGTCAATGGATTGTACAATTCTGATGCTGGATAGGGGACCAGCAACCCCACAAGCTAGACCTGATCCAAACCAAAAATGAGCAGACAAGATGTCACACAAGAAAACCTGCAAGTGAGCAAGTCATAAGGATCTGGGCAGCCCGGTATAATACTTGGCTTCTCATTAAATTGACGCCAAAAGGCGTAGTCTTTTCTTTTCTTTTCTTTTCTCTCAAGTCATAAGTGAGTAGATAAACTGCTCAGATCACAAAAACGCTGTGTAGATGCAAGAGCTGCATTTGCAGTGGCCAGTTGCGATGTATTACCGACCTCTGGACTTGGGAGCCAAAATGGCGGGAAGAAGTACCCCCTGGAGGGGTAACAGGGGGGTCTGAGATGCCATTCACTCCCTGCAGTCTGCTACCATGGACAGAGGAGGTGGTGCGGCGGGCCCTTTGGTGCAGCCCTGATCCTGCTGGGGCTGATCCCTGAGCTGGCCTCTCCATGAACCCATCTGCATCTGAACCTGGGGATGTACCTGCATGACACAGTACATGTGCGTGTGACTGTAGCTGCAGATACGTATGTCATTTATGGCACATGCCGGCTTGCACAGAAGGGCTTTTGCCCAGCGAGCAGCAAGCTAGTGCCCTGCACATTGTGGTACTCAAATCAGCACAGTGCTTGCAGCCAGACAGAATCAGCGGCTTGACTGGATTCACCACTAGCTAGATCAGGTTGAAGCCAATGCAGTGCACAACAGCGAGTTATGACTGAGTGCTGCATATGTGCTGACACTCATCTGCACTGCTGAAAATACAAGCACTATGTACAAGTTGCAGTCACATCATCACAGCACAAACTGCTCATTGCCTCGCCGAAGCAAAGCAAGGCACCAGCAGTGCGCAAGCCCTTAAGGCATGTCTTTTCATGCAGGAGTGCATTTGTATTGCTCCCACGCATCTCCTGCATGGGAAGAGATGTCTTAAGGGCTTGCTCACTGCTGGTGCCTTGCTTTGCTTTGGATTTAGGATGTGACAAGGACAGTCCAGTTGAACGTTTGGACATTTGTGCTACCTGCTACAGAGTCAACAGGCTCTGGGAAAGCAGGCACATCACCGCCAGCCACTGTTGTGGGTGTGCCATCCTCAGTGAAGTTGCAGATGGCCATCACGCCTCGGATACGCCTGGCTGCAGCATCATACGCCAGAGCTGCCTCCTCTGCTGAGTCGAAGGTGCCCAGCCATAGCCTGCAGCTCTGCAAGGACCAAGACACATGCTGCAATGATTGTGAAGAGAAGGGCAAGTTTTGAAGTGTGTGAGATGCCTAGCTGCAGTGTCACTCACCAGAGCTGCCAAGTCAACGGTTTTCAGCCATAGCCTGCAGCTCTGCATGAAACAGAACAGACATGGCAGAACATAATACAAACCTTGCATAGCTGTTGTATGTCAAAAGGTAAACTATGATGTGTGAAAATGCATAGTGAAGAGGCACAGACAAGCAAGTTATGCTGCATGAGTGCATGCAAATGCGAGTGCATGTGGTACCCTTTGCTGCATTATAAGACTGCAGTGCTGCATTGTAAATGCTGAGGAATGGTGGTCAGTGGGCAGCTTCTGATGCAGCTGTACAGCTGCACTGGATGACAGCATGTTGTAGTCTGAGCCCCACGTTAACATCACCTCTACTCTTGACTAACCCTCCAGCCCCCCTGACCCGGGACAAGGCGCGCCAACAGCAAAGATGAAAGTCTCACCTTGGTTGGATCTCTGATCTCAGCAGCAAACTTGCCCCAGGGCCTTTGCCTGACTCCCCTGTACTTGACAGCCCCATTGGCCTTGACACCGTTGCCAGATTTGGCTCCAGCGCCCTTGCTAGGCTTGCTGACGCCAGAAGAAGCCGAATGCATGCGCTGTATGTGGCTCATGTTGGGGGACTTGCCCTTGTCGTGCTTCCTGTCATGCAGGGCCCCATTGGGAGCAGAGCTGCCCAGTGGATGTTCAAGCCCATTCTGCAGACCAGCAGAGTGCTTCATCAATGCAGGACGCAATGCCTGTTGATGCAGTCCTTGGCTTGTAGGAGCATGACCAGTATGATGCAAGGCTCAGTGCACTCAGCATACGTTTGCAGTTGATTGCTGATAAGACGGTACAGGCTGTTGTCTTGTCATGAAGTGGAAGACATGCAGCCCAGTGCAAAACAAAGCAATTTTGTGAGACTGGAGTAAGGGATGGTGCCTGCAGGCATGGCATACACACAGCCTGACCAGCACACTGCACTCTGAAACACTCCAGTCTTGTCTTCCAACCCTCAATAGCGTAGGTGGCAATGCTGCAATGGCCATGCAGCCAACAAGCCTTTGTTGTTGCACAGCCTTGTCGGTAGGCTATAGGAACCTTTAAGGAAAAGCATCTCAAAAGATTCCTGGAGCCTAGCGACAAGGCTGTGCAGGTATGCAGCATCAAAGGCTTGTTGGCACAAGTCCAGTCAGACTGCTACTAACTTTGTCAGTCGGCAACAACAGCTATGTCATGCTGTGTCACTGGCAAAAGTACCTGACCAGTGAAGAGCGCTGTCTCGCCAGGCGCAGACCTGTTCACATCAATGGCGTGCGCTGGCAAACTACCCAGAGCTGGTATGTTAGTGAAAGCACTGCCACTGTAGCCACTGGGAGCACTGCTACCTGTAGTCACAAAAATTCATATTGAATGGTTGTTTTTTGACACGATACCAAGAGCCATGCCTCACACAGCCTCAGCCTGTTGGGCCACTTCAAGAGAGAGTTTGACAGTGTGTACCAGCCAAAGCAGGCTATCAATGTGGGCTACAACAAGAGCTTGGCAGTAGACAGTCTACATCAGGCTGCACTGCATGACATGATGCTGATGGATGATTATTCATGCCAGTGCTGAGGTCAAGCTGCATGAATGGTGATGCTATGTTGCTCCAGCTAGCATTTCCTTGCATGAAGATTTGAACCCTGAGCAGCTGGAAGCCTGCTTACTGATTACTAACTTTCAGTATATGTGTTCACCAAACACCTTTCACAGCAGAAGATAAGATCCATTCAGCAGGACAGGTCAGCTGTCCTACTCCACATAGGCAGTAGGAAAAAGTAGTAGACATAGGCAGTAGACACAAGCAGTAGACAGTAGTAGGACAGCAGACAGCTACTAACCTGAGGGTGCGGTGTCCCACAGATCCAGCAGAGACTCACTCGCTGCAGTCTGTGCAGCTGTAGCCGGCAAGTGCAAAGGGGGCTGAGTGTTCAAGGGAGCAATGGTCAAACTAGAGCCCTGATTGGGCACAGGCATGCTCAGTGACGCCGGCGATGCACCAAAGTGGGAGCTGTTGTGACTGTTGCTGAACTGACTGCTGGCAGGCTTGACATGCGCTGGGATCTGCAGCTGTCTGGAGCTGATGGTCTGTGGCTGACTGGCTGTGATCTGCATAGCCAGGCCGATGAGCCCATTTGGGTTGCTAGGCGCACTGCTTGGTGCACTGTTGGGGGCACTGTTGGATGCGCTGTTTGGGGCGCTGCTTGTAGCAGGGGTAGGGGTGGGGCGGGGTTGGCTGGAGACCTGTCCGCTTGACTCTGCATGTGCATTAGCTGAGAAGCCATGCTGAGTGGCAAGTGGCCGAGCAGAAAAGGAAGCTGGTCCAGCAGCTGCTGTCTGTGAGAAGGGTGCGCTGCTGGAAGGGAGGGAAGCTGGATGCTTGGGAGGGAGATCAGCTGTGGAAAGGCTGTCTGCTGAAAGGCTTAGTGAGGTGCCCCCTACACTGCCTGCCTTGGCTTCTGAGCTGCTGAAACCTACAAAGCAAAGCAAATGTCATCAACACTGATCTGCTGAACTTGATTGTTAGAGGTATGTTGTGATGCACACTGGGTTGCTGAACCCTGCAGAACTGGGCAACTGCAAGGCAAAAGGTTTACTGAAAGCTGTAGAGCTGGACAACTGAGTATGCTGAAGTCTCCAGGGACATCACATGACACGCTTGACCGAAGGCCATGCACAGCAAAGACGAAACACATCGTAAGTGCCAAATGCATTGCAGACAATGAAGCTATTATTCTGGACGCTGTGCAAATCAGGATGTTTGTCAGAGAATTGCTGAGTTGTACCAAAGCAGACTTTGTCCTCGCTAAGACTATCAGGTCATTTGGGTGAAGCTGTGCAGTGCAGCACATGCATCACTGAACAATGCACCCAAAATGCCAGAAGGCACTTGCCCAAAACAGGCATCTGAGGCATGTGTTCATGGCTAGAAATCCAGCATCTGAGGCATGTGTTTTATGGCTGGATCTCCAGCACCAAGTCATCTGTGTGAGCCAAAAGTACTTGAAGGATGAGGTACAGAAAAGGCATGTCCAGGTGTAGCTGAGGTGACTGCAGTGAGCTGAGAAATGTAGCTCACCCTGAGGAATGTCAGTGGGGCCAGTCTGTATACTGCTGTCTATAGCATGAAGCTGAATTGCCAGGGAGCCAGGTGACTTGGGCGCAGAACTGTGAGCCAAATGGGGCAGCAGAGAACCGCTGGACTCTTGAGGGCTTGCCGAGTTATGGAAGGCGTCTGATTGGTTCATCTGCGCTGTGGACTTCAACAGGTCCAGAACAATCAAGCAGCAACCATTAGCAGGAGCCTGCACTGAGGATCATGGGTGGCTGCGCACTGCCAGCAGAGCATGTGCCTGCACATCCATGGTACAGCAGGGTCAGCGCTTACGCAGGCGATAACTGCCCTGAGATTCAAGCTTATGATAGTCTGTATGAGTCAACGCACAAATTTAAGGCCAAACTTGGTGGCAAGCAAAGATGCTTGAATGCCAGGCACAATCTGAGCCTGCTCGGAGGCACAGTGCGACTCTATGTGCAAAGAGGCAAGAATCTTGACCCTTGCGAGATTGCAGACATGTCGGCAAGAAGGGCTAAGTCAAGCCATGTGCAGCCTCCTATCACAAGCAAAACCAGTGCAAACGGCGGCTGAACTTCAGCGGATGATTCTACAACGGAGCTAGCGGCTGTATAGGTCAAGACTGCAATCCACCGCCAGGTCTTTGACCAAACTTCAAAACGAGAGTCGTGTCTGGACTTGCGTGACAACA
>JAABUK010005861.1_pt1 | contig 18754 bp, 30 predicted proteins | sample 5559141 | NCBI WGS metagenome assembly JAABUK01 (sample SAMN10711869, study PRJNA513367) | rock metagenome | isolation source: Antarctica rocks | place: Antarctica: Victoria Land, Pudding Butte nord | collected 2016-01-03 | reverse complement strand
ATGGCATGGCATGGCATGGAGAGGGGTCATTGCCTGAAAGAAGCTGTCTAACAGAGCTGGCTTCCTGTGCTCGAGCATCATGTGACCCAAATGGATCTGTGCCCACCATGACAGGACGTGCACTCCAATGGCATATGCCCAGGCATGTGGTACATGCTGAGAGAAGGCGGTTGCAGTCAACCAGCATGGGATGCCGGTGGAGAGGCACCATGTGACACCGGCAAATTGCTCCAGGCCTATATAGAATAGTGAGTAGACAACAACGCCTAGAAACGCTCCATTCAGGACGGCACACCTGCACAAACATACAGAAGAGTACAGTTATGGGCGTGTATGCCATGCACATCTACCAAAAGCAGCACGAGCACAGCAGGTGTGAGCTGCACTCACTGTGCGACTCCTGCAGGGATTGAGTGCAGAGCTCCAGGTAGGTCATATGGAACTAACTGCCCTGTGTAAGACAACCACACGGAAGCCGACCAAAATATCAAGGGTACAAAGATAAAGTGCACCAGCTGATTCCATTTGTTATGGTGATAAGCGCCATAGAAGCTGAGCTGATCGTAAAAGTTAAGGTTAAATCCCAAAAATTCCATGTCGTGAGCGTCACTGACACCCAACACCTGGCAACGTTTGACAGTATCCCAGCAGGCGCAGGCAGGATGTGCAGAACAAGTTCTGCGGTGAGTTAAGCTCTTCGCAGGATGCTGGGTAGGATGCAGAAGTCTGAGTCACCCCATTTTGTTGGTGAGGGCGTCCCGACTGAAATGCCCGAAAGTGCCCTATCACTTCGAACATCACAGCTCAGATCACAGCTGTATACTTGCCCTATCGCTGACACCAGGCACGCATGGTATGTCTCACAAGACGTCAGTAAAAGCAGCAGCTGTGCGCTTCACGCCATGGTCTCGGTAATGCGAGGTACGTTCCGGCACAGTTGTGTCCTCCTCGGTCAACGCTGCAGACAAGCTGTGAATTGTACAGCTCAGCTCTCTCTGTGCGAGCCTGCGACAGCTGTCAGCTGCGATACATGCGTCTCAGGGGATGTTGTTGCCTACAGGCATCGTTTCAGGCAAAGCTCGTCGGTATAAGCAAGGAGGCTTTGATCTTGACCTGGCATATATCACTGACCATATAATAGCCATGTCTTATCCCTTCGAGGGCCGTAGAGGTGTGTCCGTCTGCCATATTTTCTGCTGCATGGTGGGAAACTGACACAACTGACACAGCAGCATCTGCGCTGCTTAGGGCTCTTACCTTATGCACTCACAGCTGCTTGTATGCAGAATACTACCGCAACCCACTCAGCAGCGTTAAAAGCCTGCTAGACAGCCAACACAAAGGTCACTACATGCTATTCAATCTCTGCTCAGAGCGTCAGTATAAAGCCTCAAATTTTGATGTAGAAGTTGCTTGCTTCCCCTTTGAAGATCACCAGGTATGGGTCACTACAATATGCTCTGAGCAGGCAATGTCTTACATAGCAGCTTCACAGAATAATGCATATGCATATGTGCAGTGGACAATGCCCTACATCACCAGGATTGCATTGTGCAGGCGCCGCCACTGCCACTAGTGGCACAGTTCTGCCAGGAGGTTGCAGCTTGGCTTGGCAAGGATCCTCAGAACGTAGCAGTAGTGCACTGCAAGGCTGGCAAAGGCCGCACTGGCACAATGATCTGCTCCTATCTGGTTCATGCAGTACGTTTTCTCAACCTTGAGCATCACAGTGCATCATGGCATTTATCAAATGACCAGGCATACACACAGTTTGCTACAGGGCATTGTGCCCTGAATGGATCAATTATGCAACATGAGACAGTGTGACAGTTGTCTTGAAGCCATCAGAGTACAACGTAAAAGATGCGTCTGAAATATGAACAGGCAGTGACCCATGCAGGGCATCTGCAAGACAGCAGATGAAGCTTTGGATCTGTATGCAGCCAAAAGAACAACAGATGGCAATGGTGTCACCAATCCCAGCCAGCGCAGGTACTCAACCCCACTACCAGCAACCAACAGCAGACTAGGCCTGCAAAGACTACTTGAGTCTCATGCATCTTGCAATGCCACCTGTCCCGCCTAATGATGTGACTGTTGGCATTTCAAAGCATGTCAAGCAGGTTGTGACACATAAACGATGACAGCTGCCACTCCCCATGCACTTTTGCCCAACACATCCACATCAATATTAATGGTATGCACTTCAGCTTTTGATGCATGAAGTTGATGGCCTGTGGCACAAAATCAGGCACATGAAGTTACCTGCAAACCTGCTTGCATGTAGGTACGTACAATACTATGCAGACCTGCGGAAAGAAGGTCCCGTAGTGCCAAAGCGATTGCAGCTGCGGCGAGTGACTGTGACAGGTTTGCCACCTGGCGACACCAAGGACTTGATTGTTGGTGTGTGGTCAAGACCGCCTGGAGCTGGTTGGAAAAGCCATCTGATGTGCCTAGCAGCTGCTAGGTCTCAAAGTATGCTTTCCAATGCTCAGTGCATCTGTGACTGCACAAGTGACGGCATTAATGACTGCCGCTGCAGAAAGGCAAGTACTGCAAGGCAGCCTGTACTTTGCGCTGTTGCAGTGGTTTCAGCAGTGCGGCTGCATTTTGGTGTAACCCATATGCCTGACATGCACCGAATGGACAGACGCAACAATTTTATCTGCCATTGGCTGATCGAAGTGCGTCAGCTTTTGAAACCCATTCGACACTTATTACGATATGTATCATGCTTACACATCATCCCGCCGCTGCAATCTGCCAGCTTTTGTTCCACCACAGCCTGACCTGCTTGTTGAGTTTTTGAGCTTCAGTATGTCTTTTCGCTTGGTAGAACGACCCTGTCAACACAGACAGCTGGGAATGGCTTCTTCGCATGTTATGCCGCACATCTTACACTGAAAGCTGGTGCAGCAGGTAACCAACCATCATCACAGCAGGTTGCTGATGCCAAGATTGCTGCCAATCGCAGCAGCCAGGCAAGCTTGCAAGACCACAAACAACAGCTGCTGCTTGCCAACAACACAGCTGTGCTGGACTGCGACAGAATTGCTCTTGCTGAGCAGTGGGTTCTGGAAGGGGATGTCAAGATTGAGGTAGGGCTACAATACTGCCCACATGATACTGAACAGCGGCTGCACTGGCCTAAGCGCTCATGTACTAACAGCCTGTTCTGTGTCTTGCTTCTGGTCTCATTACTTCCAACATCAATGCCAAGCTGCCTACACAGACAAGTACACATGGGTCATGTACTTCTTTAGTGTCTGACCTCGCATTTGACAATGGCGTCCAGCAAGTGTGGCTGGTGCATACTCCTCACTGGCTGCACATCTTCTACATGATACATGCAGACCTTCAAGTCTGAGGCCACTCCTCACTGGCTGCACATCTTCTTCATGGCACATGCAGATCTTCAAGTCTGAGGCCACCCACAAGCACTCGCTAGCATGGACCTGGTTCAGCACCATCTTTGCGCCAACACAGCAGACCCTGTCTGTGAAGGACCTGGATCACTCCAAGAGCTTGTCAGCTGGCAGCCTGACACCTTGCATGTACCGTGTCTGGACCAAGTGGCTCAAGGTGAGCCTGAGACTGCACGTGCAAGCACATGTCAGTGAATACCTTCAGACAGAGAAGCTTGGTCGTCAACTTCATGTCACCCTTCATTTGTGCATGTCCAAAGTTGGCCTTTGCATTGTTTGTCAACACGTGTCCTTAACTTGTGTGTATCCACACGATGGCACTGCAAGCATACCAACCAATATGCCATGTCTAGCCAGATTAGGATTGTGTTTGTTGACAGCAGGGCTTTCATTCAACGTCCAGTACAAGTCTGTATGGATGTGCTGTGCATATGGCTGGTGATGTGTTACACCAATACAATCTATGTACTTTTGCTGACTGGCGTGACAACTTGTGCACATCATGTACAGATGGCCAGGTCGGTGCAAGAAGACTTGCAGCTGAAGATAGAACTGACAGAGTTCAGTCCGGGCTAGCTGTTCACAGGTGGTCCTGAGGGTTGCAGCCTAACCTAATCATTTTCAGCTGGGTGCATGGTGAGTTGATGCTTGCAATGTCCACGCTGCGTCCTGGTTCCCGTACAGTGATCCAACCTCAAACAGTTGTGCTTCACGTCATGTGCATGCAGGCAACACTGCTGCTTGTAGCTTTTGACTTGCCCATCGCGTCAATGCGCTGCAGATTGCCATGTACATGGGGCCCACAAGTAAGGGCAGACCAGCTGCAACAGTATGTCTTAAGGCGCAGTCTGATAAGAGTGTTGACCATTCAAGTAGTAAGCAGCGCAAGATGCAAATCAAGAGTGTGCGTCAAGGTCTGGGCACCAAGGAAAGCCTGAATGCCATGCAGATGGTGTGATGCTAGCAGATGACATGATACCTGTGCATACAGCCGCCCATACTGTGTGGCTGCATGTATCGGCATTGTAGCATCTGCAAAAGCTCATGCAAAGCTGCTTGACTTTAGTGTAAACAAGGAGGAAAAACTGGTGTCATGCAGCAGAGTGTGTGTAAGAAGTGGCGTCTCATAACTTTCAGACTGTGTGTGTTAGCTGAGTTGTGTGATTGTATATGAATGTCAGAACTGCTCAATGTATGCAAAGTAACACATGAGACCCCATCATGAATGGCAGTATTGCTAGCAGCATCTTTAGGCATTAGGACAGCTGATGCATGCGCATTCAGCTGACATCTATGTCAACAGTACTAGTCTATATATACTGGTAATGCAACAACATTAGCCCTGGTCTATTCTGCTTCAGTATGGCTACATTTGTATCTTGGCATGTGGCCTTACGTGGAGTATGTGATCACTCTGTTTGTCATGACTCTGTGTTAGCTGCTTCTGGGGTAGCTGAAGCAAAGTCATATGCTTTTGGGGTTTCAGCAAATGTTTTTTTGCTATAAGCCTTCACATGCCAACAACGCGTCAGTGCTGCAATGCTGTGTTGTGCAAGTCATTGGATTGTGTGGAGGACGAGCAGCACTTCGTGTTTAATTGCCCAGCATACAGCCATATCAGGTCACAGCATTTAGACCTCTTGCAGCACTGTTGTACCATTGCAGACTTGATGACTTTGTGTGAACCAAATGCATGTGGTGGTTTCCTGAGGGAATGCTTTGCATGTAGGAAGCAAATCTTGTCTGTATGAATTCACTGACCTGAACTTCAAGATCTTGTCTGTTGGGTCCCAGTTGCCCCCCAGGACATTAAACGCATTGATTGATTAATTGTTGCAACATATGTATATCATAGATATAAACACATCTATCGCTATGCATTGCATGCTTAACTTTATACCCATGTGCAGCAGAATCATATGAATTTCACCGTTTCCGACCTATTTCAACCATTTTTCCAGCCCGTTTTCACCTGTTTTCACCGCCTATTATTATATGGTATTCCATTAGTGATTTGTGCGAAACGATGCGCAAACTTGACTCGGACTCGACTGACGATCTCGACAACTTTTCCCTTGTACTCAGTAACCTTGGAATACACGCAACACTGGCTGCCGTGAAGCACTGCGCGGCCTAGTTGACGAGTCGTTTTCTAAGCATGCAGATACGTCTCGAGGAGCAGCATGTGGTTTAGCGGGTATGTTCGTGCCTTGGAAGTTCTCACCACAAGCGCATCAACATTGCTTGCTGTCGAGATGCACTTGCAATGAATAGTTGAACCTGTTTGTTGCAGGCCAAAGGGCCTCACCTCGTGGTCAGTAGGTCGGAAACAAAACCTTCTGGCCATACTGTCACTTGCGCTGCTGATCGTCTTCTTCTGGATCACACCAGAGACATCCAGGCTCATCTCGACGCCTCGCGCCACTACTAGATCAACCGAAAATGACTCCGAGCCTTTTGATCAGGCCTCCGAACAGCAAGTGCTTGTAGAGAGAATATATCAGAGGAGCCAGCCGTTTGAAGGCAATGCACTCCGACATCTGGGGTCTGGCGCATTTACAGATGATATCGCCCTACGTGAGGGCAAATTCAAAGACGAAGCCACCAAGTGGATATGGGATTTCTTTCCACCAAACTATAACTGTCCTCTGAAGGAACGCTTTGGCAGGCAAGCACGCATGGGAGACGGAGGTAAGTGGGTGTGTGGCGTTGAGACACTTATGCAGCGGCAAGGATGCAAAGTATACAGCTTTGGCTCCAATGGAGATATAGACTTTGAAGAAGCTGTTCTTGCGACAACCAGCTGCGAAGTACATGTCTTTGATCCCACACTGGGGCAGGAGGCACTTGAAAAGCTGTCCAAACAGCCCAAAATCCAATTTCACCCTATTGGGCTGGGACCAAAGAACGAGCAGGTAAAGATGAGAGACAACAGAATGACCATGGGCAACAACAGACACTACACCATGGATCTGCTTACTCTTCAGACAATCATGCAATCTCTGAACCACACTTGGATTGATGTGCTGAAAATAGATATCGAGGGCTTTGAGTATGCTATTTTACAGCAGTTGATGAAGACCAGCAAGTCTCAGTTGCCAGTCTCTCAGCTGCTTGTCGAGTTTCATTACTGGGATGACGCGCCAAGAACCCTTCCTCGAGACATTCTGGCAACACTAAAATCCTTGGTACATAACAACTTTAGGGTGTTCAGCACTGAACCCAACTGGTGGGGTACCAACAAGGCATATGAGTTTATCGAGTATTCTTTCTTGCACGTCGACAACACAGGCAAGGTGTTGCTTCCTAACTAGTTCTTACTTGAACGTCCTGTCTGGAGAGCTTTCAATAGAATCTGTTCAATCTAGATCTGATTGTCCGTGTCAACAGCTATGCCATCAAGGTCCAGGGATGAATAGTTCTGCCAAAGTGTGCAGAAGTAGGAAGTTATGAAAAAGAAGAATTGAAAAGAAGCGTCGAAGTACCATTTAGGAATGTGTGATGAACTTTATGATTCGCAAGCCATTTACTGGTACCATAATGGTACTACCATTTTGCATACTTGCAGCTGAGATATATGTAAAGCTTGCAAGTTGAAATTGAACTTTGTTGATCTCTGCGTCTGTTCTGCTTTAAGGTTGTTGCTGAATACATGAGTGTTTGAATGCTTCAAGCAATGTAGTATGTGGTCAGACTTGTCCAGTAGCAACATGTTGAACTTGTGTTATAACTGTTGAACTTGTGTTAGAGCTGTTGAACTTGTGTAATCACGAACTTGCAAGTTAGTGAAGAGTGCAGTTACCTGATATTGCAGTGTGACTGATCAGTCTGTTATGCATTTGTGACTAGGCGCTTGGCAAAGTCAGGCTACTGTACTCAGATGCTAGCAAAGTCATACTGGCAAACAGCCGTAGCCATGCTTAGCCGTCACTTGGCCAATTCTGGCAAAATCTTCTGGAAGTCGGCACAGTACTGGCGAACTTGCAACCCTGAGTTTGTAGTGATACTATAGCTGGCAAACCACATGTGTAGCTGTATACCCTAGCCTGTAAGTAGGTAGCCTGTAAGTGGAAGCAGCTGTCACGCTGCGCTGGCGCAGCTGCAGGCAGTCGTAAGCTGTCCAAGTTGCTAAGAATGTCGAAGGAGGTCTGGTTGATTGAGCACCAGCTGCCATGCAGTGGGCATGCTCTTTCGTCTATGCCGCACCAAGAGCAGCTGATCATCATGAAGCAATGGGGACAACTGATCTCAAAAGGCAATGAGTACGACTCAATGGACTTGAGTCGGCGTTTTCGAATGCTTTGTACTTTGACTACCTTTGGCCGCGCAATACATCCTCCGGCACACCCTGCGACTACATGTCCTAAGCTGTGTGCCTGTACCAGCTGCTTTTAGCCTCAGCCTGCTCGGTCCAGCTGCGTAGCAAGTGGGTCCCAGGGCATCCGTGCTGGCAGCCAACAGCGAACAGGTTGCGAGAGGGCGGAAGATGAAGTACACCCGACTGCATAGTCATGAAGAACCTGTCCAAAGCTGGGATGAAAGAGCCGTCAGTGAATCACCCATGTATCCTGTCGCTCAGCGCAGACTGCCTTCTGAGGAAACCCCTGCAGCATCCTCAGCACAGTTCAACTCATACCAAAACCTACCAGGAGATGACCTGCTGCAGCTTATACCAGAGCACCTCATCAACAACATCTTGGACCATCTACCCCCTGATTCGCTGATCAAAGCTTGCTATGTGTGCAAAAGCTGGAATCAGCTCATCCAGCAAGATCAGTATAAGTGCAAAAGGCTAGCTTGGCACCATAAAAGCTTCCTGGCACCAGGTCATGTAGCAAAGTTCCGTGCTAAGAAGAGGCTGTTGAGTCGTGCCGCAGAGCGAAGGCTGAATGAGTTCACTGAGCGAGTTGGGAAAACAATGCTTTTGCAGGTTTAGCAACTTTTGCAGCATCAGGCATGACCCGGTCCACATTTATTTTGTTCAAATCAACAGTGGTGTGCTGATTTGTACTCTCACAAATATCTATAAATAGCTTAGCAGTGATCACAGAGCACACATTTACTGTCAAGACACACAAAATGTGCGGCATAATACTGCGTGTCATACTTGACTGTCTGTTGTCACTAGTACGTCCTACGTACAGCACGGTAACACCATTATCTGCCAAGGCTTCACTGTGTACACGGCGTCTGTGCAAACTGCCATGATGATTATAATGATAGTGAGTCTATGATAGTGAGTCTATGGTAGTGAGTCTATGAAGTTCTTCACAACCTGCCTGCCATTGTCAGTGATGATGCTCTCAGGATGAAATTGGACACCCTGCAGCACATGCTGAGCAAAGTCAATCCCACAATTTCATGTCCTGCTATCAGACGGTTGCAGATTGTCTTTCGTTGCTGTCATTTGTAGATGGACTACTTGGCTTGTATCATGCATGACAAGGGTCAAAAGCTACTGCAGAGGATCTTAAACTGGCCAATGCACGACATAGCAGACATATGTTTATCCTGAAGGCAGAGTCTTCAACAACATGATATGCTTGCTTGTGCATTAGATCCCCATCAGTGGAGCACATACCTGGATGTGGGGATACTGTTTGTGCTGAACAGCCATGACAGTGCCATCATCAGTCCAGGCTGTCACTTCAAGTACGTCAGGCACACTGTCCTTTGCAATGACCAAGCTGTGGTACCGAGCAGCCAGGAAGGGGTTTGACAACCCCTGCAAGCGCCAAGATCACCAAAGTAAGCCAGCAGAGTTTAGTGCTTTAACTGCACACCTCAGCACAGCATGTAAAGCTCTACTAGCAGAGTGTCCAAATCAGGCTGCCGTGATTGCAACACATAGTGAGCATGTGTGGCCTGAGACACAGCTTGCACAGATCAACCTCAAACCATGCAGATCCCAGCACATGACATACTGCAACGTGCAACAGCCAATGCTTCATGCCTTGATGCACTCTGAGAGCCATTAAAGTATAGCTTGCAGAAGACAACGCCTCGTCAGCCTGATCAATATCTTCTAAGCCAACAGTACCTTGGAAACACGACAAGCAAATATGTTACTGACCTTCAACAAGCCAGAGTCCTTGTGATGGACAGGCGATGTTTTGCCATGCATGACTCCTGACGGTGCTCGCACCACATCACCACCAAACACTTGCCCTATGCATTGGTGCCCCATGCACACCCCAAAGATAGGAAACTCTGTGCCCAGCTCTCTGACAGTTTGCAGAGCAATCCCTGAATCTTCAGGCCTTCCTGCCAGTTATCATCCAGTATCAGTTACACAGACTAAGAATGAAGCATGCCAGCCATGAGCAAAAAGGCTGCCTGCCGACTGTGATGGCTTCAAAATCATGCCACACTGCACACAAGGTATATGTACACCCACTGACCTGGTCCAGGAGATAGCAGAATCCCCCTGGGATTTAGGGCACGTAATTCTTCAATTGTCTTTTCGTCATTTTTGTACACAAGGTGCTCACACCCAAGATCGCCTAGGTACTGCAAACATCAATGTGTCTTCATGCATTGGCAGTGGTCTAGGTGCTGCAATGAAGTGAGCGCTGACGCTGACATGTTAAGTCATTACCTGACAAATATTATACGTGAAACTGTCATAGTTGTCTATGACTATGACGGGACCTTTGCCATTGCTGCTGACGCCATTTGCAGAAGAGCACTGGCATGCAATATGCTGCCTGGAGCGCTGTATGCCAAAGTGGTGTTTGAGGCAGGACGCTTGCTCTTGTGTGATCTGCCGACAACCTAAAGCCGCAGTGTAGATTCTGCAGCTCCTGTGTTTGATGTGATGCCTGGTGGATTGTGTATTGGCCAAGTGACTGAGCACACCAACGTCAGGTCGCCAATCCCTGCCGGATGTCGAAGCTCCACTCGAGGATGTGTATCTGCAGGACGTCTGCATGTAGCAGACCAGTGTTCTGGGCAGGGACAGTTTTACGCCAATTGCTGCCGCAAAACGAGCTGGCAATCAGTCGTTTAAGTGAGGCGCCTTGCCCTAATTAGTCACTTGGTCATATGTTTTCAGGGTTTGAAGCTTCAGCAAGGGGTGACGAGACCTGGATAGCGCCAGTACACGGCATCTCTTTGATCGCAAGTATGTGCAAGTGGTAGGTGACTCAATCAAGTGCTGAGCGCTGGTGACCCAGTCGAGTTGGCAGCACGTCATGTCAGATACCGAGCCAGAACCCACTGTACATCATACAGAATTTCACGCGGAACAGCATACAGCAGATAGCGATGCAGCAGACCCCCCTGATGCAGTTCCAGAAGCTTCCAGCGGTCCCACCGACTCAACAGATTTGCAGACAGAGTTTCATGCAGCTGAAGAGCCAGCAGAAGAAGACACTGAAACAGACAGTGCAGAACATCAGCTCTCACCTATAGCCGGGAAAACAGCTCCAACGCCGTCGTCTGCAGCGGATATGGAAATGCAGCAATCTGTGGAAGCAGATGCGGACAGCATCGGTGACTCTAGGCCTGTCAGCGTTCAACAGCAGCAGTCAGATGTCAGTCAGCAAGATGTCCCTGACGCCCTACTGAATGAGTCTGCTGTGTCTGCATCCCATCAGCAAACGCCTGAAGATAGGACACAACTTGCATCCTCAGCTGGTGAATATGATGTTATGCAAGCTGAAGCTGGCATCAACCTGCTTCAAGACCCTATGATGGAAGATGAGCCACAGAGCGCCTTAGCTTCTTCAACGTTAGACAATGCAGAGCGAGACGTACCTGCAGCCTATGCTGCTGCTCTCAGCAATCCAGAGTTGGACCCTGACCATCCATTGTTGGCACGTGCTCAGAACGCTTTGGCCAAGCAGTTACTTGCCATCAAGTATCGCCTGGAATCAGACGTCAGAGAAAAGGCAGTTGCACTCCAGGTACCACAGCCTTGTTTGTTGTGTCATCGTGCAAGATCAGACTGCAGTCATTACCTGTTATAGAGGTACTGCCCACTCATGGCCTCTATAGCTGCACCTGAGGCCTCAAACCCATCAAATAGGCTCTACTTCAGCTGGTCACTCATGGGCCCACCATCCCCAAACAGCCACCTTGCTAGTTCTGTATACAGTAAATTGTAGCACGCGTCAGATAGGCATGGTCAATGAAGACAATCTGGTTCCTGTGTAGTGTTCCATCAGGAGATAACACCAGCTTGTCCTTGCTGAAAACTACTCTTACCTTGTGTGGCTGCTCCCAATGCCCATCAGCATGTCGACTCCATGTATGGCAAGTATGGTTTTTTACCTACAACACCAAGTAGAAAACAGTGCCTAGCCAGTCAAGCCTAGTCAGCAAGTTACTGACAATCCCTACTGACATTCCCAACCATATTTTGTAATGTAGCAGGTCAAAACAAACCCACAAGGTCACCATTGCAAGGCTTTCCAGCCATACACCACTACCGTGCATGGTCTATCAACACTAAGCACCACTAGGTTCCAGCATGCACAAGCCTGTTGCACAAGCTATGCACACTGCTGTTGCAGCGTGCCAAGACACGGCGCGAGGCCATCGGTGTGGAGCTGTACAACTTTCAGCAGCAGCTGGCCAAGATGCAGATGCAGCTAGAGAAGGCTCAGGAGAACTTTGCCCACATCAGTCACATCCGCCGCCAGACCGAGGAGCAGCTGCACAGCCTGCAGAAGACTCATGCTGAAGAGGAGCAGCTCACTGCACAAGAAAAGCTCAAGGTCAGTTCCGGCTCTGCCAGCTAGATTCACAGCAGTAGTGCAGCTTTGTCCTGATGAATCGTGCATGATTATGCCATGCCCTGCCTTGCGCTTCTATGTCATACCCTGTTTGGCTTGACATTGCTGTGCATAGGCCTAATTCTTCTGTCCTGCCCTGCCCTGCCCTTCCCTGCCCTGCCCTGCCCTGCCCTGCCCTGCCCTGCCCTGCCCTGCCCTGCCCTGCCCTGCCCTACCCTGCTCTGCCCTGCCTTGCCCTGCGCTGTCTTGCCCTGCATGATCTGCACAACATGCCTCGATGTTGCATGCCATGGCAAGCCATCTCCTGTCACAATTGCCATACAATCATCTGAGCTTGCTCATGCCCTTTACTGCTGAGGCAATCATTGCAGCGGCCAGCATTACACACCATTGGCCCCATATACTTCATGCCCCACATACTCCATGCAAGGCAATTCAGGCATACTGTGATATGCTTTTCACTGCAGCAATGGGCTTGGCGAATTGTGAGAGTGAGCACACTCAATACATCCACAGCAGCGCAGCAGCCCCACTGTAACTCATCCATTCATGAATGCAGGTGTTGTGCGTGACATGCTGTAATGGTGAATGCAGGTTGAGAAGGTGCAGAACGAGCTGGACGGGCTGGCAGCCACCCTGAAGCAAGTGGAGCTGTACAATGAGCAGATGAAGGGCGAGATTGCTGTCACTAGGAGGTGACTTTCCTGTCATCAATCAGCCTGTGCATCTAACTTACCTACCTTGGTCAAATTGACAGTGAGAAACAATGAAACCTGCCTGATGTTCAGCGAAAGTGACTGATGTTTGGTGCAAGCAGGCTTCTGGATAATTGTTTTAGGATGCACATGTCATCATCTGACTCTGCTGGATGTACATGGTATTGAGCCCTAGCACACCTTGCTTGATGCAACGTGTGTTGTAGCACTAGATTGGGTGAGCAAGCTAGTGCAGCTGCCTCTGCATTCTCATGGCATGCATGATTGGCTGCACTCTTCATTGATGGAAGACCTGCAGCACCACATGATCATTGCCTTGCACAACATTGCCAACTCCAAGCAGATGCATGGCAAACGTGACCATGTGTTTGACAAACATAGGCATGCAAATATGAACACTGTATGACTTACTCAGCCTTTGCATATGGTGTGTGCAGGGCCACATACGCTGCTGAGCAGTCAGTTCAGAAGCTGGAGAAGGGGAAGAAGGACCAGGACCTGCTGATTGACCACCTGCAGCAGCAGCTTCGTACCCACGAGCAGCAGATCGCCATCTACAGCCAGCAGTACGATGCCCAGAAGCGGGAAACCAGGGCGGCAAAGGAGATGCTGGCGGGAGCTGAGGCTGAGATGGAGGGAATCCATTTTGAGAAGAAGCAGCTGACTGCGCAGTGGCAGAGCAGCTTGATTGCCACTCAGCGCAGAGATCAGGCTCTGAGGGTAAGCATGAGCAACCCCCAAACACAAACAAAGAAGGGTGGATGCCTATGCACAATTCAATTGGCAGGTGCCTTTTTTTGGGGGGAACTTGTGGCCCAAAATGAGCAGCTACAATGGACCTTATACAGGCTGCATCAAAGCAAACAGGGCTGTTTTATCTTGTTTCCATACTGCTGCAGGATTGCAATGCAGAGTGTGCAACATCATTAGCATGAGGCTGTGCAACATTCACACCTGCAGTGTCGACGCATATGCAAAGTTGCATTGCTGATTATGCTATGCAAGCCTGCACAGGTAACATTGCTGAGAAAGGCTTGAATGATGGCAGGTCCCGTGTTTTGTTTCACTTTCGATAAGGGATACTAAGTTTTGATTGTCTTTTCTTTGTGTATCTTCTTTATCTTTTCTTTGTATCTTGTGTCTAGGCGCTGGAGGATGCGATCACAGAGCAGCATGAGCAGGAGCGCAGCATTGAGAACGAGATTGATGCCTACCGCAAGGACATTGTGCGCGAGCAGATCCGCAATGAGCAGCTGACAGCTGTCATGACCAAGCTGGAAGGGGAATCTGGCTTCCTCCAGACCCAGAATGACACCATGGTCAGGAAGCAGGAGAAGCTGCAGGTGGGTTGCCTCCACCTACATCTTCAACTCTCCCATATTCGCTCACTCGATAGTAGCATACAATATGGAAGCTAGCTTGTTGCATGTAGCAGTCTTGAACTTTGCCCCCATACTTGGTGCTTTGATGTTGACACAATGGCTCTGCAGCACACCCAAGAGAGATACAGAGAGGAAGATTACAATGCTTTAGCCAGCCAACAAGTCTGATTACTAGTAGCATGGATGCAGTGCCATTGGATGCTGGAGATACAGAGCATGCCCTGTACCATTGCATTGCTCCTGCAGCAAGTGTAGCATCACAATGGCGCTGCTGCAGGGCTGTCTCTGCCTCTGCTACATTACACATTATACTCAGGCCTGTCCACCTAGGCGGCACCAGCCACTCAAGCAGAGAAGTCCAGTAGGCTTCATCAGAATGCATGGCATGTTGATCAACACACAACGTTGTTGGCAAACTGGCTGCCAAAGCAGGATGTTGTACAGAGAACAAGTCAAGATTGTGAATGCCTAGCCCTAAGGAAGGCATGTGTCAAATGAATGAGCAAGTGGCCTGTTGCAGGAGATGTATGTCAAGCTGCAGCATGAGCTCAGTCTAGCTGAGGAGAAGTTGAGGAAGGCGCACAGCCAGGGCAAGCTGCTTGAATCTGACCGCAAGATCTTGGATGTGGGCATCGCCAAGGCCAACAACAGCATCAAGGTATGCAGGCCTTTCATGCATGTAAATGCCACACATTGCACAATGGCCTGCTCCTACAGCTGGATGCCTGCTGCCTGCTAAAGCAACATGTAAGGGTATGCAGAGGGCCTTGTCTGGACCAATAAAGGCATTGCAGTTTGCTGTTTGGACAGTGCACCCTATGTCAGTAAGAGCCATGGCATGGCCTAGCCTAGCCTAGCCTAGCCTAGTCATAGAGCACGTATGACCTGTGCAGCACAGGACTGACTGCAAGCGCACCAACCATGTGCTCAGCTCCTACACCTCAGGTACTCACTCAGCTATATGCTAACATCTGTTAAGAGTCAAGGCAATACAGAATGGATGTGCTTGACACATTTCCACACAGTGGTTGCTTGAGGTATGAGGTCACAGATGTACCAAACGGCCAGGCTGATGTGTGTCCGACTGTCTCAGGCTGTGGAGGCCAAGGTGCTGGACAACCTGAGTGAGCAGACAACTGCTGAGAAGAGCGCAGCCAAGACTGCACAAGACATCAAGGCCCTGCGCAAGCAAGGTGTGAACAGGACCCACTTGCACTTGTGCAGTTGCTTACATCTTTTGCTGGAACGTTTTTACATCAGCTCAGATGCAGTTGCAGTAGCACTTGTCAGACGCAGTTGTCAGATGCAGTTGCATGTAGCAGCTCAGATGATAGGCCTCAGTATGCATGAGGTCATTCAAGTGGTATGCATACATGCGCGTGCAGCTTTTCATATGGCTGCTGTCTGTAGACACCCACAAATCTTCATGAATTTCCCCATACATCATGCAATGTCTGGCACACTGGACCATGGCTGCCACTGACAGTCGCATCATTAAACACAGCCATGCATGTTTTCTGCAGAAAAAGAACCTGACAATCATGACGGTTACTCAAACTCTGACTGGTTGCAGTGTACGATGAGGAGATGCTGGTGGTTCAGCTGCAGAATGAGCTGGCCAGGCTGGAAGTGGACATCCTGCACACCCAGGGCCGGAACCTGCGCCTGAAGCAGGCTATGCAGCTGCTCAACGAGGACATTGATGAGAAGATGCAGACCATTGGCAAGTACGAGGTATGCCATTCCACCCAAGGCTGGAGCTGATGGCATTGTCAACACACTGAAGGTCACGTGAGTGATTTTATAGACATGAAGAATGTATGTTGGCATCAGATATGATCTATGTGAAGGCATCTTGTGTTTGTCCGCCTTACTGTGTGTATCCAGGAAGCTTTGACATCTTTCAGGGCATAGTGCAAAGCAGTGGTCTTCAATGCAGCTGCTGCTTGTAGTCAAACTCATTTTGGCTTTTGCAGCAGTCAAGCTGCGCTGCTCCTGTCAATCCTTCAAGTCTTCGTTTCGGCTGCTGTTCCTGCCAGGATGCTTCTGGCTCCATGCTGCTATACAGAACTGCCAATTGCTGATTGTAGAGTATGGCAGCTTGCATCAAGCCACTTGACTCTGTTTCAGCATGCCTTGTAGTGCTCATATCTCAAGACCAGCAGCCTGCTGCCTGCTACTTTGCTTGCTTTGGCCTAACTCAAGCACAGCTACCAAGATGCTGTTCAGCGCTGTGACAAGCATGTTGTTACTAGACATAGTGGGATGCAGGCGGATCTGAAGCAGAGGGCCTTTGAGATCGAGAAGAAGACCAAGGAGGTGGATCTCCTAAATCGCAAGTATGAGAAGCTGCAGTCTAGCCAGCAGGGCGGACCTGAAGCAGGTAGCTTTCTCCCTTCTTCTTCCCTTCTTCTTCCCCTTCCCCTTCCCCTTCCCCTTCCCCTTCCCCTTCCCCTTCCCCTTCCCCTTCCCCTTCCCCTTCCCCTTCCCCGTATCATCAAAGCAGTGGAAACCACGAACAAAACACCATAAGACCTCTCTTTCCTCAACACAAACAGTGAGATCCAACCTTCTTTTGCTGTTCGATGAACAACCTGACAAGGAGATTTTTGCGACAAAGGTACGCAGGACAGGGTGGGGTGGGTGGGCTGGCAGGGCACCCCCCTTCTGCATGCACATATTGGGCAGACACTCTTCCTGCTGGTATGCAGGCCCTTTGGAGGCAGTGGTGAACAACCTGACAAGGGAGATCCAGGGCAAAGGGGAGGAGGGCAGGGAGCTGCAGCGCAGATGGGTGGGCTGGCAAACTGAGCTTGTTGGGCTCCAGGCCGAAAACAATCGCCTAGCTCAGGACCTGCAGCGTCTCAAGGCTCACCACACCATCACGCACCACAAACGCACGCGTCTCAGGCAACAGTGAGCATCCTGATACTGCAGAGTCAAGGCTTGGGCACTTGTGGTGCTTGTTGCATGCACGCTGCATGCGAGCTGTCTCACTGTAACAAGTCTGACCATGCCAATGCCAGGGGCAGCAGTGAGCATCCTGACAGCTGAAGTGCAACTGGTATAGGGAAGCTTGGACTGCCCCTCAAGCTTCTCACTGGTTTAAGTGTCTACTGGTAAAGTGGACCCTGGTGCCTGTTCTGCTCATAGCGGCTGCTGCTGCTGCTGATAGCTGCTGCTGCTGCTGCTGCTGCTGCTGCTGCTGGGGCTGCTGGCTGTGCATGCTGCACTATGGTTTGCTTGCTTGTGCTGTGCTGGGCATGCATGTAGCTTACAAAGTAGTGCACCCTGCAGCTACACTCCAGTCACAGAAGTCCATCAACAGTTCTTGACAAAAGATGCATTTCACTTGGTGGTGACTCATCTCTGGCTCTACATTGTCAGACAACGATGCAAGCTGTGGACTTCAGCACCTGCAGTTGGCTGCAATATCAGCATGGGGTGAACCAACTGGGCAGAGCCTACTCCTGCACACGCGCTTGTCTGAACAAAGCTGCAGCGTGCTTGACTAATACTGTCCACAAACCAAAGCATGCCATACACTGCAGGCATGATGTGGTGCTGCGGGAAGTGAAGGATCTAGAGAAGGGCATCGCACACCTGCACAACTGTATGGCCAGGTACAACGCCCTCATTGCCGATAACGCCGGCCTCAAGGCGCAGCTGGTCAACGACAACTTCCACCTAGAGACCAACATCAGTCATGAACTCAAGGTGATGCGTCAGCTCTGTGTAAGTGTCACAGCCAAGCCTGCAGGCCTGTGGACTTGCTGACTGAGGGGCTGTTGCAGAACACCTCCCAGCATTCTCAGCATCACTAAGAACAGACACACAATGCAGACAATCTCCACTGTATGCCAACTATTGTTTTTGCAACACTTGCCATATGGGGGAGGCTGTCTGCACCTAGTGTGTATGTCTAGTAACACTGAGATTGCAGGAGGTGTGTGTGAGGTCCTGCCTGCAGGACTAACAGTGGCTGAGTTGGTAGTTGGTAGATGGCACTCATGTGGTCACTCATAGCTGTTTGTACACGTCTTCACTGAGACTCCTGCATGTCTGCACAAGCAGAAACTCCACACCATGTGGTTGTGGTCCACCCAATGCTGCCTGTTGCACGCATGCTGACTGGCGTGCCCTGAATGGCATTGAACAGTTCACACTGTGTTTCGTGCACACTAGAGCCTGCCTCACATGGAATTGGTTGTACAGGATATGGAGGAGGCAGCAGCAAAGCTGAGAGGGTCCATTGATGGCAGCCGCCAGGACAAGAGCCAGCTGCTGAGTGACATTGTGGAGACTGAGAAGCAGGTTGGTGCATGACCCTTGCTTTGGTGCCTCTTCAGTTTGCTGTGAGAACACACATAGCCCGGAGCATCTGTGCTATCTAGCAGTACCAATGCTGAGATGCCACTAGGCTTCACCCTGCCTGTGTTTTGCTGGATGGCACCATGCTGGTTGACCAAAGCAGGGAAGCAGTGAGGTCA
>JAABUK010005860.1_pt1 | contig 18758 bp, 16 predicted proteins | sample 5559141 | NCBI WGS metagenome assembly JAABUK01 (sample SAMN10711869, study PRJNA513367) | rock metagenome | isolation source: Antarctica rocks | place: Antarctica: Victoria Land, Pudding Butte nord | collected 2016-01-03 | reverse complement strand
TCGCAGCGATACTTTGCTAACACTACCATCCACTGCAGACCTGGAACGGAAAGCAAGGATTCCAAGAGAAGCCATCAACACCCTTCTACGTTCCCTACCACCCTGAGTTGGCCGAAGTTGTTCACGACATCTTCTACCAGCCCATACCTGGGTACGTTCGGTTGTTGTCCCGTTCTCCCGTTCATTGCACGAGTTTCCCTTTGCTAATCCGAAACTCTTCTCTACTACAGCCCCGTTGTAACCAATGTCGCCGGCTCAGGCTACCTCGGTACCTGGCACACCGAACGAGGCCTCACTTGGTGTGACGTTAACCACGCTGGCCACGAAATTCCTCAGTACGTACCAGGAGCGGGCTACAGACATCTGGAGTTCCTGCTGGGCAGAATCAGCAGTCTGGGAGAAGTGGGAGACTTCACCACGCAGCAGGGAGACTTCACGGGGAAGTCAAGTGTACCGTACTGATCGTGTTGCGATGTCAGGGCGTTGCTCAAGTCATGCTGAAGCGAAGGACGTATCTAGTGTGTGCATCCAATCAATCAGACAGTCCCATGAAAACAAGGATTCGCTGTACTGCCCAGCTGCCTTCCGTTGACTCATACATCTGTGTATTTGGCAAGAAGATACGAAAGCGATGCAATGGTACGTACGGATCTCTGCACCAAAAGTCTTTGGGCAAACCGTGCGCAGGTGAACGGGAGCTATTTTATAGCGTCGATATGGCCTTCAAAACATGATTAAAGGCTGTAGTTGACCCGGTTCAAAGCTAGGATAATTGTCTAGTCAACTCCCTTAACATACAGCTGTCGAATTGATCAAGATCGGGAGCGCTAATATATAGCTACCGCCACTGCCGCCGCCCTGCGCGCATAGGCCACCTAAGGACTTTTGGTGCGGAGATCCGTACTTTAAGTCTTCAACCCGTCCGCGTATCTCGTTCCATCGTGCAAGCCACAAACCTTAAATCCCTATAGACCTGCCGCCTCAGCTGCATCGCTGTGACTTCGATTCCTTCCTGCCAAGTGGTCTCTTCTCCAGTTGAACAATGGAGGTTTACGGATGATAAGCGCATCAGTGCATCAAACATGTCTGTCATGTCAATACTGAGTAGCATGGAACAGAGACCAATTGCCATTGCGCCTAAGCGCGACCTGGCCACCCACGACGACTGGACCAACGACTCTGCCAAGAATGGCGAGGAGGCTTCCGCGTCGCCCTGTATGCCATATACGTGCTTGACTTGCGCCCGCAGGAAGGTAAAGTGTGACAAGACGTCACCCACATGCTCGACGTGCCGCAAAGCCCGGCTGGATTGCACGTACCAGGAACCTGCGCCGCGCAAAAGGAAGCGGAAGCCTGTCGAAGATGTTCACGAGCGGTTGGAGCAGTATGAGAAGATCTTGAAAGCCAATGGCCTTCTGCCGGGTTCTGGAAGCAGCAAGAGTCCGAATTCTGAAGAACCGAATTCGAACTGGCCATTGTGGCTGAGCCCTAGCCAAACCCCCAAGAACAACAGCAACCCCGGCAAGCTTATCGGAAAGGAAGACAAGGCTCGATATATCGGGAGCACCGTGTTTAAGAACCTCGGCGATGACCTTGAGCCATCTTCCGATGAAGACGATGATGGCGATGAAGCGGTGCAGGCCACTCCACAGCTTCGAGCATCCGATCCGCTCTCGCTGGCATTCCTCTCGCCGGGCTCCAGCAGTGTCAGCTTGCTTAACTGTCATCCTACCTACGAGACTGCCATGAAGCTTTGGAGGCTGTACGTGGACAATGTGGATCCTGTTGTGAAAGCTGTGCATGTTCCAACCATGCAGAACATCCTACAGCGAGCTGCTGCTCAACCCAGTCGAGTTCCAAAGGCTACGGAGGCGCTGGTGTTCTCGATATATCACTTCGCTGTCATATCGATAACCGATGAAGAGAGCATCAAGATCTTTGGCGAAGCGCGAACATCATTGCTGGCCAAGTTTGAAGCTGCCTTACGACAGGCGTTGGTGAACGCGCAGTGGTTGAGATCCACTAACCTCGCCGTCGTTCAAGCGTTTGAATTGTTCCTCCTATCTGTGCGCAGTACTTACGATCCGCAATCATTCTGGATTCTCACTGGCGTTGCAGTTCGCATGGCCCAGCGACTTGGCCTGCACCGTGATGGGAACGAATTAGGCCTCAAGCCCTTTGACACTCAGATGAGGCGTCGCATATTCTGGCAACTCCTCCCGCTCGACGGCCTTGCCGGCCAGCTCTCTGGCACTGGCATCTGCATCACTCTAGACTCATGGACAACGGAGCCGCCTCTCAACCTCAACGATACAGACATATGGCCAGACATGACCCAAACACCAGAACCGCACACGGGAGCAACAGACATGATCTTCTGCCTTGCTCGGACGGAGATGGCAAAGATTGTGAGGACAGCATTCTCCGAGAAAGGCGTCAATGAAGATACAGCGAAAGCTATCACTGTTGGTGAAGGCGACGAGTCCACTTTTCAGCTCAAAGATCGACACCTCACTTCATTGGAGGACGCTATGGAATCCAAGTACCTTCGCTACTGCGACTTCGCAAATCCCGTCCACATGCTCGCGATGGCGCGGTCTGGTATTAACGGCGGACGACTCCGAATTCGCCTTCCGCGTGCAAAATCAGCAACAGATCTTCCGGAGGCAGATAGGAAAGACATCTGGGAGATTGCGAACAAGGTTCTGGACTACCATATCTCGGCGAACTCGAATCCGCACCTGAGCCGCTTCTACTGGCACATCAAGGCCTTCTTCCAGTCAGAAGCCCTTGCCTGGATACTTAATGAGCTTCGCAAAGATCCCGCCCGTTACACGGACGAAAACGTGTGGGCTAAAATCGAGACCACGTACAGCAACCACATGGATCTAGCGGAGCAGAAGCGTAGCTTGCACATGGCTGTTGGCCGGCTGACACTCAAGGCGTGGGATGCCACTCAAGCATTTCGCCAGCATAATAATCTGCCCCCGATGCCCGTACCAGCGTACATCACCAACATTCGCTCGCGCCCGCACAGGAAGGACAGCAGTATTCCTGGCGCTAGTTCCAGCAACCCTACGCCCCATAGTCTGAACCAGAAAACTCCGAGTCAATATCAGTACAATCCTTTCAACCCTGGAGAGTCTCCAGACGACCTTCCTGGGCCGACGAACGTCCCGGGTATGTACAATGCCGGTGCGAGTGGAGTACCGACTACGGGCGCCAGCTACTCGTTCAGCGATCTGCAAGGAAATGCACCACTGGTGAACAACTTCGACTTCGAGTTCAACCAGATGGTTGACCCGAACACTGGCAGTATTGACTGGACATTTTGGGACCAGCTAATGAGGGAGCCGAGTGCTGTGCCGCCTAGTTATGGGTTCGGTGTTGGATAGACAAGATGGGGAGTGCGCAAGGGTGAGACTTGGAATATGATCTTCGAGGGAGGCCTCACCACTCTGGATATGGATGATGGATTCACAGGCTTTCGTGGACATACCCTTGAGTAGTAGATAATCGAGATACCCACCTCAATCGATATGATGATAATGTCGTCGTGATTCAACGCCCTAACCGTCTTAATTGAACCTGAGTAAACCATGAATCAATATTTGAATAACAACCTCCTCCGAGCACTCCCGAAGACCTTCGCCAAGGCGAGGTCGATCAAGCTGATGCAGGTGAAACAGGCACATGCGCGAGACTGTAAGCAACAAGTCGCGGTTGCATTGGCGTTCAAGGAGTTCGACTACTCACCGAATGCGGTATCGGCAGCAATGAGGCTGCTCGTCCAGCCCGACTTCACAACTATTCACCACGTCCATCGCTAGAATAACAACACCGCCGCCATGTTCCTGTCCAACCTCGTCCAGAAGGCCCAGCAATACATTGATCCCGCCGTGCTACCCGCCTCACTCGTGACTGCAACTACAACGAAACCCTCGAAGTCCGTACTCTTCCAGCAACAGTTCCACCTTCCCTCCAACCAGAATCCGCTCTACGAGATCACCGCCGAACTCACCTTGCCGACTCGCAAAGCCAGCAGTAGTAAGTCTCCCAGTTCGAAGCAACAACAGCGCTGGGGACCGAACGATTGGGACAAAGGCGCCGACGGTAAGGGCACGCACTATGTTGGCCAATTGCACCTGAGCGAGCAATACCTCTGCTTCTCAACCGTCAATAGCTCGTTCGTCAGCACAGCGAGTACGAGCGCCAGCTCGGCATTCACTGGACGCACGCATGGGACTGGAACGGCTGGGAATGGGTTCACACTTCCGCTGTGCGCGGTGCGGAGGGTGGAGAGGCTGCATACACAGAGCTACATGTTTGCACTGTCGATAACCACCTGGAACGGCTTCGACCCTGGTACGGACACCAAGCCTGGAGCGCCAGCACCGCCGAAACTCACGATTCAGCTCGAGGGAAGCAGACAACAGTGCGAACGGTTCTGCGATGGACTGAAACGAGGGCTGCGGCAAGGCATCAGGGAGGTGGAGAATATGCGCGCTGTGGCTGCCGAGTGTTATTCCGAGTACTTCATGTACTCGGACTTCGACGGACCTTCACCAACGACGAAAGCGGACGGCGTGACACCGCGTCATTTGCCGGATACGGGATTGGGTAGTATCTTCAAGTATCCAGGCAATTCGCGGAAGCTACGGGACAGGAGTAAGATGCGCCTCTGGCATGAGTATATGCGAGAGAATGGACGGAATACGACACTCGTGCGACAACCGGACTTTCATCGTTTGATTCGCGTTGGACTGCCGAACCTTTTGCGAGGAGAGATGTGGGAGCTTACTTCTGGGTCGCTGTATCTGAGGCTACAGAAGCCGAAGCTTTACGGTGAAACGCTCAAGAAGCACGAAGGCGAGGAATCGTTGGCGATCGATGAGATTGAGAAAGATCTAAATCGATCTTTACCGGAATATGCTGGATTTCAGAGCGAGGACGGAATCGGGAGACTCAGGAGGGTGTTGACGGCGTACAGTTGGACAAACGTGGACGTTGGCTATTGTCAAGCGATGAACATCGTTGTGGCGGCGCTACTCATGTACGTTGTCTGCAGCCTACAATCAGTGCTCGATGCCTTGCTAACGTACTGCAATAGATATCTCTCGGAAACCCAGGCCTTCTATGTTCTTTCTATCCTGTGCGATCGATTACTGCCGGGCTACTACTCGACGACTATGTACGGTACCCTTCTGGACCAAAAGGTGTTCGAGAGCCTAGTTGAGAAGACGATGCCTGTCCTCTGGGAGCACCTCTCTGGCAATGATGTCCAGCTCTCTGTCGTCTCCCTTCCGTGGTTCCTAAGTCTTTACATCAACAGCATGCCTTTAATCTTCGCCTTCCGTGTGCTCGATGTCTTCTTCCTCGAAGGTCCCAAAGTGCTTTTCCAGGTCGGTCTGGCCATCCTGCGCGTGAACGGCGAAGAACTCTTGGATGCCACAGATGATGGCGCTTTCATCAGCGTGCTGAAGTCCTACTTCGCTCGGCTGGGCGAGTCAGCACATCCTAAGTCGGAGAACCCAAAGCATCGCGCCATCACCAACTTTCAGGCACTGATGGTTGTGGCTTTTAAAGAGTTCGATGGCATCACTCAACACACCATTTCTGAGCAACGAAGCAAACATAAAGCTGCCGTACTTGAGAACATCGAATCTTTCGCCAAGCGCACCTCAATACGAAACTTGGGCCCGGAGAGCAAGAAATTGTCCACAAACGATCTGGGTTTCCTATACGACAGATTCTACACTATCCTATACGAGCGGCAGCAGCGGGCTCAAGTGTTGCAAGCCGACGAGGACAGAAAACGCAAAGCATCTCGCCAACGCGCCACAGAGATCGTCACAGGTGTGCATGGCAATGGCGCGCCAGAAATGGGCAGAGTTGGCCTCGGACCCAGCACGACCGAGATGGACTACGACGCTTTCCGCGAATTTCTAGCTGGTGTGGCAAAGTGGGCTGTTACAGACTCGCCATCTTCACCTACATCAGCCAACGATCCTTCCGCGCATAAGAGTGCGAATGGATACTTCCACACCCTCCGCGCCAAACCTTCACAGCCATCCTCTCCTTGGGGCATAGGACCGGAGCCGGCTGAGCATGAGTTCCTGAGACGCTTGTTCAAGCGATGGGATAAGGAGGTGAAGAGCTCGCTGACGTTACAGGACGTTGTGGCCGGGCTGGCGCCTATAAAGGGCGGCAGGGACATCATGGGCAATATTTCGTACTTCTTCGAGCTATACGACAACGACAATGATGGGAAGGTGGATCGGGAGGGTATTCTGAGGATGTCGGAGGCACTGCTGTTCTTGTCGAGACGGGGTGTGGAGGGTGGCGGGCTTTTGAGTCCGAGTCCCAGCTCTGCGAGTATCAGTGAGCACGAGGAGGGTAAGAGGAGGGAGACTAAGGATGAGCAATTCCTGTCGGCAGTGTCGTCGTTCATCCGAAGATGCTTTGAGTACGCCGATCCGGACCATGCGTCAAGGAAAGCGGAGATGGAGGCGAATGGCGTGGCTCAACAGGTGGATCTTTTGGGTTTGAGCAATGGCGACGAGAGTGCTGGCTCCGACCAACTGGCTGCATCTTCATCATCGACTGGCGACGTGAAGGATGATTCCGTGCTCTCTCGACCCTCCACGAACGCCTTCGGCCAGGTTCAAACAAAAGCGAGACATGTTGCTGCCAATGCCGCACTGGATCCTTCCTCACCTGTTCACATTACCCTTCCGACTTTCCGCATGCTCGTGTTAGCAGACGAACCACTCGAATCCTTCTTCGACTCCGGCTTCGCCAACTCCTTCCATCTGGCTGACGCGCCACTGCCGAGCAGTACCATCACCTCCCCAACCTTCTTGGGCGGATCGAGCTCCACAGCCTCGCTACCGAACATCCCAGACATCCCTGCCATGAGCCCAGGCGGCTCATCAGGAGTCGTCGGAGGTGCAGGCGCTGGTGTTGTCCCACCAGGCAAAGGACTAAGAGGCATGCTCGACAACATCGTCACAGATGGTATGCGTGTAGCAGCCGAAGTGCGACGACGAATGGATGAGGCGCAGAAGGAACTCGATAAAGGTGCTTCTACCAGAGGCACTGAGGACGATGATGACGACGATGGTGACGAGGGTGGAAGGGATCTACTTGAGGGCGCCGAGGCGGATGCTGGTGAAGGGAGGAGAGGGACAGGTGTGAGTCGGGAGCCGAGTTTATTGGATCAGCCGCTGGTAGAGGAGCCGAAGCAGGGTTCGTCGAAGGAGGAGGTGGAGAAGAGTACTATGTTTGAGCGATAGCATTTGGGATATGGCGTGCGGCCGGGAATGTGGCTGCACGGGTTGGAGTAATGTGGGTGGGATGAGGATGTATGTATGTTTGACGAAAGAACTTTGAGTCATCTGCTCGCAGCTTATACTGCGCGGATGCATCAGCTGTGTTATCGAACATGCTCGTTTCTCGCCTGGAACTCTTGGACCTTGCCAAGACAAGCCATCACAACCTGACAGGGAGCACGAAGAGGGCCTCTTGATGGGGCACAACGACCAGACAGCATGAATGATGGCAGAAACATACGTGTTGGCGAGGGCTCACTAGATGCACTGCACCATTACCACGGACGTGTAACCATACCACTCTCCGCAAATCCCAGCCGCTCCAGACTCGTATTTCCAGCCTCCTTCGATAGAACGTAGCTGACTTGGAGATCGCCAAACCTCGAGAGCACCCCGTGAACACCTTCCCTCGAGTTGACATCCGCTACAAGAGGACTGTTGAACGCCAGCGCCATCTCGAAGGGTGACTGGGTCAGATCATTCGGGAACCGCCACCATCCCCTGAAGTATAGAATTCACAAGAGTTCAGCGGTGTTTCTAAACATGACGTATGCTTATGCGTGCGCATTTTTGCAGTTTTGCTTACCAGAAAAGCGGGAGAACTACGAGAATGGCCAAGAGTTCGAGCACTGCTGCTGCCGCAAACTACCCCAAGTCGGTATGAAAGACGTTTTTCTTCCGAATGCTGCGTTCCCACGATTGTCTGGTTTGACGAGAGTCCTGGGTCCAACCGGCCTGTGAGATTGTGATGGTCGAATTTGCGACCTGCGAGAAGTACTCGCGAAAGGGTCTCATCGAGAAGATCAGATAGTATATGTACCCTTGACTTGCCTCCCAATGCTTCTCCAGTCTTCTGACTGTGCTGCCATTCAGAGCCTGCTTCCACCAAGCAATGGGTGCCGCTCGCGAGAGCGCAACGCGAATGCATGCAGCGCCAATGGCAGACGCTATAGCAAATTATACCGTTGGCTGTACTGGCCACGCCTTTACTCGCTGCCCATCAGAAGCCAGAAGCACCGCAAGTGAAGCGAATATCGAGCCCACAGCTGCTACCAACATGGGCAACCGGAGCAGCGGGCGGAACTGGACCCATCGTGGTGTGCCCTCAATTTCGCGCCATGGTCCGGAGCAGCTGATGGTGGAGGCGCCGAAACGCTTCCCATCTCGGTGGTGTTCGCAGTCGTCCGCCATCTTTCGTCGGTGCCTAGCTCCTTTATAATGAGGGAGGTTGCATGGCTCCAGGAAGTGACTAAGGACAAATGGCTACCAGTGGACAAAACCACCACGGAGGCGCGTATGATTGAGGTGACACGGTGTGATATAGCAAATGCTAGATTGAGACACCTGCTCTGTGGGGTAACATACGCGACTATACCTGCAGTGAAGTGCAAGAGATCAGCGTTGTGCCGCCATCTCATATGCAGGGGTTGCGAAGGCGCTGGGCCGATTCCAAGGAGACACTTGGAATGGTTTGAGCAGCAGTGGATATGGTAGCCCGCTATATATCGACGATGGACCACACCGACTGGCGGTCTAGGCTGAAAGCTATGACTCGGGCCTGGCTGTTTGATTATTGTTTGATTCGATAAGACACCGTGTTCTTCGTTCGATAGTCTTGGGAACATCGACTGAGTCCGACACTTATGGCAGACGACTCCTGCCCCGCATCTCCAGCTTCAGCGATCTGGCGATGTTCCGAAGCGGCGCCCTGCGCATATACCGTTCCTTCAGAGACTGGAACAGTCACACTGGTTGGCTTCATTAAGCTCACTGATCTGTCCAACAGGTACGACATTTCTCGCAGCTCTTCACCTCGCAACCTTCGCCCTCGCGGTCCTCGTGCTTCTCCCAGCCGGCTCATCATCCGCTCCTTTCGGCATCGTGACCTTTCTCGCCTGCCTCTTAGGCCGCGCACCAGAACCCTCCGTCGCCACGTGATCAACGTCATCAGCCGCCTTCCGCTTGCGACTCGACCTTGTGGCCGAAGCTGAAGACGACTTGGAGCTGATTTGAATCTCATCGTCGATATCATCTGCCTCGGCAGACTGGTCTGGCTGATTGCGAGAAGTCGATTCGTTGCTCCTGGTGGACTTCGCGTTTGCTTTCTTGCTGTTGGTGACTGTGACGCTGTCGTCATGTTCGTCATCGTTTCCATTAGCCAGTTGCTCTGAGCCAGGGTTCTCTGCTGAAGTGATTCTCTCATGCGTAGGAGCAGGCGCCACAGCAATGCTGTCCTCGTCCTCTTCGTTCGGCGCCGCTGATGCTACCGCAATGCTCTCTCCGTCGTCCTTCGAAGTCAAAACAGCCGCCAGTCCAGCATTGACCTCAAATACAACCCTCTGCCTCTTCTTCCCACTACCACTTGCACCCTCTCCCTCCTCAGGTGCACTCCTCTTCTTCGCCGACGATGGCGACGAGCCATGCATGGCCATCTGCCGTTTCGAGCCTCGCGAAACGCTAATCGCACTATCTTGTGGCGAACCCTCGAAACCCTTCTTTCCAGCTGTTCCATTCGGCTGTGCCACAACGATAGCATCCTCCTCGTCATCCTCGTCATCTTCTCCCCCAGCAGCATCGAGTGAGACACCTTGCTGCGAGAGCCAACCAGTCAAAGCAGAGTCCTTGCCGTCATTCGCCTGACCCAACAGACTAGTCGCCAGATCACCTGCTGCATCCTCCGCATCATTATCGCCGGACATCATCTTCGCGATTGTCTGCATAAAAGCTCCTTCGTCCATGCCGTCTAGTCCAGCATCGCCTAGTCGCTGCTTGAGTATCGCTTTGAGAGTCTCTGGATCCAGTGAAGCTAACTGTGCTTGTAGATCCCCTCTCTCGCTGTGTGCTTCTGCTTCTGCGCCGTCAGCTTCGGCTTGATCTGTATCCTCGTCTTCCCGTTCCTCCTCGTCCTCTCCAGCAATGATCATGGCGTCAATATGGCGCGGTGGTTGTGGTGATGTGTCGTCATCCTTGCTCTCAGCCGCGCGCTTCATGTCTGCCGGCATAGCTTTCTCAGCCAATTCGCCAGTCGTTCCAGCATATCGTGTTCGCCAGTCCGTGATCAATGCAAAAGACGTAAGGGTCTTAGGGTCCGTGGGTGTGCGATCGCGTTGTCGCACTCTTTCCGCGATAGGTACGAAGAGCACGTTTGGGTTCGAGCTTTTCTTCCTCTTCTTGTCCGCTTGTTTCGGGGGTACGACAGGCGCTCGCTTGCGCTTCTGGGCACCCGATGCCTCCCCGGCGGGAACACGTCCGTGCTCCCAGTACTCATCGTCGCCATATTCTGCGTCCATGAAGTAGTCGTATGGGTCAAACTCTTCCAGGCAGGCGAGTTCGTGCTCCGTATTTATGTATGAGGGTGATGGGATCTGCATCTCTGCTAGCTCGTCCTATGCCCCATAAAAGTCAGCTGAACCATTCTCTTTGTCCAGCTTGCAGCTTTGGCCAAGTACGCCCATGGCACTAGCACGGAAGCCTGCAGCTCTCCGAAACTTGGACCGGATGAGTGCTTACCGCCAGTGGGTAGTCATCTTCCACATACAACCATTCGAAGGCATCGTCCTCGTAGTCGACGAAGTCATCTTCGGCCATTGCTGGGCCAACTTCTCAGGAATGGAAATTCCTGGGGTAAGACACCGGTACGGAGTAGCTTGCGACTTATTGTACTACCCGCGGGTACGGCGTTGCGGAAGCTTGCGTGAGCTGATCGATATGCACCGTGTTTCACGGAAGGGAGCCGCTGATGTGGTACTGTGTAAGCTGTGCTCGTGCCTTTTATGCTGGTGTGCAGATGGAGGTAAGGATGTGAGCTCCTGTGACAGTGTCCTGGCAATTTGCAATACGAGTCGAAGGTTTAGGGAGAAGCACACAGTAAGTGTGTTGGAGGTATAAGAACAATTCAACAACCGTCGGGAAACATCGCAACGATGAAGTGAGGTGCAGCTGATCGAGTCGCAAACACGCTGACCAGTCGCGTGACTCGATGTGGGGCAATTCTCCACGATTTTGCTTGCGCGACTTCAAAATTGCATCGACAGCGCAGCAGCAATCCCGGTTGTTACGATCTCATGGTTGGGCAATTGATCAGCAATCGACACCATCTGAGAGTCGAGTACTGAACACATCAACGATATCTGGCGCGTGACATGACGCGTGGAAATCGTGTTATCGACGAGATAAGGTCGGGTCCGTGCCGCCCGCTCCGCTCTCCGCTTTTTCGGTTTCTCCCCAGATTGCGGGTACCCTCGGCTCTACATCACCTCTAGTTCATCAACTCGCCGCTCGTCTCCTTGCGAGACAAGGGATAGTTGGTCTCCTTAATGTCTGGCATACCTGGAGTACTGATGACGGATATAGAAACATAGACAGCAATGTCATCATTAACACGACTTCGCGCTCTCCGGCCCGCCACCTCAATACCGAAACGCAGTCGAAGATGGAACAGCACAACAACAACAACCGCCACAAACGAGGCAATTGAGCCATTGAAATCGATTCTGATAGCAAATCGTGGTGAAATCGCTCTACGCGTCGGCAAAACGGCTTCTCAATACGGCATCCGGACTACAACTCTTTACACCGACCCGGATAGGCATAGTCAACACGCTCTCAGTTCTCCCTTCGCAGTCAACCTAGGTAGCACAGACCAGTACCTCAACGGCGAGCGTATCATTCAAGTAGCTCGTGAGCATGGCTGTCAGGCCATCCACCCTGGCTACGGCTTCTTGAGCGAGAATGCGGCTTTTGCGAAAGCATGCACAGATGCGGGTGTCAAATTCATCGGCCCGCCATACAAGGCGATCGAGGCGATGGGCGACAAGTCGCGCTCGAAGGAGATTATGATTGACGCGGGCGTGCCTTGTATTCCTGGGTATCATGGTGCGGAGCAGGATCCACAGCATCTTGAGAAGGAAGCTGCAGGAATTGGTTACCCAGTGCTGTTGAAGGCTGTGAAGGGCGGCGGAGGAAAGGGCATGAGGATCGTTATGAATGCAGATGAATTTCAGCAGCAACTTGAGAGTGCGAAGAGTGAAGCGCGGAGTTCTTTTGGGGATGATATCATGCTAGTCGAGAAGTACATTACCACGCCTAGACATATCGAAGTCCAGGTGTTCGCTGATAAGCACGGTAACTGCGTCGCGCTTGGAGAGCGAGACTGCAGCATCCAGCGGCGACATCAGAAGATCTTGGAGGAGTCGCCTGCGCCGAATCTGCGAGAGGATGTCCGGCAGGATCTGTGGGAGAAGGCGAGGCAAGCAGCGTTGGCAGTCGGGTACGAAGGCGCGGGTACTGTAGAGTTCATCTTCGACAATGACTCTGGGGAGTTCTTCTTCATGGAGATGAATACGCGACTACAGGTTGAGCACCCAGTCACGGAGATGGTTACAGGCGAGGACCTGGTACGGTGGCAGATCATTGTTGCGGAAGGTGGCAGACTGCCACTCACGCAGGCGGAAGTGGAGGAGCAGATCAAGAAGCGAGGTCATGCGATAGAGGCGCGGATATATGCGGAAGATCCGAGCATGAACTTCATCCCTTCGACTGGCAAATTGCTGCATTTACGGACACCGCCTGCGAGCGAGAGCGTACGGATAGATGCTGGGTTTGTTGAGGGTGATGAGGTTTCGTCACATTACGACCCTATGATTGCAAAGCTTATAGTCAGTGGTCCAGATCGTAAAGCGGCGCTGCAGAAGATGGTCACAGCACTAGAGCAATACGAAATTGCAGGCCCAGTTACGAACATCGAGTTCATCAAGCGAGTCTGCATCAGTCAGCAGTTCGTTGACGGCGAGGTGGAAACGGGCTACATTCCAAAGCACCGCGACGAACTCTTCGCCATTGAGCCAGTAGAGCCAGAAGTGCTGGCACAAGCGGCGGTTGGGCTCTACGAGTCTGAACAGATAAGGCGAAACCAGAAACCACCCATCATACCCTTACAGACAATCGGCTTCGGCAATGCACCGCAACCACGAATGTTCCACATCGTCGAGACATCTTCAGACCCTCAAGTCCAGAACCAATCAGTCCCAGTCCAATTGCTAAAGACAGCACCCAACACTTACCAACTCACCATCGCCTCTGACACCTTCACCACAACAAGTACTTTCAACCCCACGACCCACACCCTCACATCTTTCTTCCCGCACACCCGTCTAGAGACAACCCTCATCTCCGACCCATCAAACAACAACGCTCTCACACTCTTCACCCGCGGCCGCCAGTACCGTCTACACCTCGCCACACCCGCCTGGGCTGAGAAGGCGCTTGGTCTGAAGGACCTTGCGCATTCCGTTCTCGCACCGATGCCCTGTAAAGTCTTAAGGGTAGAGGTTAGCGAGGGCGACGAGGTGAAGAAGAACCAGCCGCTGGTCGTGATCGAGAGTATGAAGATGGAGACTGTGATCCGAAGTCCACAAGACGGCAGGGTGAGTCGAATCGTGCATCGGGCGGGGGAGATGGTTAAGGCGGGTACAGGGTTGGTTGAGTTTGAAGGAGAGGATGGGAAGGAGTAGGAGGTATCGTGTTGGTAGTTGGTGACTTACTTACCTCCAGACTCACACGTGAGGCTTCCTTCACAGGACGCCTGCTTTCTCAACTGTTCATCGTTCACGTTCAGCAGATGTTTGTCGACTCTGCCGTGTAGCAACGGCGATAACTGTGCCGCCACTCCCGGTTGGCACATGATTTGGAACGCACACATGTTGGAGCTGACTCAAGAACGAACACGAATCGTACAAGTAGTGCGGAGAGCGGATGCGGCAACAGAGTTATCACAGTTCAAGGTCGGGTTGCATGTTGCAGAGCCTCGAGAGCTTCGCGGATGATACGGACGTACGGAGTGCTTTATCAGATTGCCACTCCATTCGCAACAACATTGTAAGCTCCATACCCATATCTCGGGGATCTGAGCCGGCGTAAGTCGTCACTCGCTTGACTACATGTCGAAGGATGCGCAGCATGTGGGTGTGGTAGCTGGGAGGCAAGCCGCTAAAGCCTGGCTAGGGTTCGTTTAGTTGTTGTGGCTGAACGAAGGCCTAGATCGATTGCGAATAGGCAGCTGAGGTGTTCAAGAAAGGTAGATGCAATCTCATCAGTCATGCGTCGAAAGCAACATTGGTCAGAGTTGAGCCGGCGTGCCGCGGTATGAGGCAGCGTCCGCCTCTGGCGGAATTGCGCGGTGAGTCGAAGGACTGTTGGCGCAACAAGAGCCCTACCAAGCTAGTCGGCCTTCCTCTCCGCTGAAGTTGTCTGCTATAGCGCCGCCGGCGGGTATGAACTTTACACCAACAAAAGCTGTTTTGCAATCGCTATCGCCGCGACAATGACAGGCTTCAACGATCGCAGTACACTCTGGGCCCGGAGGTTCGGTTGTAACACTTCAAGCGCTATTTTCTGGCAAATGCCTAGGAGACGCCGGCAGTGTTGTCCGTCTTGAAAGCATTCTTGAGTTTCGTACAAAGGTGTTGCTAATAGCACCGCAGTTTCAACTCCGCAAATAGACCTGCTTACAGAATTAGTGGCAGCCACTATGGGTAAGCTGCCAAGGTGATGGCCAAGGCAACGGTCTGCCTTGGGCTGTTGGTGTTCAGCAAGTGGTAGGTCGGGAAATAGCCTTTTAGCTGCTGTAAGAAGCTTATATTTATCGTTCTCACTTTTGGTGCGAAACGTGGCCATGCAAACAACTCGAATTCTTCTATGGGACCGCTGCCTACTTTCCTCATTCGGTTTACTTTGCTCGGGAAGTTTCGCAGATTCCTCGCCGCTCAGCTTACCTGCCCAGATGCTGCCCTCTCCTCGTTTACAGCGTTGTGCTGTAGGGCTATGTTTGGCCACGCCATGATCAATCACATCAACTGATGCTAGCTCGCGACCGCTGTCGTGCTGTCGTTTGATCTATAAGAGACCTGTCACCACCACTGATCAGCATCTCTTCTTTCCTCATCAACTCAACCACTCAACCACAACAACCCAATCTCAATAACCCGAAACATTTCCTAGTTTCCTTATTTCCTTGGTCAGATTTCCCTTACGACTTTCACTACACATCAGTCAGCACCTTCGCCGCAACCTTAATACTCCCACCAACCGACAACATGTACTCCACCATTGCTTTCGGCTCCCTCCTCATCGCCGCCTCCAACGCCCTCGCCTTCCCTCAAAGCGCCAGCGTCGCTGTCGTCGCTGCCAGCACCAGCTCAGCCGCTCCCGCCGCATCCAGCTCCGGCGCTGTCTCTGCGACCGGCTATGGCGACAACTCCGTCACAGTGATTCTGTCGAACCAAGCTATTGAACTCGGCAGCCAGACCACCTTCAAGAACGTCAACTCCGCCAAGTCGAAGCCTCCGGTCGGCTCCAGCGGCCCCTTCCAGACCATCGAGATCAACGTTGGTGATGATGTCGCCAACAAGGACCTTCGCTGCTCGGCTTTCGATGCGAACGGCGTAGCTCTCATTGCCAGGCGTGGCGCCAACACCGACACTACCTTCTCAGATGCCGACAAGGGCGAGTGGACTTTCCTCGGAGACGTTGAGGTTGCTCAAATCACCTGCGACCCAGCTTTTGTAGCCGTGGCTGCAGGCTCCTACGACATCCGAGTCACTCTCTCCGACGGTAACCTCGCCACTCAAACCGTTCTCAGCGGTGTCGTTCGGAATATCCAGCCCCCAGTCGGCTCCTCCGGCCCATACAACAGCGTTGAGATCTCTGTCGGCCCTCTCGTCGACCCCGCGCTTCGCTGCAAGGTCAAGAACAACGCCAACCGTGCCATCGTTGCCACCCGTGGCGAGAACGTTGATACCACGTTCTCTGACGCCGACAAGGGAGCTTGGGCTTTCACCAAGTCCAGCTTGGTCAAGAACATTGTGTGTAACCCGGACTTTGTCGCGGCTCCTCAGTAAGCGCTGTCGACGATGTGCAACGATACAGGAAGTCCATGAGGGAATGAGTGCTTGTATACCATTGCGTTGGGGTTGGCATTTAATTTTGGGTCTCTGGCAATTGGTGCCTGGGCGGGTTAGCATTCTTGGTTCGCTTGTTGTTTGCAATTACATCTTCAGATAGACATGAATACGCTCCTTCGACCATCAAATAATCGTGTCTGTCGGAAGTGCTCATCCGCTCTCTACTTGTCCTTGATGCCTCTTCTGGTGGATTCCTCGATTACTTCGCTGTGTTTAGTTCCACAGCTGCACAGAGCATCCTCCAAGGACGCTGGGTCTCTTGAGTTACGCACTCTCTGATGATTGTGTAAAGAAGCTGAGTCCAACATCGTGTTGTCAAGGAGAACTTCCCAGTTCGGCCGTAGCGCAGCGGTTCTAGCCGAGAAATATCTTCTACGTCAACGACACCTCGATGCAGGCTCTTCTTACGAAAGTCGCCGTATATGTGCACACCAAATGCTGTCCAATGGACTGGAACAATATCAAGCAATGGTTTGGGTCCCTAAAGACGCTTCTCGTCTAAGGAAACAGCGAACCCGCCAGACCAGACTCGATCGGAAGAGATCTGTCGAACGACTCACGAGATCTTAGCGCCGATCTAAGAACGGTTTGCGACAGATCGTACCTGTCGATCCCTGTGCTTCGAATCGATTCTGAAGTCGTGACGACAGACATAGACTCCTCCACCCTCATAGGGGCACCTCCGGTGGGAGCGAAGGCCATGGCTAAGTATCATGTCTGCTACCTCTCCTCAAGACACTGAATCTATCTTCCCTCCTCTCACCGCGCCACCACGCTCTGCTTAGGCTCTGAGACTTTCGTTATTGTCACTGTGATTACACTTTCGAGACAGTGATTACCAAACCATGGCAGCAAACCCGACTGCTAACGAGCCGCAATGGCACACGCTCGATTTCTTTACAGACGATGACGTCGATTCTGCTATCACCATCTTCAACGCAAATCGTAGATTCCATATCATCGCCAGCCAGAGAAAGCTGGGCAACGACACAAAGGTCGGCAAGGACTACTATAAGCTTGTTCGCAATGCTCAAGCCAGAAGCGCTGAAGAGGACCCCCGCAAGGGCAGTCCGGCCGATGGACTCAGCTCGGACAGTGGCATCAACGTTGCGGAGGGTGACGAGGAGCGCGTTCTGGGAAGCGATGCCGACAACAATAGCGAGGAGCATGTTGGAATCGAAAGCGCGGAGGATGCCCTCAAGTGCTGGATGGTCTCGCCACTTGCGGATCCGGAGCATGGCTTATTGTCAGCCAAATCCAACGTTCAGACCGTTGAACAGTTTTACAACTGCCCAACAACCTTTTGCGAGCTCACCGCCTCGGAAGATGGACAAGACATTGAAGCTATTGAACTGAAAGCCACACCAGAGCTTCAGAAGAGAATGGAGGGTCTCTTACCGAAAGCTTTACTGCCGAAGTACCTGACAAACTCACTCACTGCACCATGGTTCCGCAGCAGTGAGCTTGACGTGCTTGATTATAGCGATCGGCCAGTGGGGACGCCTTACCATCCGTGCCGAGTTCAGCACAAGGAGTCGAAGGAGGTGTACTTTCTCAAAGTCGTTGATAACGAACAGCAGCAGCCGATCAAGCGTGAGTTGAGTATCTTACACCAGATCGAGCAAGCGGGTTTGCGGCAAAAGATGAATGTCCCTCGAGTCACAGGCCTCGTTGCCTTCGATAATACGGAGCCGACTCCTACAGGCAGGAAGAAGATCATGGGTATTCTCCTTACCGACATACCAGGCCCAACACCCCTGACACTTCTACTGGATGAATCTGTTGAGCAAGAGAGGAGAGAGAAGTGGGCAAAGGAGGCGGAGCGTATCACGGATGTTCTCCATGAGCATGAGATCATCTGGGGTGATGCGAAAGCGGACAACTTCATGGTCGATAGAGCAGATAATCTCTGGATTATTGACTTTGGCGGAAGTTATACCGAAGGCTGGGTAGATCCAGAGCTCAACGAGACCGAGGAGGGAGATGAGATGGGAACGGCGAAAATCATCAATGCACTCAAGGATCCCGTGGCGAATGTTGCTCGTCCTGACGAGGACGGTTCAGCACATTGTCAGGCATCTAAGTCTCAAGGAGGAAGTAAACGGAAGCGTGGCCTATCGGAAGGTGGAGATGACCGTCAGACTGACAAGCGATCGAGAATCAGGCGTGATGGATGAGCGGAATGTTGATGAGCTTGCTCCTTGCCCATTCGTCGCTCGTGTACTACCGACAGGCTGGAGAAGTTGCAAGTGCAAAAGGTCTCAATTATGGATCGATCTGTATTGGCTGTAATTGACACCTTATCCAGAGCCAGGCTGGAAGCGAGGCCTCGAAGACAGCTCTCCAGCGCGCAACGCTGTCAGCCGATGAGCCGTCTACGAAGAGTGCTGTGAGACTAGCGATGGCTTGCTAAGCTGTTCAAACTCCTCGACAGTTGATCGCTGGCTGGAGAGGGTTGCATTCGTCT
>JAABUK010005858.1_pt1 | contig 18760 bp, 20 predicted proteins | sample 5559141 | NCBI WGS metagenome assembly JAABUK01 (sample SAMN10711869, study PRJNA513367) | rock metagenome | isolation source: Antarctica rocks | place: Antarctica: Victoria Land, Pudding Butte nord | collected 2016-01-03 | reverse complement strand
AGCACAACGAAGACGGTCGGCCCAGACCTCTGACACCTCCGCGTCGGATCGGCCAAAAACCCCGCAAGACCCAGATTCAGCCTTAAACGGCAGCTGCACTTGACACACAGAGGCGCTATGAGGTCACGCCACCCGGCCGCTCGCGTGCAAGCGGCACCACCCGCCAGGCCGACGAATCGATCGAAAGACAGCAGGTTCGCGTCAGGCTAATGGTGAGTCAGACCCAGCAGATGGCGCCACCTACATCCTCACTGGCTTAGGGGACGAAGTCACTGAGTGCGTCGCCAGCATCAAGGGGTCCGAACCGCTCCACCCCCATCGTGGCCCCGGCCAGGTGGTCGTTGAGGTAAATTCCCAGCACCGCGGTGGTGGTGTCCATGAACGCTGTTCTTCCCGCAACTCACCGGCACGACTGAGGGGTTACGGGGTTGATATTTCCCCGGCATGGGCGGTTGGGTTCTGGTCGAGTTCGAAGCCCCATTGGCTGTTCTCTTGCACCAGATCAAAGCCCTCGGTGGTGTCGCTGGCGCCTTCGGTGCCATAGGAGTCGTCGGCGGTCTGGAGGTAGTCGTGGTTCAGCTTCTCATCGCCGGGCAGGGTGCCGGGTGGGATTCTGTGCATAATTGTCGGTAGGCAACAGTTGCCCTGAGTGTGTCGGGTCCGAAGAGGAAGACGGGCGGCATGAGGGATATCGGTGTTACCGGGAAGGTCGTCGGTGACGTGCATGCCGATCCCGGTCGTTGCCGGAGGTGTCTTTTTGCTCGCCGCCGTGTCTGAGGAGTGATCGTCTTGAGTAGCTATGGCAGTTCGCCGTTGACGCACCCCAACGGACACGGCCACCGCGGTGGCCGTGTCGCCGTGGGGGGCGAGGACAGATTCCATGGCTCGGTGCCGGTTCGAGCACGTGCAGGTCTTGGGGTCGAGGGTGCGGAGGGGCGGATCTTCGAAGGGGGGGATTCCCGCGACGGTGCGCCCGATTGGGTGGGGTTGAGCGCGGCGTTGATCGCCGGTGTGCCGGCATTGCTCGATGAGGTGCGGGTGTTGCTCGGGCCGGTGGCCCCGGAGTACGCCGAGTACCTCATCGAGGGTCGCACTGAGGTCGTGCCGGCCGCGGAAGCCGCGATGGTCGCGTTCGTGGAGCATGCTCAACAATGTTTGTGCCCCAACGAGGAGGAGTGGGGGGCGGCGCTCCTGCCGGGCACTGTGTTGTCGATGTTCGAGGAGGTCGGTCATACCCAGTGGCGGGAGGGCTTCGCGTTGCGCACCCTGTTGTCGGCTTATCAGGTGGGTGGTCGGGTCGCGTGGCGTCGTGTTGCTGCGACCGCGTTGGGCATTCGGGTTGGGTCGTCGGCTCTCGCTGCACTGGCGGAAGCTGTGTTCTACTTCGTTGACGAGCTGTGCGCCGCGTCCACCGACGGCTACGTCGAGGCGCAGACCGCATCAGCGGCTGAGCGTGAGCATCGGCGCGATGTGCTCGTCGAGATGCTGTTGTCCGACCGGTCCGATAGTGCCGCGTTGCAGGCGGCGGCCAGCGAGGCCGGGTGGGTGTTGCCCAAGCGTGCTGCTGTGGTGTTCATCGAAGCGGGCAATAAGGCGGGTCGCCATGCACTGATGGCGCTGGGACCACGTTGTCTGCCTGTGCATACCGGTGGATTCACTGGGATGATCGTGCCCGACGCGGACGGGCCGGGGCAGCGAGGCCGCTTGAGGGTGGCGTTGCGGGGCAGCGGCGCCGTTGTAGGGCGGGTGGTCGCGTTGCGACAGCTGCCGCCCAGCGCCCGCTTAGCTGGGTTGGCCGCGGAACTGGTGCGCGCCGGGCAACTCAGTGGTGACCCGGTGTTCGTCGAGGAGCACCTCGACGCGGTGATCGTGCACCGCGACCCCGACCTGTTGGGTCTGCTCCGCGAGCAATCCCTTGCCCCATTGGCTGATGCCGCCCCCACTTCACGTCCGATGCTGCAGGACACTCTGCGGTCCTGGTTGCGTCACATGGGTGACGGGGCGGCTGTGGCCGAGGAGCTACATGTGCACCGGCAAACCGTGCGTTACCGGTTGGGGCGCTTGCGGGAACTTTTCGGACCCGCACTGGAGGACCCAGCCAGCCGTGCCCGCCTCACACTCGCTCTCGCCTGGGATCCGGAGAGCGATTCTGTCGCGCCCACCGCGTCCGCACCCGACCGTGAGATGGCGAGGGCGCAGCATGCCGAGAGGAAGCCCAGTCCACGGTTGCGATAGCGGCAACTGGGCGCAATCCGGGACGCGATCGGGAGCCGTGGAGCCGGCCGATTCTACGGAGAGATGAGTTTTAGATGGGGATGTACCGCATCCTGTGGCGCAGCGTGGTGGGCGCCGTCGTTGTTGTCGGAGCAGCCACCGCATTCCTGTCCTTGCCGCTGCGCAGTGTGATGGGGTTAGCCGTGTGCGGCGCGATCCTCGGCCCCTCGGTGGGCGCTCGGATTCACTTCCGCACCCATCGCATTCCGGTGCCGACATTGGCGTACCTGTTGAAAGCCAGCGCGGTCACCACGGTGGGTGTCCTCGCGTTGTCCGGCCTCATCGCACTGTGCGGGGTGACCGCGCTGCTCGAGATGGGCGTGCTCGCGGCGTGTTCACCGACCGTCCTGCGGCGTTTCTCGCCCTGCACACCGGTGTACCACCGATCACGCGCGGACACTGGTGCGGGCACCCCAGACCCGCGTGCACCGTCCTATCACTTACTTAGTGACGCGGAGCTGTGTTGGCGCTGGCGCACGAGTTACGGGGCCCTGCAACACACTGTTTCACCCGATCAGCGGCTTTTTCTGATCACCACCCGGTCCGCACTGCTCGACGAGTTGGCTCACCGCGATCCGCAAGGGTTCACCCGCTGGCTCGACAGCGGCGCCGACGCCGCCAGCGACCCCGCCCGATACCTCGACAGCCCCCACTCCAGCTGATAGCTAGCCGTCCCTGCCCCCTTCCGTCACTGAGGGGAAGGACGAGTGCGTGCTGGTGGATCGTGGCTGGCGAAGCAGTGTCAGGTCTTGCCAGGTGGCTGCGGGCGGGGGGTGGCGGTCAGCGGGGCGCACTACGGAGGATCTGCTGGGGGATTTCCGGATGTGCGCGCAGCGGGGTGTGGTCCTGTCCAGTCGAGGCAGACGACGACGGCGTCGTCGTGGAGCTCGCCGCCTTCGTGGTGGGCGAGGAGTTCGCCGATGAGCGAGCGCACGCTTTCCCCGGGGGAGTGGGTGCGGGTGGCGAGGATGGCTTGGTCGAGTTTGACTGCGCCGAACTCGTCGTCATGGGGGGACCGTGCGGTATGCACTCCGTCGCTGACGATGACCAGTCGGTCCCCGGGTTCGAGTTGGATTTCTTGCGCGGTGTAGTTCGTGCCGTCGAACATTCCCAGGGGCAGTTGCGCGTCGAGTTCGAGGTGTTCCACGTGGCTGTGTCGGAGTCGGAGCAGCAGGGGGGAGCCGGCGTCGACCGCCTGCATCCGGCCGGTGGCCAGGTCGACTTGCAGGAGCAGCATCTGCAGGAACCGGCGTCCGGTGTGGTTGGCGTAGAGGGCTTGGTCGGTCAGGCAGGCTTGGTCGGTCAGGCTGAGTCCGGCTCGGCGCGCGTTGCGTAGGGCGGTGACGGCGAGGGTGGTGAGCAGGGCGGCAGGAGCACCGAGCCCGTTGCCGTCGCAGACACTGAGCTGCAGAGAGTCCGCTGAACAGGACCAATCGAAATTATCCCCACCGACCTGGTAGGCGGGTTCGAGCTGACCGGCGAGGGTGAACTCCGCGGCCGCGACCGCGTGGGCCGGTAGCAGCTGCCATTGCAATTCGGCGGCCAAGGACAGTCGTTGGGTCCGCGCGGCCCGCCGGTAGAGGTCGGTCTCCTTACCCGCTGCGACAAGGGCGTATCCGACAGCGGTGGCCAGCTCGGCCAGTTCTCGCTGCTGCTCGGCACCGGGTGCGGCAGGCAGGCTCAGCTGCAGGACGCCGAGCCGCTCACCACGAACGGTCACCGGCAGCCGAACCGGCACCCCGCGGTCCCCGGCCGGTCCGAGGTCAGGTTGCTGAGAACGGAAGGCGCGCCCGGGCGCAGTGCCATCGACAGGGACGGGCGTGTTCGGCTGCTCCACCGGTTGCAGCACGCGAAACCGATAGTCGGCCACCAACAGCTGAACGTCGCAGGCGTCCCACTGCTCCTCGAGCAAGGCACGCAGCGCGGGGACCATCGCACTGGCAGATGCCTTGTCCATCGCCATCAGCGTGGCGGCTACCCGCTCACTGGAGTGCATCACGGGCCGCGCCTCCGATCGGCAGCCGCTGCGCGGCGCAACCCTGGGGCACCCGGAATCGACCCGCCGACCCTGTGAGCCCAGCAGAGACTCCGCGCAGCGGGTCACACCGCGAACACATATGGGCAACAACGGGAAGTGGCACAGTGGAGAGTATGACCGTGGGTGAACACTACGCGCTTGACACGGCCGAGGTGGTGGCTGTGCTGGACGCCGCGACGCCGCTGGTCCTGTTGTGGGGAAGTGCTGAGCAGGATGCGCAACCGCAGGTCTCTGCCGCCCAGCTGCGGGTGCTGCTGCTGGTGGCCCAGTACGGCAGCATGAACCTCAATGCCCTCGCCGATGAGCTCGAAGCGATCCCGTCCTCGGCGAGTCGGCTGTGTGACCGACTGATCGCGGCGGGGTGGTTGACCCGCCAGCCCAATGAACGCAACCGCCGCGAGGTCATCTTGGGGCTGAGTCGCTCCGGGCGTCGGCTCCTCGACGATCTGGCTGCCAGCCGCCGGTCGGCCTTCGCGCATGTCTTGGCGGCGATGGCTCCCCCCGACCGACAGGCCTTGCTCACCGGACTGACCCGGTTCAACGAGGCCTCCCCGTAGGCCACTATCACCCGACTCCGGCTTCGGCGTGTCCACCGCGGAACCCTTCCAGGGCGAGGGCGCCGTGGCGGAGGTGCTGGGGCGTGGGTTTCGTCGCGCCGGTGCATCACCGACGCGATACAGTTGTCATAGGGCAAACATGCCGGTGGTATCCGCGCTGTCGGTTCGGTTGGTGCGGTGCTCGGGATGGGCCAGGCCGAGCGTCGACACCAAGTGAGACGCTGCGGCGGCGAGGAGAAGGGTAGGAAGATGAGTCAGAACGTGGTGATTACCGGGGCGAGCGCGGGGATTGCGCGGGCTACCGCCCAACAGTTCGGTGCCCGGGGGGCCAATATTGGGTTGTTGGCGCGGGGGCAAGCCGGGTTGGATGGGGCAGTCAGGGATGTTGAGCTGGCGGGGGGCAAGGCGTTGGCGGTGTCCACCGATGTCGCCGATTACGACCAGGTGGAGGCCGCCGCGGTGCGGGTGGAGGAGGCGTTCGGACCGATCGACGTGTGGATCAACGTCGCGTTCACGTCGGTGTTCGCTCCGTTCATCGAGATCAAGCCCGAGGAGTTCCGGCGCGTCACGGAGGTGTCCTACCTCGGCTTCGTCTACGGCACCCATGTGGCGTTGTCGCGGATGTTGCCCCGCGACCGGGGCACGATCGTTCAGGTCGGTTCCGCCCTGGGCTCGCGCAGCATCCCGCTGCAGTCGGCGTACTGCGGTGCCAAACACGCGATCAACGGGTTCACCGAGACGATTCGCACCGAGCTGATCCACGACAAGTCCAACGTGCACATCACCGTGGCGCAGATGCCGGCGGTGAACACCCCGCAGTTTTCCTGGGTGTTGTCCCGGCTGCCGAACCATCCGCAGCCGGTGCCCCCCATCTATCAGCCGGAGGTCGCTGCCCGTGGTGTCGTGTATGCCGCGGATCATCCCCACCGCAAGCAGTACTACGTGGGGGCCTCGACCGTGGGCACGATCTGGGGCCAAAAGGTTGCCGCCCCGTTGCTCGATATCTATCTGGGCCGCACCGGGTTCAAGTCTCAGCAGACCAGCGAGAAGGTCGGACCGGATCGGCCGCACAACTTGTGGGAGCCCGTCGACGGGGAGCAGGGCCGTGATCACGGGGCGCACGGCGTTTTCGACTCGACGTCGCACGCGAGCGCACCGCAGTTGTGGTGCTCCCACCATGTTCGAGAGGTCAGTGCGGCAGCGGCAGCGGCCGGTGTGGGGGCTGTGGTGGGCGGGGTGAGATGGCTGCGCCGGCGGTGAGTGGGTTCGTGGCGGTGCGAGCCGCCTACGGTGCTGTGCTGCTCAGCGCACCAGGAGCGGTGGTGCGGCTGTATTGCGGGCACCCCGATGATCGGCGGTCCCGTCGGGTCGCGCGGCTGCTCGGTGCCCGCCACCTCACCCAAGCGGTGCTGACTGTGGGTGCACCGAGTGCGACGGTGCGCGCGTTGGGCGTGGAGGCCGACCTGGCCCACGCCGTGTCCATGCTCGGGTTAGCCGCTGGCGACCGGGCGCGGCGGCGGGCCGGCCTGATCGACGCGGTGGGCGCCGCCAGCTTCGCCGCGGTGGGGGCATTGCTGGCTCGCCGCACCCCACCGCCGCCCCTGCATGCCCTTCGTGGCGGGGTGCTCGAGCAAGTCGGGGCGTTACGGGAAGTCGCCGCGGCCCTGCTGGCCCCATGGTTGCTCCCAGCCTCGCTGCGTCACCCAGTTCCGCTGCGACGGGGGGGACACCAGGGTGTGCCGAGAAACGAATCCCCGGTGAGCAGGAATGAGGTGGGCGGGTGAACGCTCGCGAGGTGACGATCGACCGTATCGCGGTGTCGGTTTATGAGGTGCCGACCGATCAGCCGGAGGCGGACGGCACCGCCACGTGGTCCTCGACCACCCTGGTGCTCGTGGAGGCGTCCGGGGGCGGTGTCACCGGACTGGGATACACCTACGCTGGAATGGGATGCAAACCCGTGATCGAGGGCCCGCTGGCCGGCGCCGTCATCGGTCGGTCCGCTCTGGACGTGCCAGGAGCGTGGGAGACGATGGTCCAGGCGATCCGGAATTTGGGCCGCCCCGGCCTGGTGTCCTGCGCGATCAGCGCGGTGGACACCGCGCTATGGGACCTGAAGGCGCGCCTGCTCGACCTGCCGACGTGCCGGTTGCTGGGCATGGTCCACGAGGAGGTGCCCATTTATGGCAGCGGCGGTTTCACCACCTATGACGCACCCATGGCCCGAGCCCAGCTCGAGCACTGGGTGGCACAGTGGGACCTTCCCCGGGTAAAAATCAAGATCGGCGAGTCCTGGGGCAGCGAGCCGGACCGGGACCTGGCCCGCATCGCCTACGCCCGCCAGGTGATCGGCCCCGATGTTGCGCTGTTCGTCGACGCCAACGGTGGCTACACCCGCAAGCAAGCCGTCCGGATGGCGCACGCCATGGCCGATCAGGATGTGACCTGGTTCGAGGAACCGGTGTCCTCCGACGACTTGGCCGGGCTGCGGGAGGTGCGTGAGCAGACCAGCCCGGACACCGCGGCCGGCGAGTACGGCTACGACCTGGTCTACTTCGCTCGGATGGTCACCGCCCAGGCGGTGGACTGCCTGCAAATCGACGTCACCCGCTGCGGCGGTATCACCGACTGGTTGCGGGCCGCGGCGGTGGCCGCCGCGCACAATCTGCAAGTGTCCGGACACTGCGCCCCGAACCTGCATGCCCATGTGGCCGCTGCGATCCCCAACCTGCGGCATTTGGAGTACTTCCACGACCACGTCCGCCTCGAAGGGATGCTGTTCGACGGGGTACTCGACCCCACCGGTGGGGTCCTGCGCCCGGATCAAGGTAGGCCCGGATGTGGGCTGACGTTCAAACACGCCGACGCGCAGCCATTCCGGGTGGCCTAGATGACGCACTCCGTGGTCCCCACCGGTCCCACTGAGCATTGTGACGTGCTCGGCGCTGCGGTGCAGGCCACGATCGCCGATGACCGTGCCCGACTCCTGAAGGGTCGCGGCACTGGCGTCGGTGCGCGGGAAATCGAGCGGAACACCCGGGCGCGCCCGCAGGTGGGCGGTGATGCGACCCCGCAGCACCTGCAGGCGGTGGCGCATCAGACTGCACTCGCCCGGGCAGAGGTAACCGCCCTCGCGCTCGACATCGCGACGACCCGCGACCACCTCGGCGCCAGCCTGCACGCGATCGGACAGACGCTCAGCCCACAACAGGCCATCACCCGCGGAATACGCACCGCGACGGCCACCGTGCAGGACGGACAGTCGCCGTGGGCTGCGATGGCCGGTGGTCGTGCCCGCATCGTTGCTGCGGTGAGCGTGCTCATCATCGTGATGCTCCTGCGGCGGCGCCACTAGCTGCTGGGCGCTGTGCTGGGTGCGCTGGCATCGTCGAGCATCGGTGATCGGGCGAGCAGTGCTGTAGCGCCCACGATGAGTGCGGCTGCGAGAAGTGCAGCGACAGCCAGCCGCCGGTGCGGTGTGTTCACCGAAGACGGCGACGCCGAACACGGCGGCCACGATCGGATTGGTCAGGGTCAGCGCGGGTTGGGAGGCGAGCAAGCTGCCCGCCTGCATGGTTTTTTGCAGGGCGAAGAAGAATCCGGGGCCGAGCACGATGAGCACATAAGTTTGCCAGCCCAACATGATCCCGCTGAGGTTGTGGGCCGCGTAGTCTCCGACGACTCCGGCGACCAGCGCGGCGGTCAGCCCCAAACCCGCTCCGGTGGCGACCCCGAGGTAGGCGGCGCGGCGATCGTGACTGGCATCGGCGCCGGCCCTGAACAAGACCCCGACGATGAGCAACACGACCACGATCCCGGCTACCCACCGCAGGGTCGGGGCACCACCGTGGTTGCCGCCGGAGGGTTGCAGGGAGTGCAACAGCAGCGCTAACCCAGCGGTCATCCCCACCACGGCGGCCACTCTCGCCGGTGCACTCGGGTGTGGAACACCGCGGCGGCGAGGAGCAAGGTGAATGCCAGTTCCACGACGAGGACCGGTTGCACCAGGGCGAGTGGCCCGGTGGCCAGGGCGCCGGCCTGCAGCCCGAACCCCACGATGATCGCGGCGATCCCCGCCCACCACCCAGGTTTGTGCGCCAGGTCCCACATCATGGCCCGACCCGAGGAGGAAGCCTCCGCCTGCTCGCGGGCGACCTTGCGTTGCAGCACCGACGAGCTCGCGTTGACAGGCCAACGCCGCTGCCGTCGCCAACGCCACACTCAGCAGCACTGCGACCGCCCGACAGGCACACGCAGGGCGGGACGATCCGGCGCGGATCCGGCCGGGGTCGACGTTGGCCCGCGGACCCCGTGCTGCGCCGAAGTGTCGCCTCATCCGGGGTGCAGTCCCCACCGGGAGCTTGCGGTGTGACCGGGTTCGAGCCGGATGAGCCCGTCGCCGCTGACGAAGGCGTTCGGGGCGCAGGTCATCGGTTCCACTCCCAGCCCACGGCGCCAGTAGGGCTTGGGCTGGGTGTGGGCGGTGTAGATCTCGACGAACGGGTAGCTCTCGTCGAGCCAGACGTCGGCGTGGCGACCGTCTGGGGCGCTCATCCGCACCCACGCCAGTCCGTTGGCGTCGCGGGCCAGGTCGGTGAAGGTGTAATCGACGTCTTGGTGCCCGATCCCCCGTGCGGCCCGGAAGTCATAGGGCGATCCGTTGACCGGTTCGGCCCCGGTCGGCAGACCTCGATCGTTGGTGGGCAACCATTGCTCGGCGTCGAGTTGCAGGGTGCACGGGTCGATGAGTTCCGTGCCCAGGGTGAGGTAGGGATGTTGCCCGCCACCGTAGGGGCAGGGTTGTTCACCCAGGTTCGTGGCTGTGGTGTGCACGGTCAGCCCCCGCTCGCCGAGGGTGTAGGAGACGGTGACGTCCAAGGTGAAGGGGTACCCCATCATGGGGTGCAGCACGGTGCCCATGACAACCCGATTGGTGGTGTGCTCGCGGGCGGTCCAGCTGCGCCACCGCAGGAACCCATGGATAGCGTTGTGCTTGTCCGGTTCGGTGAGCGGCACTTGGTGATCGGAGCCGTCGAAGGTGTAGGCGCCGTCGGCGAGCCGGTTGGGCCACGGGATGAGCGGGAGCCCGCGGGCACCGGTGCACCGCTCGTCCACGTCGTAACCGTCCAGCACCGGGCGTCCACCGGCGAGGAAGCTGCGGATTCCGCCACCGACCTCAACGATGCGCACCTGGTTCTCCCCGGCGGTGATCTCGAACTGGGTCCCAGAGGGTCTGACGGTCATGGTGCAGGCCTGCTTTCCTGGGGGCTGGTGGCCCGGGCGCGGGTGATGCCTGGTGCCGGTCATGGTCAACCGTGCTCAGGGGTGGTGGGAGCGGTAGTGGTTGCTGTCGACAAAGCGGTTGGCCCCGCACCCTCGAACCGGTGGAACTCCGGTCGGTTGCTGCAGAGCGTGGGGCGTTGCGTTAGATGCCGGCGGCATTGGCGTAGTACTGCTGGTCCTCCCGCCAGCCGCCTTGTCCCATCCCGATGTCAGCGGTGTCGGCCACGAATTCGATGGCCTTGACCCACTTAACCATCTTGAAGCCGAGCTGGGTCTCGATCCGCACCCGCACCGGGGCGCCGTGCTCGACGGGCAGCGGGGCACCGTTCATCTCCAAGGCGAGGATGGTCTGCGGATTGTGCGCCAAAAACAGCGGGATGGTGCCGTAGTAGTAGCCGTAGCGGCCCTCACCTTCGGTTTCTCCCTTGTCGTCGTAGGCGTAGAACACGATGTGTTTCGCCGCGGGGTCGGGCTGGACCAGCTCGAGTACCCGGGCCAGGGGGACCCCGGCCCACTCGGCGGTGGCCGTCCACCCTTGGATGCAGTTGTGCTTGGTGATCTGCTGGGCCTGCCCGAGCTGGCGCAGTTCGCTCAAAGACAGCGATAGGGGGTTCTGCACCAGGCCACCGATCTGCAGCCGGTAGGTGGCGAAGTCCTCAGCCACCAAACCCCGGTAGTCCGTCCCGACCGGTGGGTAGCCGTTGACCCGGAAGTAGGGGGAGATGTGTGAACGGGAGAAACGCTCGCGGGAGGTGACAGTTCGGGAGATCACCCGCTCGAAGGGGTTGACGATCAGTCCGAGCATCCGCTGGGTACGGCGGCGGTAGCGCAGGGAGAACCAGGTGACGATCACATGGAACACGAGAATCAGGAACAAGCCCGCCAGCCCGATACCCACAGCCAGCGAGCGGTTGGCGTGCTCGTCGCCGAGCACGATGGACGCGAATTCCTTCGGCACGCCGTGGATGATCACCATAAACACGTGCACCACCACGAACGCGGCGAAGGCGACGAGCCCGAGGAAATGCAGGCTGCGCGCACCTTGCTTGCCGCCGAACACTTTGCCGTACCAGGGGAAGCGGGCCAGCACCGAGGGGGACATGGCTGCCCCGGTAGCGATCTGCAGCGGGGCCAACCCAAAGATCACCAGGAAATAGGCCAGCTTCTGCGCCGGCTCGAAGGGCTCACCGGCAATCTTGCTGGGCAGCTGGAAATGCAGATACGTACCGACTGAACGGATGGAGTCCGGCACGAGCGACCAATGGGTGGGAATCAGGTAATGCCAGTAGCCGGTGGCGAACACCAGAACCACGTACACGGCCCCGGTGAGGATCCAGAACTGCACGCTCAGGAAGTGCCAATGCCGGCCCAGTCCCAGGTTCTTTTTCCCGGGCAACGCCACCACCGGGGACCAGGCCTCCTCCTCATCCAGGGAGGTCCATAACCGGCGGGAGTCGGCGCCGTACATCTTCTTGGAGAACCGCGCCCATTCCCGCCCGGGAGGGCAGTCATCGTTCCAGTACAGCTTGGGAAACGCGGAGAGCACCTCCAGGCCGGAGCGGAACAACAGCACCATGAAAAAGAGGTTCAGGAAGTGGGTGATGACCACCCAGTACGGGAAGAAGCTCGGCACGGGTCGTTTCTCCTCTACCCGGTGGGCTGTTTAGCGGGGGTGCTGCCCGCGCGGGCGGCAGGGTCCTCGTCCATCGCCGCACCGCTGATCATGCGTTCGGCCAAGCGTGAGGCCAGCGCCATGATGGTCAGCGCCGGATTGGCCGCGCCCTGAGTGGGGCACACGGATCCGTCGGAGAGGAACAGGTTGGGGACCGCCCAGGCCCGCTGGTTGGCGTCGACCACCGAGGTTTCCGGTGAGGAACCCATCCGGGCCCCGCCGATGAGGTGGGCGAAGCGGTGGATGGTGAGAACGTCCTGGGCACCCGCGGCCTTGAGGATGTCGGTGATCACCGTGGTCGAGTAGGCCATGTTCTTCTTGTCGTTGTCCTGCAGGGTGTAGTCCATCCGGGCTACCGGCAGGCCGTAGGGGTCCTTTTCCTCGGCCAGGGTGATCCGGTTCTCCGGGTGCGCGAGCAGCTCGTTGAGCACGCCGATGGTGGCCCAGTGGTTGTAGTCACGCATGTACTCCCGCAACGCCGCACCCCAATGCCCGTCAGCGAGGACATGCTCGGCCCACCCGATCGGCATGGGAGAGACAGTCTGGATGGAAAACCCCCGCGCGAACCCCCGCGAGGGGTCAGTCTCATAGAACTGCTCCGAGGACAGCTCCGGTGGCGGCGCCTTGTACATCCGCAGCTCCTCCGGCCAGCGGCCCGCGGTCTGGGAGGCCCCTTGTACCATCACGTAGCGACCGACCTGGTCCTCACCGTTGCACAGCCCGTGGGGGAATCGGGCGCTGGTCGAGTTCAGCAGCAGCCGCGGGGTTTCGATGGAATATCCGGCCACCGCAACGAATCGGGCCCGCTGACAGCGCTCCGTCTGCTCACCTTCCCGGATGTAGGTGACCCCGCTGGCGTGGCCTGTCTCGTCCAGTTCGACCCGGGCGGCCATGCAGTTCGACCGGATCTCCACATCGTGGGCGAGGGCGTCGGGTAAATGGGTGACGTACGGGCTGGCCTTGGCGTTGACCTTGCAGCCCTGCAGGCAGTAACCGCGGTAGATGCAGTGCGGACGATTCCCGAAGGTGCCGTTGACGATACCGACCGGCCCGACCCGCATGTCGATGCCCATGTTGCGGGCGCCTTCCCACAGCTTCGCGGCGGCACCGGAAATGGGATGCGGTGAGAACGGGTAGCGGTGGGGGTGCCCCCAGGGCCAGTCCTGTCCGGCTACCGGCAGCTCGCGTTCGACCTGCTCGTAATGACCCTGCAGGTCGGCGTACCGGATCGGCCAGTCCGCGCCCACACCGTCGCGGCTGTAGGTTTCCATGTCCGAGGGGTGAAAACGGGGGCAGTACCCCGCGTAGTGCACCATCGACCCGCCGACGCCGCGGCCGGAGTTGTTCTTGCCCAGCTCGATCGGGTCGGCGCCACCGATGATCCGTTTCTGCGTCCAATACAACTCATGGGAGCCGGCCTCATCCGAGACCCAGTCCTCATCGGGGTGCCAGAACGGGCCGGCCTCGATGATGACGATCCGCCAGCCCGCCCGGGCCAGTCGTTGGGCGAGCACCGACCCACCGGCACCGGCACCGACGATGACCAAGTCGACCTCATCGGAGTCGGGGTAGCGGCGCATGGTGTTCTCCCCGGGCAGTTCCCGGGAGTGCACGTCGAGCAAGAAACGAGAGTCGTTGTCCTTGGGTCCGACGGCGCCTTTGAGGATGCCGCGCAGCAGGTCCCCCATCAGAACTCCCCGTCCGCAACGGCCCGTGCCGCGTCGCGCTGCGTGGCACCGGGGGTCTCGAACGGCTCGAGCGAGCTGACCGGTCCCAGCCGCATGTATCCCCGCGGATAGGCCGGACCCCCGAATCCGATCTCGTTCCACGCCCAGGGATGGGAGTAAAACCCGGACAGGATCATTCGCATGCACACACTCCACGCCCGGGAGACGTTGAGCTGTGCCCACGCGCCGCCGGACAGTTTTCCGTGCGCGAGGTCGTCGACGATCGCGTCCCGGGCGCCCCGCTCCGCGTCGGCGAAGCTGTCCTTGCCGTACCCGGTGCGGGCCGCCTCATCCAGGCCCTGCAACACCAACCGCCAGGTCTGGCGATCATCGGGCATGTCGGCGTACTGGTAACCATCCAGGCGGTCGGCGGCCAACTTGTCGTCGACGAACTCCGCGACGGCCACCCGCGGCTCCGCATCTTGAGCGACGCAGGTGTCGCAGAACGCCCGCAAAGTCGGCTCCTCGGCCGGGGTGAAAAACCGCAGCCCCTTCCCGGCCAGGCCCATCCGCGCCTGCACCACCGCAAGGGTGGCGTGGTCCCAGGTGTCCACGGCGTCGAAGACGTCGAAATCGGGGTAACGCCCGATCATCTGGGGGGTGGTGCCGCGGCGTTGACGAGGTAACCAGCTCGGGTGCGGCGGCTGGCGGTCCGCCCGCAGGTTCGGCAGGTGGTCTGGTTTGGACAGGTCCGGCATCGTTGTCTCCTTATCGTTCGCGGCGCAGCACGGCGGCGAGCAAACCCATGCCGCCGACCATGGCCATCAGACCGGGCGCGGAAATCGGGGGACCCATCGGCAAATTGTAGGAAGCCAATGCCCACCCGCCCGGCTTGCGGGCCACCCCGCGGGCATGGAAGAACTCCCCGGCCAAACCGTTGAGAGCGAAGATCCCCGCCGTGATCGGCAGCGCCGTCTTGGCCCACCGTTTGCTGAACACCCCGCCGATCCCGGCCACGACCAACGGTGGGGTCACCAGGATCGGACTCCACATCACCTTATTGCCGAAACTGGCCTTGTAATGCTCGAGGTAAACCTCCGCCCCGGTCACTGCCGCGGCCATCGCGGTCAGCCCGGACAGGGACCGCTCAAACCGGCCGTGCTCGACGTCGTGCAACATCCGGTCGATCACGTGCTCGGCGCCGGCGATGCTGCCGTGACTGTCCGAGTCGTGTCGGGTGCGCATCAGGGGACTCATAGTTCACCGTCCAAAAAAGAAAACTCGTGGGCACAATCGGGGACCGCTCCTAGAACGGCGGGCGTGCCTTCCGTGGCCTGCAGACGCCGCCCGTGCAGCATAGGATCACATTTGCCGCACAGCAAAAGAAACGGGCCAACGCACGGGTGTGCTCATCGGAATCAACGCCGCCGGCACCGACCGCGCGCCCGAGACCGACCCCGAGGACGACCCCGAGGACGAGGACACTGGATGTTGACTTACCTGTTCGCCGGGCTCGCCGCCTGCGCCAACGCGGCGTCCTCCGTGCTGCAACGCAAGGCCAACAGTGCGGAGTCCACCGAGGACAACCTGAGCCTGCGACTGATCGGTGACCTGCTGCGCAACCCGATCTGGTTTGCGGGCATCCTCGGGGTGATCGCCGGTTTCCTGCTGCAAGCCGCGGCGCTGAGCAACGGGGCACTGTCGGTGGTGGAACCGATCCTGGTTTTCGAGTTACCCGCCACCCTGTTGCTCGGCGGAGTGGTCTTTCACCGCCCTCTGCACACCCGGGAGTGGACGGCGGCGCTGGCCATCACGATCGGGTTAGCCGGTTTGTTGTACTTTTTGTCTCCCTCGGCTGCGCCCAGGGCCACCCTGTCGTGGTTGAGCTGGATCATCGGGATCGGCATCAACCTTGCGCTCATCGCCGCCCTGGTGCTCGCCGCCCGCCGCGGCAGTACATCCCGGCGGGCGGCGCTGCTCGGCACCGCTGCCGGCTGCGCGTTCGGGTTGACGGCGGCGCTGATCAAAGCGATGACCACCGTCCTCGCCGCGCAGGGCTTCCTCGCGATCTTCACCACCTGGCAGACCTACGCCATGATCGTGGCCGGTGGTTTGGCGATGTTCCTGCTGCAAAGCGCACTCAACGCCGGTCCCCTCATCGCCGCCCAACCCGGCATCACCGCCGCCGACCCGGTGGTGTCCATCCTGTGGGGCACCCTGGGCTTCGGTGAAACCGTCCGCGGGGGCCTGTTCCTCGGGCTGGCCGCGATCTGCGCGGCGGTGATCGGTGGCGGCGTGTACCTGCTGTCCCGCTCCCCGCTGGTGGTCGATGAAGACGACGACCCGCACGCGAAGCGCGCCGCGGCGAACCCTGCCGTGGCGGGCTCGGAAGGGCCGGGGTAATGGCAGAACACAAGAAGCCGGCGGTCCGGGTGGGGGGCTGGTCCCGGCGGGGTGTGCAGAACAAGTTGCAGAATGTGGTGGGTGGGGCGGCCCGGCTGCGGGTCATCGTTTTGTTGGCCAGTGTGCTGGCTTTGGACAGTGCCGATAAGGCCACCATCGGGGCGACCGCCGTGCAGCTGGAGCAACAGTTGCACATCAACAACACCCAGATCGGGTTGCTGGTCACCGTGTCCACCGGGGTCGGGGCGATCGCCACCCTGCCGATCGGGGCGTTGACCGACCGGGTCAACCGCACCCGCCTGCTGAGCGGCGCGATCGTGGTGTGGTCGGCGGCGATGCTGCTCAGCGGTGCATCGAACTCCTTCCTGATGTTGCTGATCACCCGCTTGGCTCTGGGTGTCGTCATCGCCACCGCCGCACCGGTGGTGGCCTCGTTGACGGGGGATCTGTTTCCCGCCGCCGAACGCGGCCGGATCTACGGGTTCATCCTGACCGGGGAACTGATCGGCACCGGCGTCGGGTTCCTCGTCTCCGGCGACATCGCGGCCCTCTTGTCCTGGCGGTACGCGTTCTGGATCCTCGCCGTCCCCGGATTCATCCTCGCGCTGGCGATCGGGCGGTTGCTGCCCGAACCAGTCCGCGGCGGGCAAAGCCGCCTACAACCCGGTGCGAAGGAAATCTTGACCGCCGAACACCTCGACTCGAGCTGCCAGGACAACACCGCCCAGGAGAACACCGGGCAGGAACCGGACCGGGACCAGGTCGAAGTGGAGGTGCGGGAGCAGGGCATCGCCCCCCACGAGCATCTGATCCTGCACGAAGATCCCGGGCCGCGTTCGTTGTGGTGGGCGCTGCGGTACGTGCTCTCGATCCGCACCAACGTGGCGCTCATCGTGTCCTCCGCGTTGGGCTATTTCTTCTACTCCGGGCTGCAAACCTTCGCGGTGGTGTTCCTGCGGGACCGGTTCGGCATCGGCCAAGGCCTGGCCAGCACCCTGCTCGTCGTCTTGGGGGCAGGGTCCATCGTCGGTGTCCTGCTCACCGGCCGCCTCGGCGACACCCTGCTGAACCGCCACCACCTCGCGGCCCGCCCCATCATCGCCGGCATCTCCTTCCTCATCGCCGCCGTCCTGTTTTTACCCGCCCTGCTCACCACGTCCCTGCTGGTCGCCGCACCACTGCTGTTCATCGCCGCCGGCGGACTCGGCGGGGCGAACCCCCCACTGGACGCAGCCCGCCTGGACCTCGTCCATTCCCAACTGTGGGGTCGAGCCGAATCGGTGCGCACCGTGCTGCGCTCCGCCGTCGTAGCGATCGCACCCCTGGTCTTCGGCTACGTCTCCACCCAACTGGGGGCCCACACCAGCGGCCTGGGCAACCCCACCGGAAACGCCGGACCCCGCGGCATCGGCCTGGACCACGCCTTCCTGATCATGCTGATCCCCCTCATCATCTCCGCCCTGCTCCTGCTGCTCTGGGCCCGACGCACCTACCCCCGCGACGTCGCCACCGCCACCGCCTCCCAAAACGCCACCGCCTCCCACGACACCACCGCCTCCCACGACACCACATCCCACGACACCACCGCCTCAGCCGAGCGCGGCACGAAGAACTCGATGTGACCAGCCGAGGTGAGCTACGGCCGGCTCAGGGCCGGTCAGGCTGCCTCGGTGTGCCCCGGCGAGGGTTGAGCCCCCGGTAGCTGTTCGGGTAGTCCATGCCGAGACAGTTGGATCACGGCGAGTCCCAGCAGCAGCAGCAGGGCCGCGAGCCCGACCCCCGAGCCCAGGCTGTGGCGGATGTGTTCGTCATAGACGACCACTCCGAGGGTGATGCTGGCCAGCGGGTCGACGGTGGCGATCGCGGGCAGGCTCGCCGTCAGCGGGCCTGCTTGGAAGGCAAGCTGGTTGAGCAGTAGGCCGCCGGCGCCGACCACGATTACCGTGTACAGCTGCCAGCTGGTGAGCAAGGCCACCGGCCCGTGCAGCACGATCCCGGTCAACGCCTTCAACAATGCGGCGGTGGCGGCGTAGATCCCGCCGACCGCCACTCCGAGCAGCGCCGCTGCCCGGCCCCCAGGTGGCTGGCGGCGACCCAACAGCACACATGCCGTCGCCAGGACCACCCCGACCCCGGCGGCCACCACGGCGGCTAAGCGGTCCGCGGGTGCAGTCGTGCCCGGTTGACTCGCGGTGCCCGCCAACACCAGAAAGCCCCCCAGCGACGCGGTGAGCACCACCGCCCACCCGAGCTCGCCGCGGCTCGCGTGCCTACCGGTGCGCCGCCGCAAGAGCAGGGCGAACAACAACCCACTGACGAGCAACGGTTGCACCACCCCGAGTGCACCGAAATGCAACGCGACGACCTGCAACCCCACCCCCACCAGGTCAGCGAGCAAACCTCCCAACCACAGGGGGTGCGACAGGGTCCCCGCCACCAACCGGCCCACCGACCGTGGATGCAGATCCTGCGCATCGGGCACCTGGCCCGCACTCACATGCTTCAACGACGAGGACGTCGCAAAGGCCAAAGCCGCACCCAAACTGAGGACGATGACAAACCATCCGTGGATCACCTCCTCGCCACCTCGACCTTCACCGCGGCCACCCGGCACCGGCGACCAAACGCCGGCCCTCACGATTTTGCTGATCGCGGCCCTTTCGCCGGGCAGACCTACCGCGCAAAGCCTACAGTTGTCGCATGGCAATAGTGGTGGAGACGTCCCTGATGACGGGGGGACACCACGGGGTCGTGGACGGCAACTGCCGCACCTTCGCCGTGCCCAACCTCTACATCACCGACGACAGTGTGCTGCCCACCCAAGACAGCGCCAACCCGGCACTGACGATCGGGGCCGTCGCCGCGC
>JAABUK010005855.1_pt1 | contig 18767 bp, 22 predicted proteins | sample 5559141 | NCBI WGS metagenome assembly JAABUK01 (sample SAMN10711869, study PRJNA513367) | rock metagenome | isolation source: Antarctica rocks | place: Antarctica: Victoria Land, Pudding Butte nord | collected 2016-01-03 | reverse complement strand
AGACTTTTGACACCAAACCTCGGCATGGGGGTTTTTCGTAAGACTCCTAGTAGCCTTTGTAATTAACAAGAATACGGGTAGAGTTCTATGTAAGAAATACTAGTAGTCCAATCGTTTTTAATAGATAGCTCATAGACAAGTCTCGTCGGAAGATTTCTATACTTACGAAGCGTAGAAAGCGCCAAGACCTCTCGTCGGGATTTAGATACCGTTATCTATATCCACGCTTACATTTTTCTAATGATAGATCCGAATGGTTTAGCTATAGTTCTCGCGGGGGTGTCGCGGGTAGGCCCATCAGTGGCCTACTATATGAATGCGTGGTACGACGTGACATAGCCTGGCAATGCTACTCCGTACCCGCGTATTACGCCATGGACCCTGAAACGGTATGATACCGCTTAAGAATTAGCGGCGAAATTCGACGAGATCCCTAATTCACGAGATCGTTGAATTCTAAAATGGTCCTGATAGATTTCTATTGACATGACACCATGGAGTACCTCTAGTACCAAGTCTTACATTGGTAGGACGGTACCAAGACCCTAACGTATGGACACTAATTCTAAAACCCCCCTACCGCCCTTAAAGGATTCTGTGATGGCGCTCCTTGGCACCTTGGCACGGCGCGCTTTAACCGACGCGCTCTACCATTTCGGAGCTTTACTTGCTAGGTGAAGGCTACGGAGGTGCGGTGCCACGAAGAAAGCATGGTCATGGCTAGGAGCGCTCCTATCACGAATTACTTCAAGAAGCTCAACCAGGCCCAACGAATGAAACGCCCTTTACCCCAGGATGGCCGGGAGGACTCGCGAGAAAGTGTTCGTAGGAAATCATCCTCAAGCAGTCCTAGTGCTGCTCCGGGCGTCCAAACTGAGGGTGATACTCTTACAAGATCGCACCGAGCCTCTCAGACTAATTCAGGTGCCCATGCAATGAAGTCGAGTCAGCATGCACCATCTAGCCAGCCTGCGCTTCCAAATCGAACAGTCTTCGTGCCCACCCCAGACAACTACGTAGAGCCAGAGCAGCCTCACCTTCCATGTCTCTCGCCTGCTTTGGATGCGGCGTTGACCGTAAGGGAACCTTTGCAGGCGCCATTTGTACCTACTGCAGAAGATATCACCACGAGCAAAGCGCAGCTTTACACACCCACCATACCTTCCCTAGACACGACGTTGCCTCGAAAAGACAATGTATCTGGTTCACAAACGGTCTTGACAAGCAGTCAGCGCATAGTCAGAGATGGAGAAATCATGATAAGAAATTCGGACGACGAGTCCGACGATTCGCTCGAAGATCTGGATAAACTTTTTGGTGAAGACAGACATACAAGGAAGTCTTCGACGCCGTCAGATTATAAACCACCTTACCCAAACGAAGAGGTGGGAATGAAGACAAGGGGCAAAGCTGCAAACGCAATGCGGGCGGCCGAATCCACTCCTACGCTTTCCCTCGAACCAAGGAAGTACAAATACTCTCTAGAGGCTTTAGGAAAGCAGAGAGAACAGGATGAAGCAGCTAGAAAGGACATTGCCCGAGCACAATCATTGTTTGAGTCCCTCGAACAGCGCACAGCGGTTGCGAGCGTGAAAAAGCGTGTCTTTGATACAGACTTTATCGATTCGGTCTTGAAAGAACACGGGGATGAGGACGACATTGGCAGACTGAGGACTGCAATCCACAGGACAGAAGCGCTAGAGCAGGGTAAATCGTGGTCATTCTTCGATGATGGTGCAGAAGGACCCTTGTTCCAACTCGCTAACTTCCCTACTATCAAGGATAAGCGACTCCAGCGACTGTTTGGTCAGCATTTGCCTCGTCAACAAGCCTTTCTAGGTGGATACGCTGGGGAATATGCAATGAAAGCCGGACTCCCAGAAGAGATCATGATTTGGATTATGGATGCAATATGCTTAGAGTCAAGAGATGATCTGCGGTATTCATATATCTCTACGCTGAGTGATGCAACAATACACTTCACACCACTCCTGACGCCCGAATATATTGACAAGCTCTTTCGAAGGCTGGGAGCAACGGCTGCAGCCGTGGATATCGAGACGATTGTCGAGCCCCGTGTCATTCTCTCACAGAACGTCGAGATTAACAGTCGGCCCAGTCTGCTATCGCTTCTGATCCTTCTTGGAAGTGTGGCTGGGGAATTGGCAGCCAACTCCCGAATACATCTACTCAACACCTTTTGCCGTCTGGCGCTGGATTATTCGTTGGTCAAAGATTGCCATGCCCTTAGTGCATTGGAAGAAGCTTTTGCGAGTTTGGTTGCATCGATTCCTGAAGAGACTCTCAATCGCGAGGTATACAATTCCATGCAAGTATTGGAAAAGTGCTGACGAACCTGAGCAGCTCGAAGCGGTGCTGACCACTGTGTACCGGACCATCAGGGACGCAACTCTGAGACTGCAGCTAATTCAAACAATACCGGCCTGGTCGTCTAGGCTCCTCCTCCTTCGACAGCGGTTTGCGTTGGCGGTTTTCTTCCAAGACTCGCGCTATTTTAGCAAGCAGCCCAAGGATCTAGTAAATCTTAAATCGATAGCACGTCGTCTTGAAAGCCCGCAGTTCAATATCAGGAAAGGGACCGACTTTGGTGAGCTTGCAGCGTCCATTTGTATCTTGAGCATTGGCATCGACTGCGGTGACCCTCCTCTCTCACCTGCCACAAAGGTAGAAGACGCTGCTTTCAATGAGGATGTTGACAGTCTGTCTTCGAAAATCAAATCCATGTTCAGCGACATCATTGACACAGGAGCTTCCCATATGAAAAGGACCGAAGCTAAAGAGGTCCTCGAAGGATTTCAACGACGTCTCGAGTACTCTATTCGAACAAAGCCAAAACCAAAGAAATCGATCTTTGGAGACGCGAAAGTTGTTCCACTGCAAGGGCAGATGGATGCATTCGTGAAAAAGTCACGAAGAGTGGTTTAATTATCATAACGAGTGCTTAGGGGTGTCTGCGAAAGAATGGGTGGCAAGACCTTGCCCCTAGCTCGTGAAGTTGACCAGGATGGTGACTGATCTAATGCTTCTCATTGCACCGCTCTATGTTCGGGTAGCATATCATACACGATGTACAGAATCTTCGACCTCTGTGCTATTCCCTTTAGGAAGCACGGTAGACACAGGTCTTTCCTGCCATTGAACCAAATAAGTGAAGCCCTAGCTCATAAGGAAAACGAGCCCATCGTACAAAACATGCACCGTGTTAGTCATAGAACCTGCGGTTCTCATTCTTCCCGAACAGCGTTGTCCTGATCATGGGTAACGCGTCGGATTCCAGTAGCTTCAAGCGTTCGTCGAGGGTATTGTTGATGTCGATCTTACCACCAGTACCGACAATGGACACACCTCCAGGCCTAGTCTCAGATATTAGCATGCGTCTTCACACTGCCGGATATCCCATGCCAGAAATGAAGAAACCACATACGATCCCTGAGGCTGAGGATTCTTCTCATCAAGCTCAATCTCAATATCCTTTCCCAACTTCTCCTTATACTCCTTCTTCGCCCCATCAATCGCCTTTCTTACAACATCGTAATCCGCTTTCCGCGCCCTCACAGCTACCTCCTGCTCATTCAACGCGTATAGCCCCTCCAAGATCAAACCCTTACACATGCCCTCATACTTAGCCTTATCCTTTGCGTATCCCGCTAGCTGATCCCTCGCCTTCTCAAACAACTCATCGAGCAACTCCTGTCGTGCAGAGAGGACTTTAATGCGTGTCTTGTTAGCCAAGGTAGAGCGGGTAATTTGCTGCGACATGGAAGCTTGCTTGTGCTTTTTGGCGTAGGTGGAGTCGATAGAGGAGGTGTCTTGACGGACGAGTTTGGACTTCTCAATGGCGAATTCTTCGTCTGCTTTGATTTGAATCTCTTTAGCTTTTTCGAGAGCTTCTTGGCGGATGAAAGCGGTCATCTTCTTGAGCTCGCCGGCCACCTGAAGGGGAAAGATGGGCATCAGCTTTCGTGGTGCGACTGAGAGAATCGATGGTGACATACCTGATCATCCGACATGGCGTGAGACATCTTGACCTGTATGTGTGAGAAGGATGAAGAAGGTAGGTCGGGCCTTGAGTTAGAGAGCGCTGGTCCGAAAGATGGAGGGGGCTATTCTGAGCAGTCAGTCCATGCCATTGAATGGTAGGTGGAGTACAGAGCTGACTGTGCTTGCGAGTCAATCACCTGTAGGCAGTTTCGACCAAACGAGTGTCAATTTATTCAAGCAGCAGTAAGAGTCGACATGTTGCTTCTGCGTGACCATTCGTATTTGACTCAACGAATCATAGCGCAGATCCTTCCCGCTGCACCATCCCTCCCGCCCATTTCTTACCACTTGCTATTACAACAATTTTCTTCGACTCCATATCTCGTGGAGAAGTAGTAGATGGTTTGGATACTTCCATGACCTTATTGAAGGTTTACATTGTTGGACACTCTAAGCCTTCCTACGGCCTCACCGTTTCGGACATATCCGCCATGCATCGCTCAAGCGCCGCCCAATGACCTTCGTGAATGCATATGTCCATCTACCACTGACCATCAAGCCCCATTACCAATACCAATGCCGTTACTGTTATCGTCGCCACGGCCTTTACCCTTGGTCTTCCAGTCTCGAACTTTGAACCATCTCTTCATCTTCCACCACCCTCCCTGAGCATCTTGTAACGATGCCGACTTCCTTCTGTTCCGCTCCTGGCTTTCGATCAGATGTGAAGATCGTCTCGCTCCCTTAGTCCTATAGCTTCTTCCCGTCCCAGATCGACCTAGCAAAGCAGTTGACTCATTGGGAGCTTCTTCTGGGGCAAAATCTCGACATGTCGCTTTAGGCGAAGGCTGAGACTGATCACTGCTCTTCCGACGGGCGAAAGGGGTAAGCTCGCCGACTCCATCGTCTTCCAGCTCTTCCCATATCTCTTCCGACTCCGTGATACCTTTATTCCGCAGAGGAGTGATACTCAGCAAATCATTAGAATCGCTACTCTTCATGGTGGGTGTGCGTGGGTGATTTGGCAGTGAGGTATGACGAGTGAAGGGGTATTTGACGATTGGGGACTCTTTGTTGTTCGCAAGTTCCGACTCCTCGTCCATCTCGGAAAACATAGTATCGGTCTCGGTTTCAGAGTCGCTTTGGTCGTCCACAAACCCCATACCTGGGGTCACTGGGTTCTGGGACACTGGGGGCCGTGTACTAGGGTCGTTATTCAGGCGCCATGAGAGGGCCAGAACGCCGAGTAGCAGTATCAAAGTACCAAGGGCGATCTGGCAAATAACATGGTCAGCTAGAAGTCCCAAAAGAAGGGCGTTGACCTGCTGCTTACCAAAAGAGCATGAGATAAGGCAAGTCGTGAAGATTGGTTAAAGTATATTAGGCCATCTGAGATTGCAATAATGTTGTACACGCAGAAAACAAAAGGGTATAATATGCTTGTGGAACAGAGCTTCAGGCCGCGATGTAGGTAATAAAGCTGAGTAAGGGCAAGGGCCAACAGGCTCAGGAGAATGACCCAGGATTCCCAGCGGTTGAATTCATTGTGTCTGTCGACGATCGTACGGACAAGCAACTCGACTGCTGATTTCGCCACTAGGAGGGAGTGCGCTGAAAGGATACCGCTAACAGCTCCATATGCGATTCCTCTGACAAGGTGCATTCGCGGGCTATGATTGTTCCATGGATTCAGGTATTTGAGAGCTCTCGCGCCCACAATAATTGCAATCACCAGTAGTGCTTGGCCTACCATCCAAAGAACGAACTGTCGCCTTTCCAAGAGTACGAGGAGCTGGTCCAGGTTATGTGCAGGCTCCCCTATAGCTCCATATATTGCGATGAGAATAGCTCCTCCGCAGACCAGCACCGTTCCTCCAAATGACCATCGCGTGAAAGGCTCTCCTAATATCAAAGTCGCGCAGATAGAGTTAAAGACCAGACCTGACTGTACCTGGCTCAGCAAGTGAGCTTGGAGAGAATGTAGAAGTTCGAACCTACAGCTTGTAGGGTGGAGAGTACCGGAAGAGGAAGCGTCGTGATCTGAATAGTGCTTCCGGCCAGATTGCTTATGATGAACATTGACATGCCAATCTTGCGCTCCGATGTCAGCCCCAGAGGAGAGATGAATAGTCTGCACCACTGACCTGCCATCTTCGTCTTCGATACGGTGGACGTCGAAGGTCATTCGGATCCTTCTCATCTTCTAATATGTGAGACTTTCGTTGAAGTGTAAGACCCAGGGATTGGACCGAAGTAGAGACTAGCCCCACGAATATGCCGACCTAAAATGATTTGGTAAGAAGTTGGTGGTGTCTTCGTGACATTACGCACTGCAACACTTCCTTGCGGAGAGAGATCTCCGAGTTGTCCCATACTACCGCATTGGTTTTGTCAATGACTGTGCTATTACGTCACGCCATTGATGGGTGTATAGTGATGGTCGCAGCTGCATCGTCCTTCTCAGCGCCAAATGTTCAGAAAATGATGGAATGCTCTACAGCTGGACAATCTACGCGCCAATCGACGCTAGTATCAATTCAGTCTTCGACCCACAGTAGCGGAAGACCGTTTGTACCCAGTAACACAGTCATAATCTTTCCATGCACATTCGAGGTACCAATTTCATCCAAGCCGCTGTTCCAAAGTAATGAATTCAAGACACGTAGCTGAGGCTGCTATAGACGCTACCGCACAAGTAACACCAGGATCAGGCACACCTAATTCTAGGAACCATCGAGGGGAGCAAGCAGGTAAGTGACACTCGGAGCCAGCTGTAAGCAAACCCGTCGCTTCACACCTCAGCTGCCCGGATTCTCTCAGCTTTACGATATGCGCGGGAGAAGGGGTCGGAATGCCATTTGTTGTCCGCTATCAGCATATCATACAGATGAGTAGGCCATCTCCTGACCTTGAGAGATATCAAGCCAGAGAAGTCCCCATCATTTTACACCAGTACAAACAGATATGTCCGCTGCCTGTCTATCTGCTGCCACCAATTTTGTTTCAGAGAAGTCAATGTTCCGTTAGATGCAACTGACAGCAAAAGGTAGAAAGCAAGAAACACCCGAACACTCCAACGCCAGACTCCTCCTCCAGCTTGTACCGGCCTGCTTCTCCATTAAACTTCCTGGTTAGCATAGGCTGTGTACCGATATCCCTAATTTCTTCCATGTTGCTTTTCCTGTCATCGCCGTCATTCATCGTTCTATGAGACCTTCATCTCAGCATGTGTTCTTCTAACTTGGGCTGGTGCGGCAAACCCTGTGGGGGCATCGGATACTGTCCACCAACGCCTTGTTGCTGTGTTTGCATATATTGCTGGTATGCCATTTGCTGTTGTTGCTCAGGCGTCATGTAATGTTGTTGAGGCATTTGACCGCCACCACCACGCGGCATACTCGCTTGTGGAGCTGGGATTTGGGCGTGGTTCACATCCTCTGGAGAGTCGACTGTTGATTCGCCATCAACCCCATTTTCATTGCCTGGCGCAGGCTCAGGCGCATTGAGGCAGGCCTGAAGGCAGAATCGTTAGCAAGTGTGCCACGATCTAGACAGCGAACAAGCTTACTTGGATGAGATTCTTGCCTTCCGGTTTGGTGACAAGGGGTTGAAGCTTAGGCGTGGTGAAGGTGTAGACGAGTCCAGTCTCGGACACGACAAGGAGTAAGACTTGGGTGCCAGTGAGCACGGACAATTCATACGCCTGCGCATTCGACAAATAAGCATGGAGCAACCCATCAAGCCAATTGATACATCAAGCGCATTGCGTTAATCTGGGGTTGATGAAATCACCTTCTTCATGATACCAGCCTTGCGCTTTGAGAAAGTGATGTGACGACGAGACTTGTCTTGGATGAACTTGATGTCGATCTTCCTCCGCTCTCGACCCGGCTTGTCGTCATCGTCGTCGTCGTCGTCGGCTGCTGCACTCACACGAGGACGCTTGACGCCGCGTGGGTCAGCACCGTTGCCGGTCGCGTCGTCATGATTAGGGGAAGCATTGGGATCAACGATGTCAGCCATTCCGGAATGCGACTCGAGAAATGATCAAGTTGTCTTGCTGCAATGGGCAGTTGTGGAAATCTGCCCGATTTGGACTTGGTTGATATGTCTGGATTAGGGTTACTGCGTTGTCGAATCGAGGAAGGTGTTGGTCAAAAGCAGAAAGGTTCAGGTGTTGGAGAGGAAGGGGGAATCACGGCTCAGCGCTTGGCCCCGGGGCTATGACTAATCAGGAGCGCTAGAGAGTCGGACCAGGGAGCGACCCGAGTCGGCGAGTCGGCTTCGACCTGGAGTGCAGCCAACGGCCAAGTGTTGCTTCAGGGATGGGGCGAACAGATAGAATTTGAAGGCGAATGCGCGTTCTGTCCAATGTAGTAAGAAGCAGGACCAATGTGGAAAGGCAAAGGAACGAATGGGGGGCTGGCTGCTTAAAGAGCGAGTCAAGCAAATGGAGGGGTCGGAGCTCGCCCAAATTTAGACCACGCGAGTCAAAAGTATTGTCAGGAATGCCTCAAGCCTTCAACAACGTCTCCCGGCATCATTCCTTCAACCACCAAATCCTCCAATCACCTGTATCCCAATTTGACCCCGTCCGAACACCCCTGTCGCTTTCGAGGTAGTACAAAGGGCCAGAACCGCCAGAACCAAGGTGCCTTTCCCAGTTCCTGGGCACTCTGATACTCTCAGACCAATTGGTAGATATACGATAATTGGAAAGCTACCGTATCAGGAAAATAACGTCGTACCCAGCCGATCGATGAAGCTGTGTAGAGCCTTGTCCTGTCGCTCAGCGATCCAGGCCATTGAATTGCACCCCACAAGGAGCAAGATGCACCTCCCAGCAGCGTTTCGATAGTTTCCCATCTGCTGGTATCCAGTGGCTGATGGGTCCAGGTGCCGGAAGGGTCATTACTCTTCGAGACCGAGTGGGCCCGAAGATCGATGTTCAAACATTTGGTAGTAGTCCCAGATAAGAAGGGTGAGAAACGCTTACCTGCATCATGCCCATCTGGGAAATTCGGTATCTCCATTCCAAGGGAAACTCATGCTGTGGCACAGTATGAACGTTTTATCGCATCATTCATCCTCCCAGTGCGGCTTTGGTACTCCATCTGTTGCTTCATGTTGCTTTCCACTACAAGAGTCCTTAGCGAGCTGAACCGTCAATGCTTCTCATCTCTAGTCCAACAAAGTGCTAATTGAGTGTTCGCGATCTCGATCGGTCAGTGTCAGTGATGGAAGACGATAGTTGATAGCCTCAAATAAAGAATGCGTTCCGCAGGATTTGAGCCCGACCAATGAGAGGATCTGATCTCTGAGGTCTTTAGAGCCACAGGCTGGCTTCTCCAAAAAAGTGGTCTCCTCGTCCGGCAGGTTCTCTGCGGGGCCATCTTCATACTATGAGAGACTGCAACCATAGCAGACCAAGGTCAATATCGTTTAGAAGGATGTTGTTTCGTCAGGTGTCAATCAACTTATCTATATAAGGCGTTGGTGATGTAGAGGCCACACCGGAAGAAGGTCTCACAAAGTTTCGGTGTCGTAGGCCTCCACGAGTTGACAATATCCTTCCGGCTTCAACATTGGTACTCTCAAATGCCACGCTACTAGCACACTGATTCAGGTCCGATTGACAGCTCTTACAGGACGGAGGAATTCCGTCTATGCGGCAATTTGCACCCTCGTGAAATACTTACGGAGTGACGGACTTGGCTAAAATGCCGAGACAGCATACCTATGTAGTAGGATTCCGCGGTCGGATGCTTAGCCTCATTGAGTATCACAGAGTAAGTACTGAATCCTTTGCTAGGTCAAGAGGCTGTTGGATGGTCTCTATCCAACAGAATCTGTTAGGCCGCTACTCTTCTTGCTCATACAGCCTCGGCCTCTTGCGTTTCCAGGCAAAATGGGACCGATGTCATGCTGGCGTTTCCTAGAGTATATGAACGGCCCAGGTCGCCCTCTCCTAGTCCATTGTCTTTCAGCTCTTGTTGAACATACTATCGTACTCAAGCTTCTGGAACCAAGCTTCCAACATCGCCACAGAACTTAGCCACCTCCCCCAATCAATTCTTTCAGCATCATGCGTTCTTCCAGCCCTCTTGCTGCCCCACGCGTGGTCGCCACCACCCACAAGCCGAATGGAATCTCTATCATCGGGTCCGACACACAAATAAAGCCGTTCTTCCCCTCTGGCCCTGACTCCATTTCCTTCAGTATCCTCCATTCTTCAGACACAGTCCCGGTGTCCAATAACGGCCCTCTTGCTTCAACAATCACCTCCACAGTCCCACGCGCACCTCAGAACGGACTCATGTTCTGCACGACTGACTTTCCACCAGGCAGCGGTAGTCCCATGCACCGAACCGTCAGCTTGGATTACGCAGTCATACTATCTGGGGAGATCACGATGAGGCTGGATAGTGGGGAAGAGACAGTGATTAAGACCGGAGAATGTGTACTGCAACAAGGAGCGATGCATCTGTGGTTCAATCACGGCAAGGAACCCTGTCGTATGTTGCGTGTTCTTTTGGGAAGCGATAAGGTTATGACGCAGGAGGGAAAGGAGCTGGATGCCTTCTTTCCCGTAAGACCAGGATCTTGATGAGCTCATGATCACAGATGGATGAGATGGGGGAGGAAACGTTGGATGTTTCGAGAGCAGAAATCTTCACATGATATAAACCTCCTCCTTTGACTTGTACTTTAGGATCCTTTGGCAGCTAGCAATGCTATCAGTCAATGATATTCTTTCGGTGAACGATGATCGCTGAAAGCCTTGCTATCCATAACAGCCTTAGAACTCCATTAAGATCAAGACCGATCCCACGATATGTACATCCCCGACCCAACAGGCTTATGGACGAGGCATATGATGGACCCAAATGAACGACCAGAAAGGACATTTCAAAGCAAGCGTTATGGAGGGTGTCCACCGTTCGCTCTGTATCATATTACCAGAGATCGACGATTGCATGTCAATCGGATGACTTACTCTTCCCTTTCACCTGAATGTAGCACGATAAGTGAGGTTGTCACTCGGTGGGAAATGGCTTGTTCTACCCCACGCGCTTCCTACAAGCTATCTCAGCTTAGCGCTCGCGCTGCTAATCCGGCAGTCCTCGGTATCAATCCTGTAGAATGTGACCCTAGCATTAGCTGAGGGCTAGGTATTGTCAAAAAGTCAGAGTAGGTAAAGGGGTCTATATATAACAAGGGTTTTGTGAACCCTTTTCTGATAATTCAAGTACTCACTTCCATCCAACACTTGAAAGATCAATCTAATCTCAAATGTGGATACTCTCAGGGGTCTGGCTATGAAAGTTGGACGTTTTGGAGTCAGCAAGATCGCACTGATATGTAGGTCTTTTTTTCACCCGTTGGTGGGTCTTCATGTCCATCGCTTCAATGTAAATATCTCTAGCAATGCCATCCAGAACGTCTTCCCTCCCCGCTTATCTAAGTCTGAAGGCCCCAAAGCCACAGCTGCAGTCACATGGACCGTATGCGAAAGCATGGCATGATCAATACAGATCGGATGTTATCCATGTATCACCATTCGAGCTCTCCCTGTCAGGGCCGTCCGCTCGGAAAAATCTTCATCGGCATCATTGATCCGGCATCCCGCCATTTGAGAAGGACCTGCGGATCTATGGAGAGCGCTACAATGGCGTCGACGTTGTTCTTCTGAACGCCAAGCGTGCTGACCACCGGCGGATGCGACACACCATAAGTCATGCGTTCTCTGACCAAGCCATTAGGGAGTAGGGGCCTACTGTCTAACTGTATATCCAGGAGCGGATCAGTTGAGACCATAAGGAGATCCAAGGCCCTGGGCAGAGGATAGCGAATATCGTCAGATATTAAAACTACAAGACCTTTGATCTCATGGAAGACGTGGGATTCGGAAAATCTTTTCAGTGTCTCGACACCCAAACATATGATTGGGGTTCGGATGATCTTTAGATATCTGGAAGCTATATTGTGCTTGGGTGCCTGCAATCGGTTCGCCGTGTTCGTGTGTCTCTCCCCTTTCTCATACCTGAACACCTGTAGCAGACAGTAAAAGATCCTTGGGCAGCATCTAAGTACTGGGAAGGTATCGCGTCGACTTGAGCGTGGTACTGGTTGACGGGATATCATCTCCGCAGTCTTGGAGAGCGATGCTAGTGGAAACGGATTGAGCCTACACAGAATTCGGTCAAATGCTTGACGCTGGTAAGACTGCTATTGGCCAAGCATGCGTCTTTGTCACGTGACAGGATGAATATCGCGTGCTGGCGTGAATTTCCCCTTCGCTCGATGCTAACACTCGATGGAGGCGAGTTATAGAGCTCACCGCATAGATAGGCTCAATAATTGTATGACGACCACGCTCAGCATCGTGCCGTAAGACAACATCCGAAGGTTATCAGATAGAACTTCTGGTAATATCGCTGGCTTACGGTGTCGCTTACGAGGTCACCGTAGACGAAACTTTGACAGCACGCCTCGACCATGGTCGCTAGCATGTCTGATGACGGCTTTGGGTTTTATCTTTGCTCGCCAAAGGTTCATGCTCTCTTCAACCTGATAGATAGGTACCCTCGGTAGGTGAGATGGGCATTTGCATGTAATGACAGCCGCAGGATAGAGTGAACTCTGATCCCCACGCGTGGCCACGCCATTACTCGCGCGGCCAACGATCAGAACGATGGTAGGAGCGCTTCCCAGACTTTCAAGCTTACAGTACGGAGTAACCACTCAAAGCATTCTAGCTCTTCTGCTTTGGGGTTAGCAGATCTACAGTAGCGCTAGCGAGACCAGCGACGGAAAGATCATCCCGTCCGAGGGTCCTGCGAGACTTCTCACTCTTTCACTCCCACGACTCCTCGAACTCGGTACACTTCTAACCTCTTCTCCCATCCCTTACCTCTCGTCCTTGTCGTTGCGTGGCGTACGTATGGCTTGTGACTCCTCTATCGTGACACCTCCGTCATGACAGGACGATGTTCTCTCGGAGTGTGGATTCTGGCGTCACTGGGGCTCTGCCCTATGACCCTGTCGAATACTGCATTTTAGCAGCCTGTACGGCCATAGCTTGGGCCTTTACTATCGAATTGAACGTGGAGGCGGTCATTACCTTTCGGCATTGGAAAGGTCTCTACTTTTGGGCTCTACTGATAAGCTCCTGGGGCTGCACATTACACGCTCTCGGCTTCATCCTGAAGTTCCTTGTCGGCACATCATGGCTGGTAGACCTCGCCTTCATTGAAATAGGTGCGCCTCTTGAGTATCTACCCTGTCCTTGGATGATAACACGCTAATTCGCGAACGAATGAAAGGCTGGATAGCTATGGTATCAGGTCAATCATTCGTACTCTACTCACGTCTCCATCTCGTCGTCCGCAATAAAACCCTGTTGCGCAGTGTCCTCATAGCTATAATCATTGATGGGTTCGCACTGCACACTCCTACCCTGGTCTTCATCTACGGCGCCAACTCTCCCTCCGCTGGCAGATGGGTCTCGAAATTCAACCTCATGGAGCGCATCCAGCTTACGGGCTTTTGTATTCAAGAGTCCGTCATAAGCAGCATCTACATTGTCGCGATTGTAAGGATCCTTGGCGCCGTATATTACCTGCGCACGCGCCGAGCGATGTTACAGTTACTGGCCATCAACTTTCTCTGCATAGCTATGGATATGATCCTTATCGGTCTCGAGTTCAGCAACGTTTATGTCGCTGAAGCGAGCGTAAAACCACTGATCTACGCCATCAAGTTGAAACTTGAGTTTGCTGTCTATCGTCAGCTTGTGGGCTTCACCAAAGCTACCTTTGATGAACAGGCGGATGGCGACGCTCTATCCCGTGCCATCAATAGCCCCGGAGATATCTTCAAGGCCATTCCTAACGCCCTCCGAAAACCCTCCGTCTCGTCCACGCCGACGATCACGACGCATCCCGAGCTCATCCTTAGAACGAGACGTATTGACATTACTAGCATGTTGGATTCTTCACAAATTGAACTTTCACCGAGCACAATAGCCGCGGCACTGACAGCAAGCGGAGGTCGAGGAGGCACAGCGGCACCACGCAAGGCGAGAAATCTTATGGGTAACCCGCCAGATGACAGTAAGCCACGCATTGCGAGAAGGGCGAGGCTATTCGATTGGGGAAGGTCGAGAAATGTAGATTGTGATCAGCGCAGTCAGGCGAGCGAGGCAGGGAGCCAGACCGATCTTGCTTTCAGGCAAAGTAATGGGCCATAAGACATAGGATCCCCGCGAGACGGACGAGGACCGCTGTGATACATTGGGCAAAGCCTTCTTGAATGACTGTTGCAGTGCAGCGGAGGTCGCCCGCTAGGAAGATTGGCCAACTTGTGTCGGCAATTGGCACAAAGCCTTTCATCGCTCTCTCTTCACTACTCTCAGTCTTCAAGAATTGGATCCAATTTGAATGCTACTTTAGGAATCATGGGCGTTATGCTCGGCATTGCCAAAGACCTGGACCTGCGTCTAACTCTTCGTTTAATCAGCTACTCATCGAGCGCTGCAAAGCCGCTGTTGCCGCTATTGCATTTCGCCACCAAGCTCCTGGCTTGGGGAGAAAAGTTGTCGAACGCCATAATGATCGTGGGAATTTTTCGTCTAGAAAGGCATAACAAGCATATATCATGTGCTATGGACACTTCTCATACAATGATCTTTGTCACACGGATACCTCGAGTACGTCTGATGGACCGTATTCGAGCTTCCCTCCTCCAGCCAGGCTGTCGGCAGCACTTACTAGAGACTATCAATACACAGTGGCCAAGTGGCGAGTACGTCAAGGAGCAAGGATGCTTTCTGTTCCTATTCTGACATTATTGATCTTGGCTAGCACGTGGGCGGTATCACAGATGCCGGTCATTGGTCAGGCAGGATCTACGGGAGAATTTATGATCACAGGTGACAAGTCCGAGCAGATGAAGGAGATGAGATGAACCTTGGTTCGTGGACCAAGTGAATCATGAATTATTGACGATGAGGGACACAGAGACACGACCTCGTAAGTTGACGAGGCTCGTATAGATCCTACCTTCGTCGGCTCTCTTGGTAAGAGGACTGCCATGAGAAGAGGCGAACGAAGATACTGGGACATGATTTTCCCAGACTTGCGTGATCAGAAATGGGTGTCCTGTTTCCCTTTTGACCCCTCTCAGTCGCTAGGTATGCGCTGTACGGGCCTGTACTAAGCAAGGTCTATAAGGCGCTAAGGCGGAGGGAGGAGAAAGAGATGGAGGCTACGAACCTGGTCTAGGGAGGCGGTTGTTGCTTAAGGTTTTAGGGGTCATGGACAGAGTATCGTCGGAACATCTCTGAGCAGGGAGAACGCGGGATCAAAGTGTCAGGTTTAGGATACCGAGCGATTAGATAAATCATGACCCAATGGAGGGCTGGGACTTCACGAGTGAGGCCATTGTGCTCACCACAATCTTTTCATGAATTCTATACAACGTTCTAAGCTATCCCGCCGAGGGAGAATACATGGCTGATGGAGTAGCCGAACGACATGACTGGCCACTGATCCCCTCGGGAGCAATGATCTTTAGCAGCAGATGGGCCTGGTAGCGAATTGGAACAGAGCACGAAGCATAGTGACCACAGGAGCAGGGCGCGAGACCGAAGACAGCTACCAATTGAGCCATGTTCGGCAGCATCGGCAAGGGATATCTTCTAATTCTTCAATACTACGCCTAGTTTACAAGCTTTATGTCATGTCTCTAGCAGTGCCCTATTGATGTGCCCATTCGCCGGATAGTTTGACCGAGCTCTACAACGTAGCCGGAGGATGTGGTCGCCGTGACGAACGTCTGCGATCGTTGTGAAAATTGTCCCTTGTTGGTCACATATTGCTAAGACTCAAAGCACTGCGTAAGATTGCGACTCCCACAAACTCGTCGCATCCAAGCTGCTATGTCTCTGTACGACCGAGAGTGATCGAGGTAATGGGAACTGAGAACTGGAAAACCCCAATAATACCAGTCTTCAACGGCGCATCAGCATCAAATATCCCCTGCAAAGCGCGTGATATGCAGACCTTCAACCATTCCTAGTCACTGGCCCTCTGCGCTCGAGATGAGATCCAACGACGTGTGCCTTCGGCAAAGGTGTTGCGAGTCAATGATTTTCTTGATTTTGATCTCGACTTTCAAACTGGGGTATCCCGCCGAATCATTCTTCACCTTCCGCATCGCTGGATTCTTTACCGACAAAGAAAATTAGCAGGCAACGGGAGACCAACTTGACGGAAGCTGGGATTTTATGCTATGGCTCGCACGGCAAGAACTTATCCTGAGATACTTCACCAGCATGATGCATGCTATGGTGCAGAACAGTATTTCTAATGAGTACGCAATTCGCTTAGTTGGTTAAGAATTTGATTGATCGCTACAAAGGATGTCACCAATCTACGGCGCATACATCTATCAAAAAAGGAAGCTACGGCAAATAGGAAGCTTCAACTCAACGAATACTTGCCGTCTTTTCTTTCTTGGGCGTTACGATACCTCCAGCAAGATCCTCGTCACGCTGTCGACCGCGGTCTTTCTCTGATGAGTCGGTACTTTGGAAGATAGCAGGAAATATGAGTATGCGTCGGTCCGCCTTTCAAGCAGCTAAGCGCGAAAGGACGCATAAGCTCATAGGGAAGCCTGACGGCTTCGTAACCCCAGAATCGACCAAGGAAGACTCCGAGCGTCAGAAACGTGATCAACAACCCTACACACAGCGCAAGAGCCGGTCGACGAGCTTACCCCAGAGGAGCTGAAAAGGCCTATTGATCTAGATACCACTCAGAGAAATCCGGTGTCTCTGCTGACTAGCACTACCGTTGACTTGGTGCCGAAAAGCGGAAGGAGGTCTCCCTCCATGCCGAATTACTTGATGGCAGCGACTTTAGCATTGACAAGAATCGTGCTAGCTCACTTCTGCTAGTTAAGATACTCATCCCTGAAGCTACTGGGGACAAGATATTGATTCAGGGCGATCTGAGTCAGGGTGGGTGCAGGTATCCCTATGTTTGTTCCACGAGTGATCAAGCTGGTAATCCTGGCCGTCGTCTTGGGCTTTAGGTGAGATACAACACCAGCAAGGCATGGTCGATGAATGGCGGGAGATGAGCGGTGGTGAAAACCCAGCCAAAATCAATGCTTTGGAGGATGTGTTTGAAAATTGGAGCGGCAAATGGACGGCACAGCATCCGCGGCGATATTCAGAAGGCTGGGGAGGCAAGGCTTGTTGGCATTCGACCGATTCCAATTAATAAAACTATCTGTATGAAGTGATCAGGCTTTGTGGCGGGGTTTCCTCTCGTGTGGACACTTCCAATTACTTCCATGGACGCACCAAATGATATGTGTAAGAAAGTTGCTTTCAACCACGGAGGAAGGCCATTAAGAAGACTAGGTAATAACGAGGAAGCTTCCATCTCCATCATAAGAGCTTGAGGAAAGAAGCGTAGAAGTCGTTGAGATTAACAATCTGCGTCGTGGTAATTAGTGCAAGGTTCAGGCATGTTATATACAGGCTACCCCTCCGCGTACGCCCTCTCATGTACGCGTGTACACTATCCTTATAGGCGCATACCCCTATTTACTTCAGCGTATACCCGTCCGCCTTAGGTTTAGCCATCCTATGTTAGGCTTAATAGCCCTTCCTATAACAGCTAGACGCGCTATTCCTTAGATATAACATCGGTAACCTGGCGAGCCGCACAAAATATTCAGATCTATAGTATCCGTATTATCCCGTATTTTCCGTCCTAGGTAGATTTATTATACCTTTATATATATCTAGGTTATTTATTATATGATAAGTATATTTAATAAACCCTTTTATATAATTTCTTTATATAAGTTATCTATATATATATATAATCTATATTATATTATTTATTATACTAGAAAATACCTGTAAAAATCCAGATTTTTACGCGTTAGATAATTCACCTCTACTACCTAGCAATCGGGAGTCTTGGCGTAGTCAGACACATGGATTTTAGTAGGGGAATCAATGAAATCAGCTATATCTTTTGTACTAATTAGCTGATTAACGTCATTTTAGGATGCATGTACTCCGTAGGCCTATGCGTATCATATACACTATTTGCATATATATCATAATAAGTGGACATTAATTGGTTAGTATATTAAGGTATAGGCACAGGGAAATCGGTGTCAAGACACATGGATTTAGTAGGTAAACTCATGGAATCAATTATATCTTTGTCGCTAACAGGCCGATTGACGTCATTTTAGGGTGCATGTACTCCGTAGGCCTATGCGCATTGTATGCACTATTTGGATATGTATTATAATAGGTAGACGTTGATTGATTAATAAGGTAGCATGCTTAGGCATTTTAGTAACGTCTTGGCGCAGTTATATCGCACGGATTTTAGTATATAAACTAATAGAATTAGTTATATCTTTTATACTACTAGGCCGATTTACATGATTTTTACATCGCTATATAGCTATAATAAAGGTATATCTTTAAGATTTAACTAGTTAAGATTATATACGTAGGTATAAACGTATATATAATATATAGATATTATTACTAAAAATCTTAATATTCTACTAAAACTACTAAAAATCTAGTCTAGCTAGATATTATAGTATTAGACTTTTAGGCTAATATATAAGAAAGGATAAGAGTAGGAGTCTTAATTACTAGATATTCTATTATAGTAAAGAGATATCAAGGATATTTATATATATATATAATTTATATTAGA
>JAABUK010005854.1_pt1 | contig 18767 bp, 10 predicted proteins | sample 5559141 | NCBI WGS metagenome assembly JAABUK01 (sample SAMN10711869, study PRJNA513367) | rock metagenome | isolation source: Antarctica rocks | place: Antarctica: Victoria Land, Pudding Butte nord | collected 2016-01-03 | reverse complement strand
AAAGTATTTCTACATATACAGACAGACTTTCTAGGCGACCACCTTACATTGTCCACTCTCTTGTCTTCAGGATGCAACTGGCTATACTGGGGGAAGTTTGATTCTGAGCACCACCACAGCTGGCAGCGTAAGTAGCAGCAGTGGGCAGCCTGTGGACCGCCTCACCATTGACAGCTCCGGCCTTGCCACCTTCACCGCAGGTCAGGCCCACATCTCCAGCTCACTCAACATGCGCTCACATGTACATGATACACTGTAAGATCTTCATGAGTCCTTGCATTTGTGCTGCAGGAGTCACTCTGAGCAGCACAGGCAGCACTCTCACGGCTGCTGGCAGCACTGTTTTGGGCACCACTGGCAGCCAGACCCTCACTGTCAATGGTGTCACTACATTTGCAACCACAGCGCCCATTACTGCCAATGGTGCTTTCAGTGCGCTAGGCAACACAGTGTTGGGCAGCAGTGGGGGCAGCAACACGCTGACCGTGAATGCTGCCACCACCTTTGCATCCACAGCGCCCATCACTGCCAATGCCCTTCTCTCAGCTAACGGCAATGTGGTCCTGGGTGCAAGCGGCACTCAGACACTGACTGTGAATGCAGTCGCCACCTTTGCCTCCACAGCGCCCATCACTGCCAACGCCCTTCTCTCAGCTAACGGCAATGTGGTCCTGGGTGCAAGCGGCAGTCAGACACTGACTGTCAATGCAGTCACCACTTTTGCATCCACAGCGCCCATCACTGCTAATGCTGCTGTCACTGTCACTGCTGGCAATGCCTTCAGCGCTTTGGGCAGCACTGTTCTGGGTACAGACGGGAGCAGCACCTTGACTGTGAAGGCTGTCACTGTGTTTGCCACAACAGCGCCCATCACTGCCAATGCCAACCTTACAGCAAATGCCAACATCACTTTGGGTACCAACAGCAGCCAGACACTCACAGTCAATGCTGTGACGACATTCACATCCACAGCTCCCATCACAGCCAATGCTAATGTGGTCCTGGGTGCAAGTGGCAGTCAGACTCTCACAGTAAACGCCGTGACCACCTTTGCCTCTACAGCGCCCATCACTGCCAATGCTGCCGTCACTGTCGCTGCTGCCAGCCTGTTTAGTGCACTGGGCAACTCAGTGTTGGGCGCCACTGGCAGCCAGACCCTGACTGTGAATGCTGCCACCACCTTTGCCTCAACTGCGCCCATCACTGCCAATGCTCCAATCACAGCAAATGCTGCTGTCACAGTGAGTGCAGGTCATGCTTTTTATGCCTATGGCAATACTGCTCTAGGCACTGACGGCACCAACAGTCTGACAGTGAATGCTGTCACAACCTTTGCCTCCACAGCGCCCATCACTGCCAATGCCCTTCTCACAGCCAATGGCAATGTGGTTCTGGGTGCAAGTGGCGGCAACACCCTGACTGTCAATGCTGCCACCACCTTTGCATCCACAGCGCCCATCACTGCCAATGGCAATGTGGTCCTGGGTGCAAGCAGCAGTCAGACTCTGACAGTCAATTCTGTCACGACCTTTGCCTCCACAGCGCCCATCACTGCCAATGCTCTTCTTACAGCCAATGGCAATGTGGTTCTTGGTGCAAGCAGCAGTCAGACTCTGACAGTCAATGCTGTCACCACCTTTGCTTCTTCAGCGCCCATCACTGCCAATGCTGCTGTGACTGTCAACTACGGCAGTGTGTTGAGCTCCCTTGGGAACACAGTCATTGGCAGCAACACCAGCAGCACACTGCTCATCTATGCCACCACCACATTCAGCGCCGGCTTCCAGATGTTCAGCAACAGCAGCACAGCTGCTAGCGGGGCACTGCTGGGGTTTCAAAGGCAGAATGGTGCAAATGCGGTGACAAGTGGGTTTGTGCTGGGCAGCATTCTGTTCAGCGGCTATGATGGCTCTGTGGAAGGCTCTACTGCCCAGATACGCTCTGTCTTCACGGTACACTTGCAGACACATGCTTTTATGAAGCTGGGTTCCTGAAGTGCATAACATTTTGCCAAAATGTGTATCATATAGTTGTATGCTTGCACCTGGTGCCTCCAATATCACCTCTGCATGGCATGCTTGTTGTTTGCGGCCAACAACAACACCCTACCTGCTGTTCTTTGCCATGATCAAGTCTTTGCTCATCAGTCTGGTAGCTGCTTGGCCCCAGGTAACATGCAACATGATTATGACATTTGCAAAGCATACATGCAGGACTCAACAGGCAACTGGGGAGGCAGTTTGATCCTGAGCACCACCACAGCCGGCAGCACAAGTAGCAGCAGTGGCCAGCCTGTGGACCGCCTCACCATTGACAGCTCCGGCCTCGCTACCTTCACTGCAGGTCAGGCCCATTGCCTGCTGGGCCATGAGTGTGTACAGTCTGAGTAATGAGTGTGCTGTGGCTGAGTAATGAGTGTGATTTAGCTGAGAATGAGAGTGTCTAGGCTGAGTAATGGGTGTGTACAGGCTGATCGCATGTGCTATCTTGGATCCTCTTGTGAGCCTTGGTTTGTGTTTTTTTGCAGGAATTACTCTTAGCAGCACAAGCAGCATCCTTGCAGCTGCAGGCAGCAGTGTTCTGGGAACCACCGGCAGCCAGACCCTGACGGTGAACGCTGTCACCACCTTTGCCTCCACAGCGCCCATCACTGCCAATGCTGCTCTCACAGCAAACGCTGCCTTCAGTGCTTTGGGCAGCACCATTCTGGGCACAAGCAGCAGCAACAGCTTGACAGTCAAGGCTGCTACAGTCTTTGCTTCTGGTGCGACCGTCACGGCTAATGCTGCTGTGACTGCAAATGCTGCTGTCACTGTGGCTGCTGGCAACAGCTTCAGTGCTCTGGGCAGTTCAGTGCTTGGCACCAGCAGCAGCAACACCTTGACAGTGTATGCTGCCACCACCTTTGCTTCTGGAGCAACCATCACTGCCAATGCTGCAGTCACAGCCAACGCAGCTGTGACAGTCACAGCTGGCAACGCCTTCAGTGCATTTGGCAACTCAGTGCTTGGCACAGCTAGTGGCAGCAACACCCTGACAGTCAATGCTGTCACCACCTTTGCCTCCACGGCACCCATCACTGCCAATGCTGCCGTCACTGTCGCTGCTGGTAATGCTTTCAGTGCGCTGGGCAATGTTGTGTTGGGCACTAGCAGTGGCAGTAACACCCTGGCAGTGAATGCTGCCACCACCTTTGCCTCTACAGCTCCTGTCATCACCAATGGTCTGGTCACAGCTAATGGCAATGTGGTGCTGGGTGCAAGTGGGAGTCAAACCCTGACTGTCAACGCAGTGACCACCTTTGCCTCCACAGCGCCAATCACCGCCAATGCTGCTGTGACTGTCAACTATGCCAATGTGTTCAGTTCGCTTGGGAACACAGTGATTGGTAGCAACACCAGCAGCACACTGCTCATCTATGCCACTACCACATTCAGCGCCGGCTTCCAGATGCTCAGCAACAGCAGCACAGCTGCTAGTGGGGCAGTGTTGGGGTTCCAGAGGCAGAATGGAGCTGCTGCGGTGACCAGTGGGTTTGTGCTGGGCAGCATTCTGTTCAGCGGCTACGATGGTTCGGTGGAAGGGTCTACTGCCCAGATACGCTCCGTATTTACGGTAGGCACCCAGCGTCTTTTTCTGTCCCGTACTTTGGTCATGACAGCTGTAGATGTTGAGCATACATTGTATCACCTAGCAGAAGTATGTCCTGAATTAGTATGGGTGTGCATGTTCACTAGCTAAAGCGCTGCAGGATGCACATGACAGCCAGGAGGTTACTCTCTTTCAGAATTAGCATAATTGCAGATGTGTCACCTGGCATTAACACCTTTCCTGCTCAAGGCAGGCTGATAGACCTGCAAGGTGTGCTGCATTGGAGAACAGAACAATCAAGCAAAGTCTACACTTTCCAGCAACCATGGTGGGAGCCTCTTGAGGCTGCCGAAGCAAATTGCAGCCAATTTGCACTGGACAGCTGCAAACCTTTCTGCCCAATCTTGTGGGTTTCAAATCATGCCTTGATTGAATCTTGCTCATGCAGGATTCAACAGGCGATTGGGGAGGCAGTTTGATTCTGAGCACCACCACAGCTGGCAGCAGCAGCAGTAGCAGCAGTGGTCAGCCTGTGGACCGCCTCACCATCGACAGCTCTGGCCTTGCCACCTTCACTGGTGGGATCACTCTCAGCAGCACAGGCAGCACTCTCACAGCTGCTGGCAGTACAGTTCTGGGTACATCTGGCAGTCAGACCCTCACTGTCAATGCTGCCACCACCTTTGCCTCCACAGCGCCCATCACTGCCAATGCTAATGTGGTGTTGGGTACAAGCGGCAGCCAGACTCTGACAGTCAATGCTGTGACCACCTTTGCCTCCACAGCGCCCATCACTGCCAACGCTGCCGTTACTGCAAATGCTGCCTTCAGTGCTCTTGGCAGCACCATTCTGGGCACAAGCAGCAGCAACAGCTTGACAGTCAAGGCTGCCACCACCTTTACTTCTAGTGCAACCATCACAGCCAATGCTGCTGTGACAGTTGCTGTTGGGAATGCTTTTAGTGCACTGGGCAACTCAGTGTTAGGCACAGCTAGTGGCAGCAACACCCTAACTGTCAATGCTGTCACCACATTTGCTTCCACAGCACCCATCACAGCCAATGCTGCCGTCACAGTGGCAGCAAGTAATGTCTTCAGTGCTCTTGGCAACTCAGTGTTGGGCACCAGCGGTGGCAGCAACACCTTGGTGGTCAATGCTGTCACCACCTTTGCCTCCACAGCTCCTGTCACTGCCAATGGCTTAGTCACAGCAAACAGCAACGTAGTGTTGGGTGCAAGTGGCAGCCAGATGCTGACTGTCAATGCTGTGACCACCTTTTCCTCCACAGCGCCCATCACTGCCAATGCTGCTGTGACTGTTAACTACGGCAGTGTGTTCAGCTCGCTTGGGAACACAGTCATTGGCAGCAACACCAGCAGCACACTGCTTATCTATGCCACCACCACATTCAGCGCCGGCTTTCAGATGTTCAGCAACAGCAGCACAGCCGCTAGTGGGGCGGTGCTTGGGTTCCAGAGGCAGAATGGTGCTGCTGCCGTGACAAGTGGGTTTGTGCTGGGCAGCATCCTGTTCAGCGGCTATGATGGCTCTGTAGAAGGGACAACAGCCCAGATACGCTCGGTGTTCACAGTAGGTCTTCTCAGGTTCACATTGTTGATTACTGGATTATTGGAAGATGCCTTCACTCGCGCTGTGTCCAGATCTGTGGCAGCTTAGATATGTGACCATAGGCTCTGTCTGCATGCACAAGTCAGCACTTGTCTGCACTGTACAATGCTGCCTTTGCTGTACGCCTGCAAACATCTTCCCATTGCATCGTCAACAAGTACCCCTGGATCGTCAGAGCGATGCATTCAATCATTGCTGGTGCACCAAACACCACATAAAACCCAAATTTGCCATGGTGTGGTATTGCATGATGTCCCCTCTCCCCCCCTCCTCCCTCACCCTGGTCAATTGCGCATTCTGCATCTGCCATGTGGCAAATTTGTCTGTTGCAACAGCTTCCGAGGCTGTGTGCGATGCAGGACTCAACAGGCAACTGGGGAGGCAGTTTGATCCTGAGCACCACCACAGCTGGCAGCACAAGCAGCAGCAGTGGCCAGCCTGTGGACCGCCTCACCATCGACAGCTCCGGCCTCGCCACCTTCACTGCAGGTCAGTCATTGTCAGACTCATTGTCAGACTCATTGTTCACCCATTGTTGCATCAGCAATAGAAAAGAAAAGGAATGACTACAACGTGAATTTAATGAGCAGCCAAGCATTGTACCAGGCTAAACAATGCATCAGTCATAGATGCTAAATTGTGGATCTGTACTTGTTGATAATGCCATCTTACCTGCAGGAGTTACTCTGAGCAGCACAGGCAGCACTCTCACGGTTGCTGGCAGCACTGTTCTGGGAACCACTGGCAGCCAGACCCTGACTGTGAATGCAGTCACTACCTTTGCCTCCACGGCGCCCGTCACTGCCAACGCTGCTGTCATCGCAAACGCTGCCTTCAGTGCTTTGGGCAGCACTATTCTGGGCACGAGTGGCAGCCAGACCCTGACAGTCAATGCTGTCACCACCTTTGCCTCCACAGCGCCCATCACTGCCAACGCTGCCGTCATCGCAAACGCTGCCTTCAGTGCTTTGGGCAGCACTGTTCTGGGCACAAGCAGCAGCAACAGCTTGACAGTCAAGGCTGCCACCACCTTTGCTTCTGGCGCAACTATCACAGCTAATGCTGCCATCATTGTCAATGCAGCCTTCAGCGCCTTGGGAAACTCAGTGCTTGGCACTAGCGGCAGTAGCAACACACTGACAGTGTATGCTGCCACCACCTTTGCTTCTGGAGCAACCATCACTGCCAATGCTGCCGTGACAGTTGCTGCCGGGAATGCTTTCAGTGCATTTGGCAATGCAGTATTGGGCACCAGCGGTGGCAGCAACACCCTGACTGTGAATGCTGTCACCACTTTTGCCTCCACAGCACCCGTCACTGCCAATGCTGCCGTCACTGTTGCTGCCGGCAATGCTTTCAATGCGCTGGGCAATGTTGTATTGGGCAGCAGTGGCGGCACCAACACCTTGGCAGTCAATGGAGTCACCACCTTTGCCTCTACAGCCCCTGTCACTGCCAATGGTTTGATCACAGCCAATGGCAATGTGGTGTTGGGTGCAAGTGGGAGCAACATCCTGACAGTCAATGCTGCCACCACCTTCGCCTCCACAGCCCCCATCACCTCCAACGGCAATGTGGTGCTGGGTGCAAGTGGCAGTCAGACCCTGATTGTGAATGCAGTCACCACCTTCGCCTCCACAGCGCCCATCACTGCCAATGCTGCTGTGACTGTCAACTACGGCAGTGTGTTCAGCTCCCTTGGGAACACAGTGCTTGGCAGCAACACCAGTAGCACACTGCTCATCTATGCCACCACCACATTCAGTGCCGGCTTCCAGATGTTCAGCAACAGCAGCACACTTGCTAGTGGGGCAGTGCTTGGGTTCCAGAGGCAGAATGGAGCAAATGCGGTGAGCAGTGGATCTGTGCTGGGCAGCATCCTGTTCAGCGGTTATGATGGCTCTGTGCAAGGGCCCACTGCCCAGATACGCTCTGTCTTTACGGTACATCTTCTTTGCATTCAGTGATTCTGGCTGATGTAAGTCCCCAATCGACTCAGAACTGACGGGCATGGAGGTGTGCGACACTCAGCATGGATTCAGCCAATACATTTGCACAACAAGTAACCCACAGTGCATGTGAATCGGACCATGGTTCAGAGCTTCGTCCCTGTACTCATTATGAGGCCTTCTGAGCTGTTTATCTGCAACAGGTTGACTCATGCATGGCACCCTGCACTGTCAAAATACCTGCAGTTCCAGTGAAAGCAGCCAAGTGTCAGCTAGTCACGATAGAGCAGGGTCTTTTCTAATGCATTTACGGCTTACACAGCACGGCAAAATGAATGTTGTGCACATGCATTTACAGTTCAGAAGCTAATCTGTATGCAGACACACTTGCCAACACACCTTTTCCTTTCATGAATGCGGTTGGATTTGCATATTGTTGATGGAGACATTGACATTCTGTATGCAGGATTCAACAGGCAATTGGGGAGGCAGCCTGATCCTGAGCACCACCACAGCTGGCAGCACAAGCAGCAGCAGTGGCCAGCCTGTGGACCGCCTCACCATAGACAGCTCTGGTCTTGCCACTTTCACTGGTGGGATCACTCTGAGCAGCACAGGCAGCACTCTCACAGCTGCTGGCAGCACTGTTCTGGGCACCACTGGCAGCCAGACCCTGACTGTCAATGCTGTCACCACCTTTGCCTCTACAGCCCCCATCACCGCCAATGCCAACGTGGTTTTGGGAGCAAGCAACAGTCAGACGCTGCAGGTGAATGCTGTGACCACCTTTGCTTCCGGTGCTGCCATCACTGCCAATGCTGCTGTCACTGCCAATGCAGCTGTGACAGTCAGTGCTGGCTATGCCTTCTCTGCATATGGCAACAGTGTTTTGGGCACAGTCGGCAGCAGCAATACCCTGACGGTCAATGCCATCACCACTTTCTCCTCAGCAGCAACAATCACAGCTAATGGCGCTGTGACCGCCAATGCTGCTGTCACTGTGAGTGCTGGCAATGCCTTCAATGCACTGGGCAACAGTGTTTTAGGCACAGCTGGCAGCAGCAACACCCTGACGGTCAATGCCATCACCACCTTCTCCTCAGCAGCAACCATCACCACCAATGCTGCAATCACCGCCAATGCTGCTGTCACTGTGAGTGCTGGCAATGCCTTCAACGCACTGGGCAACAGTGTTTTAGGCACAGTCGGCAGCAGCAACACCCTGAAAGTCAATGCCATCACCACCTTCTCCTCAGCAGCAACCATAACCACCAATGCTGCAGTGACCGCCAATGCTGCTGTCACTGTGAGTGCTGGCAATGCCTTCAACGCACTGGGCAACTCAGTGCTGGGAAGCAGTGGCAGCAGCAACACCATCACCGCTGCGTCTGGAAGTACCTTCAGTGCTTTAGGCAATACAGTCCTAGGGACCAGCGGTGGCAGCAACACGCTGGCTGTCTACGCATCCACCACCTTCTCCTCTGCCATCACAGCCAATGCCGCAGTCACTGTCAACGCAGCGGCCACAGTAAGCGGGCTGGCCACCTTATCCGGTGGAGCAGCTTTACTCTCCCCTGTCACCGTCAATGGTGTGACGCTAGCTAAAGTCGCCACCAGCGCCAACTACACAGATCTGGTCGCGCAGCCCAGAGTCTACGCAGGGGGCGCGTCGTACAGCACCGTAGCCAGTGGTGCTCCCACCCAACCGGCCAACATCTCCTACTGGTACGGGACTGTTGCCGTCTCAGGCAATGCAGGGGCAGCAGTAGCGTACCCGACGTCAACAGGTACAGCCTCAGGCAATGCGCTGTTCAGCAGCATCCTTTCTGTCAGCGGTACTGTGGTAGGGTCGACCGTTGCCTATTCATACCTCAGCAGCATCAGCACGGATCTGACAACTGTGAACATAGTAGCAGCCGAGAGTCGACTCACAGCCGCAGCGTCTGGTACAACAGTCATGGTCACAATTGTGGGCACATACTCTTCTTGATCCCCGACATCAGCTACAGCATGTGACAGGTAATTGGTGAGCACAAGCAAGTTGTATGCAGGCTCAAGTGATCATATGATGCATCATGGTGTGAAAGTTGAGTTTGTTAGACCGTTTCAGCAACTCTTCCATGCTCCCAGTGTCATGGCATGTCTAGGAGAATACAGTCTGCATCAGTTGAGTATCCAGCAATGTCATGCCTGCTGTCTAATGCTTCTGCAGGTGCACACCAGCATGCTGCGCCAAGCATGCCCTTTTGACTTGAGTTATACGCTATCAAATTCTAACTTGGATGCAACAGTGCCAACTCCTTCATTGCACCATGCAAATTCCATTGTGTGCAGTATGGTCTGTTCATCACCAATGCTGATGCAGGTTAGGTATTGTCAGAACAGCAATCAGTCTTACTCTCTACAGAGGCAGTGCTGTTTGCCTGATGTGGTGGACTCTGTCAGGGGCTATAATCAGCCTTTTGTGGGTTTGTTCTTGGGTGTTGGTGCTGCTTGATGATACAGGGTTGTTTACACAGCTGCCAGCAATATTGCACACGCTGCTGAGGCTAATGTCTCGCCGATATTGCTGCCTGGCACACACACAGAGCCATTTCACAGGTACACCTGGCTGCTTGTCTCAGATCTTACTTCTCACTCATGCCAAAAGTTACAGTGTCAAGGTTTTGTTTTGTGATGTCTTGTTCTGTGTCATACCTGTTCTGGCATGCCAACTTGTCTATCATGTGCTTGCTTGCGCACAGTCCCCTCACTTTGTGATCCCTATATTGCAGTGAGTATCTCCAGCTGCAAAGTCTGACAGGCTTCTTTCTCTGTCCCTACCAATACACCTTGTGCAGCTGGCCAGCTTGCTGGGTGTCGAAGCACATGAAAAGTCATGGCAGGATCAGTAGAGGCCACTTCTCTGTTTACAGTCAGGTAGGTGAGCTGGAAATTGCTGCATCTCTGTCCCTGTCCTATCTGATCACGTTTCTTTGCCTGTCACCTGCTGTATAGTAAACACAGATCATGTGCATGCTTGTTTGTCTTTGCCTGGGTAAGCTGTTTCAGCTAGCAGCTGCCGTAGCAGTGCATGTGATTTGGTCTGCACAAAAGCCAGACTGGGCAGTTGCACACTGACTGCCTTGCAGACTTGTGCATTCCACCGTGCTAAACTTGCTTGCAAATGAGGTTTGCTTGCCCTGACAGGCAGGTGCTGCAAAATGCATCCAACACCAATCTGCATAGCACTTGCTACAAGCCAAAGGTCTTGTGATGTGATGCCATCATACCAGCATGCCATGGAGCGCATCAGCAGTTGCTGTTGTTGGTACGCTGACTGCTAATACAGACATCATACATGGAGCTGTTCAAAATCCATGTGTATTTGAGCCTCAGGCAAGACATGCCTTCAATGAGTTTATGAATGTTATGCAGCATGACATGGACTGTGCTTATGCAGGGTGTCTGACTTGCACCAGGATTTACGGTCAGGAGGTGTTTGCTGGCTCATACCTTTGTGAATCAAAGGATAGTGACATCCAGCAGCAGCAGTGGGGTTTGTGCTTGAGGTGAAGCAATGATTGAAATGCAAGCACTGGTGCTGACAGTTTTGGCAAAGGAACTCTGTCAGTCCTCTGGCTTGCTTCGCCTGACTTGCACCATCTCACTACCCAGGCATTCACATCCTGGAGAACCTGGAAAGGCATGACCTTACAGATATGCAGATCCTGTGCTGCAGCGTGCACATGCAGCATTCGTCAGTTGCATAAGCAAAGTGCTTGCTTCTATTCTTTTCTTCCTGATTTAGATGTTTGTAGTTGTGCTTTCACGCCTGGAAGTGTTTGCTACACCGAGTTCGCTACCCAGATCTTGCCACCCAGGGCTTGCTACCATATGTGGGACATGCAAGTTGTTTGGGCATAGCTTTTGTTTTCAAGGGGTTTGGGCCAAAGCATGGGTGTGAATAAGCATTCTTGCACCTGGGGCGTTTCAGTTTGACAATGCCTTTATCAGTATATCCTGCATTCAGGCTGAACATCACAAATGGGGTTGTTTGGTTTCAGATTCTTGAGAGGTAGTCTGCCACAAACTGTTGTGGTCCATATATGCAGGGCTTGTGTACAAATGTACAGTGGCATCATAACCAGCTTTGGATGCCATTCTGAATTTATTGATCCGCAAAACCCTTTTTATGGGCTCTGCTTCTGCGTAGTTTTGGGATTATGTTGTACGAGTGTACTGGCTGGAGCAGTGCACACTGCTGGCACAGCAGAGTTTGCCCTTTTAGGCTTCTGCTAGATTTGGCACCTGCTTGCTGTTCTTCATGCCCCTCAGTTCTTTTCATGTGAATCACAAGCTGATTGAGTTTTCCTGTTTGCTGTTGTGGCACTCCGTCAGATCTTGAAACAGGACCTTCAAGTATGATCTGTTGAATTTACGAAGCAAGCTGTGCCAATGCCGTCCAGGCCAATTGGACAGCAGGACGGGAGGCTAGCCTCAAGCAGCAACAATGCTGTGTTGCATAATGTCATTATATTAGGGAAGAGTCAGTTGAGCAGCTTCGACCTTACATTGTTTGGCTCCAACTTGAAGGGCTACAAATGCTTGTTGTGGCGTGTAACTTACAAAGGTATGATTACATCCTGAACCATACATGAAATGTTCATGTGGACAATCGCACTTCCAGCCAGACTGAGTGCGATAACCTCACATGGATGGAGATATTATGATAAGGTTTACCACATCCATTTGTAGCCCGTCAGAAGAATCTCTACAACGCATGACGTGTGCATGGATACTACATAGCTGGAAGCCTTGCTGCAAATCAAACACATGTGATAAACCTACACAACAGAGCCGAACTGGTCCAAGCAAGTACACAACAGATGTCATGAGACACAATCAAGCTATCCTGCTGGCAATGTGGACAGCTAGCACCTATGATACAGTAACCCCTAGTGACAAAAATGCAAGACAAACATTCACACCACAGATCTAGATCTCAAAGCAGCATACACAATGGCATTGTCTCAGATACATTTGCTTCGGGCCTGCTGTCAGAGGTCAGAAGCAGAGCAAGGCACGAACAGCAAGCTGTTTTTCCAGCACGCCAACAACAATCTGGCAGATACCTCCCAACATCACAAGCTTGAGAGCAAGCTGAAAGCTGCAGCACTAGAAGCACTCAAGCACCCTCTCACACTGCAAACAGCAGGCGCTACCAGCTTGAGCATTTTGCATGATGCTTTGCCAATACTGCATGCTTTTACGGCACACTGTCAGTGTGAAGTGCAGCAGGGGCAACTCCATTTGAGACCAGAGAAGTGAAGAATGCTCATCAGTTGGCAACAAACAGCTCCAGTTTTGCCGCCATGCTGTCAAACACTGCTGGCTGCATGAGCAGCTCCAGCCTGTTGTATTCCGCACCAGCCCCAAAGGCTGGCCCGGGCCTGCCCTTGATACCCTCATTCAGCATGGCCTGGTAGCAATCCTGGTCTCGGGGCTCAGTACATTGTAGCCACACATAAGCTGGCGCTGGGCTGCGTGTGGACTGTGTCCAACTGTCATACTGTGCAGCCTCCAGAGTCTGCAGCATTAGCGCATGTGGGATTGGCAGCTGATGTGCTACGCCATGCTTTGCTATGCTATGCTATGTTGTGCTGTGCTATGCTGTGCTATGCTATGCTATGCTATGCTATGCTATGCTATGCTATGCTATGCTATGCTATGCTATGCTATGCTATGCCGTGCTATGCTAAATTTGAGGGACTTCGTGGTGAGCCAATGCTCAGCTCGCACAAATAGATGCCCACAAATGCGTCTTTTGAGGGAGACGAGTCCAGACTTAGTCCTTAACTTGGGCAATGTCAACCCTGCCATCAACAACCAGGCCAAGTCACATGCCCATTGCAGCAGATCTGCAGCGTCAGGTCAAGCACAACACATATGCAAGGATTGTGACACAAAACATGCCAAGAAGACTGACCTGCAGTTGTAAGCGCGTGGATGTTGCCATGATGGTTCGCAGCCTCTCCCATCGGTGCTGCATGTGGTCTCTTGCATAGTCTATCACAGAACCTGCAACAGACAGTCAACGCATCAGTCAACAAAACAGAGCAGAGTCAATGCATGTGCAAACACAGCTCAACATGCTTTGCACATGTCATGCAGGCTGTGTGTGATCTTGAGAACAGATGATGCCGTCTAGTCTGTAAGTCGCAATCCAATGTATCAGCCTGACTCATGAAATCTTGCATGGAATTGTTTCCTGTCCCGACAAGCAGTACCTACGATGCAGTGCCTACGAAGAAGGGGAAGGGGAAGAGGGCGAGGGGATTGCCAAAGGAGCAGCAAAAGAAGCAGCATAAAAATATTGGAAGAAGAGCATGGGATGAACGCCATACCATAGTCACCCAGCACATACTGAAGAAGATGTGTGGCTCTGAGCTGGTTCTCCTGCACATACCCACTAGCTCGGGCCACATGGTCTGACATCAGCGCAGCTATTGATTCATCCTCAACAATTGCCCAGCCAATGCGCGACCCTGCAGGCACAGCACACACTCACAGACTGACATCCCCCTGCGACGGCCTGCTGGTACCCTGCAGGGTCCTGCTGTTAGGGGTAGATCTCAATTAATTATTCACACACTGTGTGCCTGCAGAGTGCAATGATGCTGTCTAGCACGTAGGTCCTCCCTTTGCAGCTGACACGTGAGAGAGCACACTTGCACAGACAAATTGGTACTTTGTCATGTGACACATCACATAAAGGATGGCACAAATGAAACAGGGTGATGCAATGTTATGCTGGGAGACACAAGACAACCGGTCACGATGGCTGTCAAGCTGTGGAGCCACTATGCCTTGCAATTGCATACAATGATAACACGAGCGATCAGCATGTTATGTATCTCACACATAGAAGGAAGGAAGGAACGGGAGAAGGAGAAAGGAAGGGAGGAAGGAAAAGAGAAAAGGAAGGAAGGAAGGCAGGGAAGGAAGAGAGGTTCAATTGATCAAATAAACGAGAGACATACCTGCATGTCCTGTGAGCTTGGATAGGGTGAAGATGGCAATGTCTGACGACCCATACTCCAGTGGGGCAGGAATGGGGGTGAACTGGGGCCAGTAGTACGCATGGTCATGTACCCCAAAAGATCCTGCACCGCAGCAACCAGAGCTGCTGTCACCCTGAGAACTCCAAAACAACTTATCTGGAGACCGGTCATGACAAGCTGGTATACATGCACAGTCTGTTGTATCACCATGCATGTGACTGGCACGGAGGGGCAGGGAGGCGAGTGATTTGAAGGAAAACCCAGCTCATATGTAAGCATCAGGCACTGGATATGCAGGCCATCCTGCAGCAAATGGCCAGCATATCCAGAGGCTGATGCTTACACATAACAAATGCGAGTGGGCATGACATTCCGGCTGGGAAAGGGCTCTGTCTTGTGTCACCACAAGACTACAGCTTGTCCTGAGAACAATGTGCAGCAACTGCCTCAACATGCATGCATTCCTGTCAATAAAGCTACCTTCGATTGTCTTGTTGCGCATGGCACCATCAGGGTTATTGGGCGCTGTGATGATTTCAATCACAGGGTCTCCAGCTGTGGCCACCGGTGCAGCGCCAGCTGTCCATTCAAACAGGCGGGTGTCATAGTAGGCTGCTGGCCACTCATACCCATTGTAGTATGGGATGGCAGAATACACCTGAGTTGCTGGTACTGCAAAGACACTGGACAATAGTCATGCAATGGTATGGATTCCAGATCAACAGTGGGGACATAGATATAGAGGATACACTTGAGTCTGCTGGTGCTGCATGATTTTGTCCTGGTCACACTGGATGTTGTCAGGTGTACAGTGGTATTACATGAGTGACAGAATGCATCTAAGTGGGTGGCTCTGCACAGCAACCCATGCAGTTGTTGTGATTATAGCTACGAAGCTGCTGCTGCTGCTGCAATGTGCGATTGACTCGATATTTCGGTGCTGCAGGAACAATAGCTCAAGCACTGCAGTACTCACATGCTACTCACAGAAACATGTTGCACGCCCTAGCATGCACATGCCGTACCCAAAGCTATAGTGGGCTTTCTGGCGTTCTGGCATCAGCATGCACTTACTTATGCTGCGCAGAACAGCAGGTGCGTACAGTCGAAATGACTCGGCATGAATTTATCCCTGTTGATCAAGACATGCATGGAATTTCACCTCCTGGGGTGCGAGAAACATTGGAGAAAGCATACATGGCAGCAGTGATGAGCATGCTGCTGCCCATGCCTATCACAATGTGGCGCCCATCAGTCACTGCATTCCCAACCTGCAGACAGGCGAATGATCAGTTCACCTATGACCTCCTAGGCAGCCCAATATAACACTTGGCTTCTCATTAAATTGATGCCGAAAAGTGGAGTTTTTTGTTTTTCTTTTCTCGCTTCTTATGAGCTAACGTCAGTCAGCAACTAAGTGGTTGCTCTACCAAATAAGCTAAATGGGCAAGTGTAGCAATGCAGTGTTCCTGAGCTGAAAGTATGTCAGATGTTATGGGTATGTCAGATGTTGTTGTTATGGGTATTGACATACCCAGCTTGTATGCAACTGTGGGGTCATTGACAGACAGTGTGGGATCTTGACTGAACAACAAGAAGGGGGTGCAGGCAGCTGGGAATGGTGTGCATGTGTACTAGGGAAAAGAAAAGAAAAGTTCACAATTTTCTGCGATCATAATGGGAGCCTCCTAAGGTGGCAGCCCGAAGCTGTGTACTGGGGATATAGACGGATCCCCAGAACAGGAGGCAATGCTGACCTGTGCATGGAGAGCTCTGATTGCTGCTTCTAGCTGTGGCAAGGGGCCGCCATAGCCCTGGTGAAATGAGGCTCGCACTCTCACCTCTGCTTCCGGATGCGCTAGCCAGTAGTCCTCTGCAAGGAAGCCTCACGTTTGGCATGCATTGGGTCATGGCTGAACAACCTTGTGTCTGTGTGAAGATGACAGCTGTACTGCTACATCTTGTGCCATGTATGCAAGGCAAGTTGTAAGCCCTATCAGGTGGAATTTTAGCAACTTGTGTATGGCTGTGAGTGTTGGATTACTGGTAGTACTAGAGGTAGCGATAGTGAGAGCATCCTTCTTGTGTCTGCAGCAATGGTGCCGCAGCATGCATGTCTCAAGCATGGCATCATGGCACTGCTGCACACCTTACCAAACAATAGTGGGGTGCCGGAATCAGCAGTGATGTTACACTCGTGTATGTCAATCCCAACAGAGCATTCATCGCCCTGCAGCAACACATGTAGACTTGAAACGAGACTTGTGGCTATGCCTGGCAGGAAGCAATGCGCTGAAGGGCCTGCACCTGCCAGCAGTCATAGCAGTTGCATGACTTCTCGCCTTCTGCAATGATGCCATTCATGCTGCAAAGTATCCTGCTGTCGTCTGTCTGCACAGTGCAGAGGGCCTCTCAATGCTGCTGCTGACTGTTGGTGAAACCACTCGCTTGAACGCATATGATTTGTTATGCCTCACCAGCAAAGGGAACACCCCTATCTGCTGGGCTGTCGACGAAGCCAGAGCTCCGCCAGGATCGGATATATAGTGCAAAGTCACGGCCACAACACCAAGGCTCAGTATTGTCAATATCGACAATACGAGCACCACTATTGTGGGCCACTGCCACTGCGATTGCTGCGCAGGTTTATTTAACAATAAAGAGTCTGTTTCGAGCTCCCGTGGAGGTGCTTGACCGATCTCCCAGGCCTGCTCGACGCTCTGCAACTGGGACGGAGGCTTGCTCATGCTGATGGTGCCTCGGTCCAGTGACCCGCACAGCTTGACTAAGATCAGCTCGACCTCATAAAATGCTCCGCACACGACCTGCAACGTTCACGTCACCACCAGCAGTTTCGCTGACAGGTACGCCCAGGTTCTGAAGTTCACGAAAATGACAGCGGTGCTTGACGCTACAGCGGATTGTACCACAAGCTGCGCAAACCTCGCCGAGGCTTCTCCCTTTAGTCAATTAGACTAAAGGGCGCAAATCCAGTCCCGTGTCCTGACTAATAGTGGGCAAATCCGTTGCCTTTCACTGTCGCCATTGCCGTTCAGCATATGCAAGCAGCCAGTCGTGCAGGGCTGTGCAGAATGTAGAGGATATACAGCTTGATATAGCTAGATGTAGTCCACAACAGATGCTCAGCAGACATGTTTAACACCATTTGCTGATACAAGACATCTCTGGCATTCATTTCATTCAATTCACGGCTGTCTTCATGTCAGAGGCTGCATGATAGAGGACATGCTGAGTCGTCATCCAAGAGCTTGAATGCATATCACCTACTGTGTTGACACTCAATGTGTGCAACTCTGAGACAAGGTCGCATTGAGGCCTGCCAGCGCAGTAGGATTTTCATCCTGGCTTGACAGCACAGGTGCATGTGGTGTGTGATAAACCCAAGCCGGTGGTCTTCGAGGTCCCATTGTTGGTAGTTTGGCCATGATGACGAGAAGTGCTGACCTGTAATGATGCTGTGAAAAGGGCAGTCAAAAAGTCGTGTTGAAGTAGGAGTGGTTGTCTGCTCATGACGGCATGGCTGAGAGAAATTATGTCAGAGTTGCTAGTTGATCACGGTTGATTACCATAGCCTTGGTTGTGATGTTGACCGTAGCTCGCATTGTACTGCTGCAAATCATGCTGGTACCGCTGCTGCTGCTGAAGGTGAAGAGCTATACGCTGCTGCTCCCGAGTCTCGTACACTGAGCACAAGGCTTCATGGGTACTTTGCTCTATCTGCTGTGATATGCCATAAGAGTCATTCAGGAGGACCTCCCATGTTGCAGAGGCAGCAATCTCAAGAAGCTTGTTTCTGCATAGTCAGTAGTATCAGTTCACTTTGCACAATGCCAGCATGTCACAAGTACTGATAAAGGTGTGTGGCCAGCCTGCAGCAGGCAACTTGCCACTTACTCGTAAGTTTTTCGGATGGTATCAAAGAGGTCTTTCCTTGACATGCTGTCTGCTTTGCCTGACTTGAAAACGTCACTCTGAGCCACAAGCTGCTGGACTTGGCTGGTCAATGTATCCTGCATGACGCCAGATTCAGCTTGAGTCCTCCACCCAGGATAGCAAGCAAAAGGCTTTCAGATTGCCTCACTTATGCCGTCCTACCGTTCTCTTAACAGCCTCGGTAACCTGCACCCGCATCTGATCGAACGTGCCTTCGGCTTTGATCTTGTCAAGAACATCCTTACTGTCGTCCGCAAGAGTGTCGGGCATCTGAGTTGTAAGCTCGCAACACAGACTTGGACATCCGCAGGCAACTGCGCTGTCTTCAGGCTGCCACAAGATGTGACCTGTGACGATGTGCTCACCTCGCTTTTGCTTTGAATATAAGCTGTGGCATCACTCCTCCCTTTCACAATGATCAAGGAGCTTGATGGGATACGAACCGTCGCTGCATGCATATGCTTGCGCAGCATGTGGCCAAGGCAGCAGGCTCGGGCTGTGGTACAGCAAAGGCATTCTCAATTGCAATGTGGCAACACAGTCAACCTCAAACTCTTCCTACTGCAAGGCATCCTTGCACCCTCTCTGCATTATGGTTGT
>JAABUK010005853.1_pt1 | contig 18768 bp, 11 predicted proteins | sample 5559141 | NCBI WGS metagenome assembly JAABUK01 (sample SAMN10711869, study PRJNA513367) | rock metagenome | isolation source: Antarctica rocks | place: Antarctica: Victoria Land, Pudding Butte nord | collected 2016-01-03 | reverse complement strand
TTACGTTTGAGGGTTTTAACCTGTGGTGTGAGGCGGGATCGAACCGCCGACACAAGGATTTTCAGTCCTTTGCTCTACCGACTGAGCTACCGCACCATCCTTATACAAATAATCCTATTGAAACATAGCACTTATTTGTTCGGGCAGCAAAAATAAGAGATTATGAATAATTCTAAAAAATTATTCTCAAATACCATATTCACACAAAAACTTAATGCGCATGATCTTTAATTGCTCCCAGGTATATTCACTGTCGCTTAGTTCCTGTAATGCTATTTGCAGGCTGCTGGTTTCGCAACTTTTAAAGTAATCCAGAATTTCATCCTGCTGTTCTTCATCTACCATTTCATCAATGGCATAGTCAAGATTAAGCTTGGTACCGCTTCCTACGATAGTCTCTATTTCTTCCAATAAGCCGTCGATACGCATGTCTTTATTTTTGGCAATTGTTTCGAGCGCTATTTTTTTATCGGTTTGTTGAATGATGTAAACTTTTAGCCCGCTTTTATTTACTACGCTTTTCATCACAAAGTCATCGGGCCGGATAATATCATGCTCGGCTACATAGGCAGCGATTAATTCCACGAAAGGTTTTCCATAACGAAGTGCTTTTCCCTTACTTACACCCTGACATTTCTCCAGTTCCAGTATTGTCGTTGGATACAGCGTTGCCATATCCTGAAGGGTAGTTTCAAGGAAAATAACAAAGGGTGGCAGGCTTTTTTTCTTTGCTTCTTTCTGCCTTAGGTCTTTAAGCATTTCAAGCAATTCTTCATCAAGAGAGCTACTACTAAAGGAAGGTTCAACCCCTTCGTCATCATCCGCGTTAGCCTCCTCAAATAAATTGTTCATGACAATTTTGAATGAAGTTGGCTTTTTCAGAAATTTTTCACCCTTGGCAGAAATTTTAAGTACCCCATATTCTTCAATATCTTTCTGCAACATTCCTTCCAGTAATAGTTGGCGGATAAGAGAGTTCCAGTAATGTTCCGCTTCATTTTTGCCGATTCCAAATTCCGGGATCTTGTCATGCCGGTACATTTGAACCTGTGGGGTAAGTTTGCCCATAAGAATATAAACTGCATAGTCTGTCGGGAAACGTTCATCAAGTGACCTGACGACTTTTAAAGCCTTCGCAGCATTTTCTTTTGCTTCAATCCGTTCTTTAGGATGCAGACAGTTATCGCAGCTACCACAGTTTTCATCGGTATACTCTTCACCAAAATAGCTTATCAGCACTTTCCTTCTGCATACACCGCTTTCAGCGAAAGCAACGGTTTCATTAATAAGCTGGGCGCCCACTTCTCTTTCACTCAAAGGTTTATCCCGCATCAGGTGTTCCAGTTTAGAAACATCTTTGTGAGAATAATACAGAATACATTTTCCTTCCAGTCCATCTCTTCCACCGCGGCCGGTTTCCTGGTAATAGTTTTCAATACTTTTAGGAATGTTATAATGTATTACAAAACGGACATCCGGCTTATCAATGCCCATTCCAAAGGCAATGGTAGCAACGATCACCTGTACATCTTCATTTAAAAAAAGATCCTGCCGGTTCGCCCTGAGCTTACTATCCAGGCCTGCATGATACGCTACGGCTTTAATGTTGTTTGCCATGAGCATGTCAGCCAGCTCTTCGGTTGTCTTCCGGTTCAATGTATAGATAATTCCACTTTTACCTTTGTTCTGAACTATAAAGCGCACAATACTTTTTATAGTCTCCTCTTTATTGATCTTAGGTAACACTTCATAATACAAATTAGGACGATTGAAAGAAGAGATAAAAACATTGGCGCCCCGGAGCTTTAAATTTTTAACGATGTCACTTTGTACTTTAGGTGTTGCCGTAGCAGTTAAAGCAATAACAGGAATCTTATCATTGATAATTTCCATCATTTCACGTAAACGCCTGTATTCAGGACGAAAATCATGGCCCCATTCTGAAATGCAATGCGCCTCATCAACAGCAAAAAATGATATTTTGAGATCACTGAAAAAATCAAGATTGTCCTGCTTGGTTAATGTTTCAGGAGCCACATACAGCATCTTTGTTTTTCCAGTCTGCAAATCATCTTTTACCTGGATAATTTCCTTTTTTGTAAGAGTTGAATTCAAAAAATGAGCTATATCATCATTGCTGCTATAGCTTCTTACCAGGTCAACCTGGTTCTTCATCAAAGCTATCAATGGTGAAACTATAATAGCCACACCCTCGCTTAATAAAGCAGGAAGTTGGTAGCACAAGCTTTTGCCACCGCCGGTTGGCATAATAACAAATGTATCCTTTCCGGATAAAAGAGATGTAATTATAGCTTCCTGTTCATCTTTAAATGTATCGAAGCCAAAATATTCAAGGAGTTTTTCGCTTAATTTAACCTGACCGTTTAGGGGAGCTTTAGATTTGTCAGTTGCTTTTTTTGAAGTAGTTTTTTTAGAAGTTGAGATAGCCATATTCATTGATTTTCCTGTACAAAATATTGTACTATTATTTTGATATGTAACGGATTATATTTTTTAAAGATTGTTCCATAGGTGTTAATATTTCACTCTTATGCGCGGCATAAAATTTTCGGGTAATACTTTACCCGCACAATAAGGTTTACACCTATAGTAGTCCCCGATTATTACTTAAAATTACCCGGTTGCTGATAGAGTAGCCCAAGTGTATATTGTGAGCAGTCCGGGACTTCGAGGAGTTTTAAGGATTGCGAAGATAGGAAAACTTACCCTTTTAAAATCTTCTGAATTGTTAAGCAGCTCCTTTCACTTCAATTTAAAATTATTGAATTTGGAGGGTACCTTTAAAAAATTAATTTTGCTGCTCCTACATGGATATAAAAAGCATTCAGCAGACGGCAATCCGAACGATTCTATTAGAAGCAGAATCGGTAGCAGGGTTGCAGCAATATATAAATGAAGATTTTATAAAGGCTGTACAGGCGGTTCTTACATGTAAGGGCAGGTTGGTAGTTAGTGGTATAGGTAAAAGTGCCATTATTGCCCAAAAGATTGTTGCCACATTAAATTCAACAGGAACTCCTGGATTGTTCATGCATGCGGCAGATGCAATACATGGGGATCTGGGAATGGTTCAGGAGCAGGATGTTGTAATGATCATCAGCAAAAGCGGTGATAGTGCGGAAATAAAAGTATTAGTAACATTAATAAAAAGTTTTGGCAATATTGTTATTGCTATGGTAGGAAACACTGAATCTTTTCTTGCGAGGCAGGCAGATATTGTATTAAATACTTCAGTTTCAAAAGAAGCCTGTCCAAATAACCTGGCACCCACCAGTAGTACTACGGCCCAACTTGTTATGGGAGATGCGCTGGCTGTTTGTTTAATGGAACAACATGGATTTACGGGTAAAGATTTTGCCAGGTTTCACCCAGGCGGAATACTTGGTAAAAAGTTGTATTTAAGAGTGCAGGATCTGTATACTGAAAGTGAAAAGCCTAAGGTGTTTTTACATCAGAGTCTTAAAGAAGTAATAGTTGAAATGACGCGAAAAAGGTTGGGTGTTACTGCGGTGGTTAATGAAACAGATCAATTACTAGGTATTATAACAGATGGGGATCTTCGCAGAATGCTTGAAAAGGATGTTTCATTAGATAAAGTAACCGCAGAAGATATAATGACAGTGAACCCTAAAACCATAGCCCCTAACGAACTGGCGGTTCAGGCTCTTGATGAACTACGCAAGTATGGAATTACCCAACTGGCAGTAACAAGTGAAGAGAAATACCTGGGAATTATTCATTTACATGATTTAATAAAAGAAGGTTTGATTTAATAACTTAAATTTTCTTTACAGCATACAACAAATAGTATATTTTTAAAAAATATATAAAATTTAAACTTCACTCGTTATTACGACGAAAATCAAGAAGATTCTATGAACAAACATAATTATGTAGTTATAATGGCCGGCGGTATCGGAAGTCGTTTTTGGCCAATGAGCCGTACCGGATATCCTAAACAATTTCTGGATATCCTGAATACCGGTAAAACTTTAATTCAATGGACATTTGAAAGGTTTGCATCTTTTATACCTAAACAGAATATTTATGTAGTCACTTCACATGAATATGCTTCAATAGTAGAAGCGCAATTACCTGAGATACCAATTGAAAACATTCTTGGAGAACCATCCCGTAAAAATACCGCACCCTGCATTGCTTACATTTCTTTCAAGCTTCTTCAGAAAGATCCACAGGCATCATTGATTGTTGCTCCTGCAGATCATATAATTCTAGACAATACAGCATTTCATAAGGTTTGCCTTGAAGCCCTCACTTTTGTAAATAAGCACAACGCTTTTATAACGCTGGGTATAAAACCAAGCCATCCTAATACAGGTTATGGCTATATTCAATACGAACAGTATGCTATTACAGATAGTGTTTATAAAGTAAAGACATTTACTGAAAAGCCTAATCTTGAGCTGGCAAAAACATTTGTAGCAAGCGGAGATTTTTTATGGAACGCGGGCATTTTTGTCTGGCAGGTTAACACAATCATTACTGCATTTGAAAAATACCTGCCGGAAATGTATGAGGTTTTCTTCGCGGAAAAAGAGAAGTTTAATACACCGGATGAAGAAAAATCATTGAATGAAATATATCCGCTATGTACTAATATCTCCATTGACTTTGGTATTATGGAAAAAGCGGATAATGTTTATGTAATTCCTTCATCCTTTGGCTGGAGCGACCTTGGTACCTGGAACAGCGCTTATGAAAACCTGGGAAAGGATAATTCGGGAAACGCCATTGCCAGCGATAATGTAATTTCTATTGATGCTACCAATTGTATGGTGCATGCTCCAAAAGAAAAATTATTATTATTGCAGGGAATGGATAATTATATCATTGTAGATACACCAGATGTTCTCATGATATGTAAAAAAGATAAGGAGCAGGAAATAAAGGAGTACGTGGCAGAGGTTAAAAGAAATAAGGGGGAAAAGTTTATCTAGTGTCAGGCTTAAAATGCCGTATCAATTCCTATCAGCCGTCAGCTATCAGCACGAAACATAGTATGTAGTGATCTCCTGAAAGCTGAAAGCTGACGGCTGATAGCTGAAAATTTTTTTATTTCAGTTTTACTATGCATTCATTGAATAATATTCTTTTCCTGGATATTGAAACGGTTCCTCAATATGCTTCCTATGAATTACTGCCTGAAGATGCAAAGCTATTCTGGAACAAAAAAGCTGAACAGATAAAGAAAGATAAAGAATTGGATACGCCCGGATCAATATATCCAAGAGCAGGGATGTACGCAGAGTTTGGCAAAATTGTTTGTGTTTCTGTAGGGATAATCTGTGGAAATGGAAAAGATAAAAAACTTATTATCAAATCTTTTTGCTGTGAAGAGGAAAAAATTCTTTTAGCAGATTTTTGCGAACTGTTAAAAAAATGGTGTGGGCAGGAAAAGGTAATGTGTGCGCATAATGGAAAGGAATTTGATTTTCCTTTTTTAAGCAGAAGGATGTTGATTAATGACATTCCTCTACCCGCCATGTTACAGCTAGCGGGAAAAAAGCCGTGGGACATCCCTCATATTGATACAATGGAACTTTGGAAGTTCGGAGATTATAAAAATTATACAACATTGAACCTGCTTGCATTTAGCTTTGGTGTTGATACACCCAAAGATGATATTGATGGTAGTATGGTATGGAAAGTATATTGGACAGAACAAGACCTTGCACGTATAGTTACTTACTGCCAGAAAGATGTTATAACCGTGGCCCAGGTGTATTTAAGAATGCAGGGTGAATCTTTGGTAAAAGTTGAAAATATTGAAATTAAATAGTTGGCCATTATTGTGTATGAACTATTGACATATGGTAATTCAATGTAGTTGACTTCAGAAGTTTGTAGTGTTTTTTCCTATTTGATAATAATTGGTTTGAGGTCTTAGTGTCCCTTGTGGATTACCTTTGTGTTCCTCGTGGTTAAATAAGGTCTATGAATCTAAGAGTCTTTTAAACACAAGGAACACAAAGGTAATCCACAAGGAATGCCTACGTGAAGACGTATCATTGAAATCAACGACATTGTATGGCAATTAACTAAACAAATTTTTATGCAACGTATTAACTATGCCTCAGGTGCTCCATGGGAAGAAATAATCGGCTATAGCCGTGCCGTTAAGATTGGAAATGTAGTGGAAGTCACCGGAACAGTTGCCGTAGATGAAAATAACCAGTTGGTAGGCAAAGACAATCCTTATGAACAGGCAAAATACATTCTGCATAAAATAGAAAAAGTGTTGGAAAGAGCCGGAGCAGCATTAAAAGATGTAGTGAGAACCAGGATGTATGTTACAGATATTTCACGTTGGGAGGAGTTTGGCAAAGCGCATGGTGAGGTTTTTAAGGATATTAAACCCTGCACTACAATGGTTGAAATAAAAGCCCTTATCAGTCCCGAATATTTTATTCAAATAGAGGCTACTGCTATATTACACACATTATAAAATGATAACATCCAATATCAATTCATTTAAAAGTATATAACTTTAGTGTTCACAAACAGCACTGGCATAGTGAATGTACAATCGAAACTTCCGGAAGTAGGCACTAACATTTTTACCATAATGAGTTCTCTGGCAATTGAAAATCAGGCTGTCAATCTGGGACAGGGTTTTCCTGATTATCCAATGAGCGAAACATTGATTGATCTGGTAAATACAGCCATGAAGGATGGATTTAATCAGTATACTCACATGAATGGGTTGCCGGCACTAAGAGAAGTATTAGCTGCAAAAAATAAATTATTATACGATGCTGATATAAACCCGGATACACAGATCACCGTTACACCCGGTGGCACCTATGCCATTTACACTGCATTAACCACAGTTTTGCGTCCGGGAGATGAAGTAATTGTTTTTGAACCGGCTTATGATAGCTACGTTCCTAACATTATAGTTAATGGAGCGGTGCCTGTTTTGATAGATCTTACATTTCCTGATTATAGAATTAACTGGGATGAAGTAAAACGAAAAGTAACTTCAAGAACAAGGATGATCATTTTAAATAGTCCGCACAACCCTACCGGTGCTGTGTTACATGATAATGACATAACACAACTTCGTGCCATTGTAAAAAATACCGGGATACTTATTTTATCAGATGAAGTATATGAACATATTATTTTCGATGGTATTCCGCATCTTTCCATCCTGCGGTTTCCCGACCTCGCTGAAAGAAGTTTTGCCTGTTTTTCTTTTGGTAAAGTATATAATTGTACAGGGTGGAAATTAGGTTATTGCATTTCAAGTCCGGAACTGATGAAGGAGTTCAGGAAAATTCACCAGTTTAATTGTTTTAGTTGTAATACTCCTTTACAGGTAGCTTTATCAAAATATTTGGCATTAAAAGATTCTTACTCATCATTGGGTGAATTGTTACAACAAAAACGAGATTACTTTCAGCTATTAATGAAACAAACCGGTTTTACGCCCTTGCCGAGTTATGGTAGTTATTTTCAGTTGTATAAGTATAATCAAGTAAGTGGTGAACCTGATAGTGATTTTGCCATTCGGATCACTAAACAGTATGGTGTTGCATGTATACCGGTATCTGCATTTTATAAATCCGGCAAAGACAACAAGGTAGTAAGGTTCTGCTTTGCAAAGAAAAAAGAAACACTTGAACAAGCTGTTGAAAAGCTTTCTTTAATAGATAGAGCAGTATTACAGTAAAGTGCTTCTTATAAACAAGCCTCCCTAATCTTAAAAATTTAAACTATTCTTAATTCAGGAACCCAGAAAGTTTTTGGTGCAGAATTTGATTCAGTATAAAAAATTAATACCGGAATGAACAATAAACAGCCCACTTTAATTTTTTGTATTCTTATGGATTTGATAGGTTATGCAACTTATGCTATTCCCGGGATTGGGGAATTTGGAGATATAATCTGGGCACCTATTTCTGCGATAATTTTTTTTAAAACGTTTGGGGGATGGAAAGGTGCTTTCGGAGGTATTTTTAATTTTGTAGAAGAAATTTTACCAGGAACTGATTTTATTCCAACTTTTACAATTATCTGGATGTGGAAGTATTTTGCAGATAAACAAGTACCTGAATCAATTAAGAATTTAAATATAATCAGATGATTGATTCCGTCCTTTGTAAAATAATCGGTTTTTATATTAAAGACTGATGTATGTGCCGTGCTTACCTTTGAAACCACAAATAGTAAGTAATAAAGCTGCAGCGAAAGTTGCGGCTTTTTTTATTAAAAATAGAGTAAGTCACCAGTAAAAAGCAATTAACTACCAGCAGTAAACTATCAGGTATCAGGAGGAAAATCTACTGGATTGATTTGCTGATACCTGATAGCTGAATGCTGATAGCGAATCCGTCATTACACTTTAACTTGCCATTAGTTATTTCTCCGGTTGAACTCCCTTCTTTCGCCACCGCCTTCTCTGAAATCACGGCCATTAGGAGGCATCATCATATTTCTTTGTTGCTGCATACTATTAGAACCTGCCCTGTTAAGATTATAAGTAAAGGTTAGCATAAAATAACGTTTCAATACTACTGTATTTATGTTCTCCGTATAGTTTTCAGTTTGATTGGTTGTAATGCTTTGATTTTGATTCAGGATATCATTAACTGATAGCTTGATCTCTCCATTTTTCTTTTTAAACAATTGCTGTGCAATGCCTGCATTCCATAGTGGGATACTTTGATTGTATCCTGCTGCCCTTCCGGTGTTAATTATATAATTAAAATCAGTAGAAATAATGAGTGTTTTATGAATATAGTAATTGATATTCGCAATATAAGTTTGAGTGTAGAAATCAGAGTTTTGGTCCTTTTGTACACTGTAGCGGGCATTATTATAAGCAATCCTACCGGTTAAACCAAAGTTATACTTATCCTTAAAATCCATATTCAGGCCTGCTGACTGGGTAACAATAAAATTCTTTGTAATATTTGTTACCTTATAAATTTGACTCGCATCCCTGTTATAGCTCATGGAATTAGTAAAATTTACACTGCTTCCTTTTCTCTGTTTGAACGGAATCCCTAAGGTTATGTATGTAGATGCATTGTAAACTCCACTCATATTTATGGGAGTTATCAGTTGCACTCCTTTTCCAAAAGAATCAATACTATTTACAATTTTATTGGAAGTGGAGCCAAGATTCAAATTAGCATTAAAGAAACGAAAAGTGGAAGCATTGAATGTATTATATCCAATGTTTACATTATTACTAAATTCCTCCTTAAGAAAAGGATTCCCCTGTCGAACTGATAACTGGTCACTAACATCAAGAACAGGTTGTAATTGAGTAGCTGTTGGCTGATTGGTACGGCCCCGGTAGTTAATTCTTAAATTCTTAGTTTTGGTAAAGCTGTAATTAAAATTAGCCGTTGGAAAAAAGTTAATGGCGCTTTGTTTTATGTTGATCGCTGAATCTTTGCCATTTAAACCTATAGGACGAATACTATTATTTGTAAGTATTGAAGATTGAACGGAGCCTCCCAATTGAAAATTATATTTAGTATTTTGAAGACGGAAATTTGCACCATATCTATGTGCAAAAAAATCATTTACAAAGTAATTCGTCTGTCGCGTATTAATAAGATCGTATTTCCCGGTTGAAGAATTATAATCAAAAGCATTGCGATCAGAAGTCTGATGATTATTTGTATATGCATAGTTTAATTCCAGTATTTTATTATTGCTGATGGGTTCAGTATAAGATCCACTGATTACGTTATTATTCGATTTTGTTATTTGATTATTCTCTATATCCTGGTTTTGAGTTCTTTGAATAGTGCCATTATTATTATAAAAAGTTAATGGAGCATAGCTGGTGCCATTGCCCTTGCTGTCATTCAATGCATTATTCAGACCGAGCGTAAAAGTTCGGCCGAGTTTTTTAAATCTTCTCCGGTATAATAAATTATTATTTAAATTAACTCCGTTGCGTTCGTTCGTATTACTTGTTAAACCGTTAATGGCAAGAGCGCTGACATCACCTTTAACACCCATTATCCGGTTTGAATCAAGACTACTACCGGTAGAATGCTGGAACGTTAAGCTAGGAGTATACAATATTGAGTTCATGCTATCAATATTATATTCCATCCTGATATTGAACCGGTTATTTTGATTTTTATTTGTTGAAGTGGTTTGTTGTTCCTGAATTGCTGTTGAATCTGTGAAGTACGAATCCCTTCTACTTGTTCTTTTAGTATTTGTTTCAGATTCAGAGAAAAAGTAGCTACCTGTAACATCAAGTTTGTTGCCGAATTTATTTGTGTAGTTTAAACCAAGTGATGAAGTCCGGATAATACCATTGCTTCCGCCATTATTACCTCCAAAATTACCACCGCCGCCCCCAAAATTACCGCCCCCTCCACCACGATTACCACCGCCTCCGCCACGGTTTCCACCGCCACCACTGGCCCCACCACCACTAAATCCACCCATACTCGTAACGATATCACTAAAATTGAATACAGATCTATTTATATTATTGGAGTTACCGATTATTGATATTCTACGGTCTGCTTTAAAACTGTTGAATGTGAGGTTACCGGTATATCTCTCATTAGTACCATATCCTGCAGTAGCTCGTAAAAAGTATCCTTTGCGCTGGTCTTTTTTTAATTTGATATTAATTGTTTTAGCCCTGCTTCCGTCATCAATACGGGTAAATTTAGCCTGATCACTCATGTCATCAAATACCTGAACAGATTCAATCATATCTGCTGTAATATTCTTGGTAGCCAGTTTAGGGTCTGTACCAAAAAATTCTTTTCCATCAACATATACTTTTTTAATGTCTTCACCCTGTGCTTTAACATTGCCTTCTTTATCAACTTCTACTCCTGGTAATTTCTTAAATAAGTCTTCCGCTGTTGAATTAGGTACCGTTTTAAATGCCCCGGCTCTAAATTCAACAGTGTCTTTACTAACCCTAATGGGGGCGGCTTCCACTGTTACTTCATCCAGCATTGTTCCTTTTTTATCCATATAAATTATAGAAAGGTCTACAACACTCATGTTATGAGTGATGGAAATAGTCCGGGTATAATTTATAAATCCTTGAAAGCTAACCTGCAACTTATACTTGCCGGTATCCAGCCCTTTAAGCGCAAATTCGCCTTTTGAATTGGCGAGAACATATGCAACAACTGAGGAGTCATGAGGATTTAGGAGAGAAACAGTGGCTTCGGCAAGTGATTCTTTATATACAGAATCCACCAATTTACCACTAACCACACCATTTTTAGATTGGGCAGATACAACATATCCTGTACTAAGCAATATTAGTAATAATAAAAAGTACTTCATGTTTCGGGGGAGTAAATTAACTATTAAGGGGATTAGAAGCCTTTGACCTTTAAAACTTGTGGTTGTGTTAAATTTATTTGTTGTACGTCACCCTAAACAGCATCCTACTCAAATTCAAGTTCGCATGACTTTGCCGACCCTGCCCCACGCTATTTTTAGCACATTTGCTTTTTTAGCTAACACACATAATCCCGACAAAAAAGCAAAAGAGCTAAAAATGCCAACGCCCCAGTCCACCCACCCCGGCTGACGGAATTCTTCATCTTCACCTTAAACATCGGCAGACAATGACCTTCAACAACAGACGTACCCGACACAAATCAAACTTGCAAAAAAGCTAAAATTATCCACAGTCTGACAAAAAATGTTACTAACTATTTTGGCAAAAAGCGAGAAGCTTATTATATTTGGACAATTATTGTCAAGACTAAATTTTGTCTATGCAAAAAGTACAAACTTTCGGGGAGACACTGCGTAAACTTCGAGAAGACAATGACATGCCATTACGAAAATTGGCTGCACTTCTTGACATTGACCAGTCAACACTGAGCAAGATTGAGAGAAATGAAAGGAGTGCAAACTCTGACCTGATTGAAAAAATCGCGAAAATTTTCAAAGTCAATAAAAAGGATTTACAAGTAAATTTTCTAAGCGACAAAGTTGCTTATGAATTACTTGAAGAAGAATTCGGTGTGGAAGCATTGCAAGTTGCTGAAGAAAAAATTAAATATTACCGCAAATCAAACAGCAACTCTTAATGGCATATAAAGTAACAAATACAAATGAAGAAAGCTTTGAACAATTGAAAGTGCTGATTAGTGCTTTTGAAAAGGAATATGCCATCTATAAAACACCGAAATACAGTGAAGCCCAATTGAGAATTGATTTCCTTAATCCGCTTTTGAAAACTTTTGGTTGGGATGTGGACAACGAACAAACGAAATCTCAATTTCTCCGTGATGTAATACAGGAAGAAAGCATTGATGTAGAGGAAGAAGATTCAGTTGCAAAAAAGAATCCCGATTACACTTTACGAATTCAAGGCACAAGAAAATTTTTTGTTGAAGCAAAAAAAATTTCTATTGACCTTGACAAAACGAATAAGCCAGCATTTCAAACCCGTAGATATGGTTGGAATGCAAATCTTGGTATCTCAATACTCACCAACTTTGAACAGTTGGTTGTTTATGATTGCAGACACAAGCCAAATGCAGAAGATGAAACAAGTGTAGCACGGTATCAATCCTTTCACTTCACACAGTATCTTTCAGCATTTGAAGAACTTTATAAACTTCTTTCTTTTCAATCTGTTGCATCGGGTTTTATTGACGAATATTTTTCAGTAACACAAAAAGAGACAACAACTTTTGATGCTTACTTTCTAAAGCAGATTGAAAGCTGGAGACAAAGTTTAGCAAATGATGTTATTGCAAACAATGCAGGATTTAATAATGAAGACATCAATTTTCTAATCCAACGATTATTGAATCGGATTGTATTTCTACGAATTTGCGAGGATAGAGAAATAGAAAAATTTGAAACACTTAGAAATATCAAGGACTATGAAGAACTCAAAGAATTGTTCATCCGTTCAGACAAGAAATACAACTCAGGGTTATTTGATTTCATTGAAGACAACTTCTCACTAAACATAAATCTCAAATCGGAAATACTGATTGAGATTTTCAATGAACTTTACTATCCACAAAGCCCTTATGATTTTTCAGTTGTTGACCCGACAATCTTAAGTCAGATTTATGAAAGATATTTGGGAAGCAAGATTGCAATTGTAAATGAAAGAGAAATTTCAATCGTTGAAGAACCAGAAGTAGCAGCTTCAAGTGGTGTTGTGCCAACACCCAAATTGATAGTTCAAAATATCGTTAAAGAAACTCTTACTCCATTATTTGAAGGCAAATCTCTGGAACAAATTCAGCAGCTAAAGATTGCTGACATTTGTTGCGGCTCTGGAACATTTCTTATTTCAGAGTTTGATTTTCTTTTTGAAAAAATAACCCTTGCATTTATCGCAACTGGAGTTTCCGATGCAGAATTAATTTATCAGGTTTTTGATGGTTCGTATAAACTCACCTTAAAAGCCAAACATCAAATTCTAACAGAAAATATTTATGGTGTTGACATAAATCCTTATGCAGTTGAAGTAAGCAAATTCAGTTTACTTTTAAAACTTCTGGAAGGAGAAAATGCTGGTTCAATTGACAACTACCTTGCTAAATACGAACAAAAGGTTTTACCAAATTTGGATGATAATATTAAGTGTGGTAATTCATTGGTTGACGACACCTATTTCCAATTTCAGCCAGAAGCAATTGACAGTGATGAATTGCTTTTCAAACTCAAACCTTTCAACTGGAAAGAAGAATTTAGTTTCTTAGAACAGAAGAATGGCTTTGATGCGATTGTTGGAAATCCACCTTATGTGAGAATTCAAAACATTATAAAGTTTTCAGCAGAGGAAATTAAATTCTTTCAGAGTTCTATTTCAGGTTATACAGTTGCACAAGCAGAATCGTTTGACAAATATTATCTCTTTATTCAAAGAGCAATTAGTTTGCTCAATGAAAATGGAGTATTGGGATACATAGTTCCTCACAAATTTTTTATTGCTAAAGGTGGCAAAGCACTTCGTGAGTTCATTACTTTGCAATCTTCCATTTTCAAAATCATTCACTTTGGTGTTACACAAGTTTTCCCATATCGCAGCACTTACACTTCAATTCTTATTCTTGACAAAAAAGAGAGGGAACACTTTTCTTTCAAACGTATCAAAAAAATAGCTTCTGAATTAACAGCAGGTTCTATTAATTATGACTCTTACAATTCAGCTAAATTTTCTGACAAACCGTGGGTATTTGTTTCTAACGAATCGCAAACTGTTTTTGATAAAATAAAAAATGCAAAAACAATCCCACTTCATTCAATTGCTGAAATAGCAGTGGGTTTACAAACCAGTGCTGATAAAATTTACATTTTTCAATCTGTTTCAGAAACAGAAACTACTTATCGTTTCAAATACCAAAACACAGAATTTGAAATTGAAAAAGCTATTTGCAAACCTTGTTTGTATGACCTTTCATTTGGTTTGTTTTACACTGTAAAACCAAATGCTCAAATCATTTTTCCTTACAACATTCAGGCTGACAAAGCAGAAGTTTTTTCAGAAGAATATTTTCAAGAAAATTTTCCTCTCACTTGGACTTACTTGAATAACTTCAAAGAAGGACTTTCAAAACGCAGCATTAACGGAAGCAAAGAACCTAAGTGGTATCAATACGGAAGGTCTCAAAGTTTAACCAGATTCCACAATACACAAAAGCTAATTTGGTCGGTGCTATCAACCAAGCCGGGATATGTGTATGATGAAAACAATTTGCAGTTTACAGGAGGAGGAAATGGTCCTTACTATTCTCTGTTTACAAATTCTAACTATTCACTCCACTACATTTTAGGAATACTTGCACATCCTTTATTTGAGGCAATGGTAAAATCAGGTGCAAGCGAATTTAGAGGTGCATACTATTCGCATGGAAAACAGTTTATTGAAAACCTACCTATACGCCAAATTGATTTTGGGAATGCGGCTGAAAGCAAACTACACAATGAAATAGTAAAAACTTCAAAAAAACTTATTGAAACAAAGTCAACTTACAATGGGATTTATATTTCCGCTAAGAAGAAAGTAATGCAACATAAGATGGATTTGCTTTTCAATACACTTGTCACACAAATCAATTCACTTTACGGAATATCACTTGAAGAAATGAACACAGTGCTTACCGATGAAATATTAAACAACGAACTAAACGAAGATTAAAATGGTGACAGAAACAATTGAAAATATAGATTCAAAAAAACTTCGTGGTGGGTACTACACACCACAAGCCATTACAGATTTCATCTGCAAATGGGCTATCACTAAACCAACTCAAAAGGTTTTAGAGCCAAGTTGTGGTGATGGAAATTTTATTGAATCTGCCATTCGCAGATTTAAAGAACTTGGTGTTCCTGACAGTAAATTGTTTGGACTTATCAAAGGGATTGAGTTGGTAGAAAATGAAGCAGATAAATCAAAAGAAAGAGCAGCCAAGTATGGTTTGAATTCAACAACAATTCTCAATACTGATTTTTTTGATTATATCTCAAATGCAAATGGGGAAGCACACTTTGATGTAGTTGTTGGCAATCCGCCATTCATCCGTTATCAAAACTTTCCAGAAGAACATCGAGAAGTTGCTTTTAAGATGATGGAGGAAATGAATCTGCATCCGAATAAACTTACAAATATTTGGGTTCCGTTTCTGGTGATTTCTGCAAGTAAATTAAATCGTTTTGGAAAATTGGCAATGGTAATTCCTGCCGAATTATTTCAAGTAAAATATGCTGGAGAAACAAGAGTGTTCCTTTCAAAGTTTTTTTCCAGAATCACAATTGTAACATTCAAGAAACTTGTTTTTGGTGACATTCAACAAGAGATTGTTTTAATGCTCTGCGAAAAAGATGTAACAAGTAATAAAGGTGTCAGAGTTCTGGAGTTGAACAATCTGAGTGAATTGAATTCAGTGGAGATTGAAAAGATTCATAAAGCAGAAGTAAAAGCACTTGACCACTCTACTGAAAAATGGACGAAGTATTTTTTAGATGCAAATGAAATTGAACTTCTAAGAAAAATAAAAACAGACATTAGAATAAAACCTTGTTCTGATATAATGGAAGTTGATGTTGGTATTGTTACAGGGAGAAATGAATTTTTTATGCTTAGTAAAGAACTTATTTCAAAATGGAAATTGAAATCACATACAGCAAAAGTTGCGAGTAAGTCAAATCACTTTAAAGGCATTGTCTATACTGACGATGATTTTGAAAAAAATGTTGAAGACAATTACCCTGTTCAACTTTTCTTACCAGCAAATAAAGATTATGCTTTGCTTCCTAAAGTTTGCCGTGAATATATTTCGTATGGTGAAGAAATGGATTTTCATTCGGGATATAAATGCAGAATCAGAAAGCAATGGTATATCACACCTTCCTTGTGGTCGCCTGATGCTTTTGTTTTAAGACAGGTTGGTGACTATCCCAAACTCATCATCAACAAAACCGATGCATCTTCAACTGATACAATTCACAGAGTTCGTTTTAAGACAAAAGTGAAACCTGAAAACATTGCACTTTCCTATCTGAACTCTCTCACTTTTGCATTTTCAGAAATATTGGGAAGAAGTTACGGAGGAGGTGTACTGACATTTGAACCAACAGAGATTGAAGAAATCCCTTTATCACTTTTGCAAGAACACAAAATTGATTTCAAAAAAACAGATGCTTTAATTCGGGAAAGAAGAATAGAAGAAGTGCTGGACATTGTTGACAAAGAACTTTTAATCAAACAACTCAAATTTTCAGAAGCGGAAGTTCAAATGCTTAGAGGTATTTGGAAGAAGCTTGCTGGAAGAAGAAACGGAAGAAAAAATTAAATAGCTTTATGCACACTATTGACAAAAAAGTATTTCTTAGAAGTTTTGCAGTGAGACCCAATGGTTCTCTAAATTTTCTTTTAGGAGCAGGTGCATCCGTACAAGCCAATATACCAGCAGCAGGAACTTTGATTTGGCAATTCAAACGAAAACTTTATTGCGAAGCCAATAATGTTAGAGAAGAAAAATTCAAGGACTTAGAATCAGAGAGAAACAGAAACACAATTCAAAGTTTCTTTGAATTGAAAGGTGGCTTCCCTTCTCTTTACAGTCAAGAGGAATACTCATTCTATTTTGAAAAGTGTTACCCAAATTCCATTGACAGAAAAGCATTCATTCAAAGAATTGTTCAAGGCAAGAACCCATCACTAGGACACAAGTGTCTTGGAGTTTTGTTTGACACACAAAAAGTAAATCATATTTGGACTACCAACTTTGACGAGTTGATTGAAAGCGGAATTAAAAACATTAATAACGCTTCCAACTTTGAGACACTTTCACAAGACAACAAGCATCAGTTAGATAATCTCAATAAGCTACAAAGAGTAATCAAATTTCATGGAGATTATCGGTATGACCGACTTCAAAATACTTCTGATGAATTACAAGCATTAGAAAATGATTTGTATAAATACTTTGCAAACATTCAATCACAATCTGGATTAGTTGTAGTTGGTTACAGTGGAAATGACAAATCTGTTTTAGATGCTTTCAATGAAACATTGAAAGCAAACAATCCTTTTCCTTATGGATTGCATTGGTGCATACGCAAAGGACAAACATCGAACAATAATTTAATTGAGCTGATTGAAAATGTAAATACAAAAAGCAAAGAGAAACTCTCTGGGTTCGTTGAGATAGAAAGTTTTGATGAATTCTTATTTGAACTTTATGTTGCTAATGAAAAACCAAATGCTGAAATTGAAAATATTGCAAAGACAAGATTTGAAACAAGAAAACCTTTCACTTCACCACAGGTAAGCAACAACTTCACACCGATAAAACTTAATGGACTTAAAGCAACAATATTTCCCAAAACCGTTTACAGTTTCAAAAGTGATTTGGAAGGTTGGAAAGAGCTAAGAGAATTGGTTGCAGGGCAACCAATCAAAGCCGCTCTTTCAAAAGGAAATACTTTAGCTTTTGCAAATACTGATACGATTAACAAGGTGTTCAACGGCAGAGTAAAATCTGAGATAATAACTGTTGACATTGACGACAGCATTACATATAAACAAGATTCATTTTTCACTGGATTGATTTACGACCTAATCGAATTCAATCTTCTTTCAACTTTCAATCTTCAAAGAGTTCCGACCAACAGTTTCAGAAAATATTATTCAACAAATAATCTTGTTTCGCAAGCAGAGCTTGCAAAGTATTACATTCCGACAACTGCAAAGATTTATGAAGCGGTAGAAATTCAAATTGAATTTCACAACAAAGAACTTTTCTTGACACTACTTCCTTCCATTCATATTGATTCAAATAGCACCATCACACGAATTGAGAAACAAAATTTCTCAAATAAAATTTTCTCTAACAGGAGAAATGATTCCGTGAATGAAAGTGAAAATTTTTGGGTTAGTCTTTTCAAAAATGGGAACGACACAATTCAATTTTCACTTGATACATTCAAGGTAGAGTTTGAATCAAATTATTCAAGTGCAGGAATTCCAGTTTCCAAAACTCACAGCTTCAAAGGTGCATTTCAGAACAGTGAACCAAAATTAGATTTTCATATAACAGACAAGAATTATCAAATGAGCCATCCATTGAAAGGATTAAAAACCTTTGGACCATTGGACTATTCATTTGAAAACTATAGAGCAAATCCACAAGCAATAAAGTTGGGAATAATTTCACCCGAAACAGGTTTTGCAAAAATTCAAAAGCATCTTAACGGACTTAATGAGGGAATAAAAGCAACTACCGAGAAAGATTA
>JAABUK010005851.1_pt1 | contig 18774 bp, 24 predicted proteins | sample 5559141 | NCBI WGS metagenome assembly JAABUK01 (sample SAMN10711869, study PRJNA513367) | rock metagenome | isolation source: Antarctica rocks | place: Antarctica: Victoria Land, Pudding Butte nord | collected 2016-01-03 | reverse complement strand
CAACTTGACAAGCCCTGCTCTCAGTGGTCCATGAAGGGTGCATGCTCATATAGCAGTGAGTGCAGGTCCCGCCATGATGAAAGTCAGCAAGCAGCAGGGCCTGCTGCTAACAGCCATACAACCGTGCTGTCAACATGGAACATGTGCAGCTGTGTTGACTGCTTTTTTTCAATACTCTGGGGCTGTCAAGCATACACTGCATCCCAATGGCAAGACACCAGGTGGTTGGCTAGATGGTAGTCCATCATACAGCTCCCTGACTTCTGCCAACACTGTATGGGGACTGTGTCAGCAACTGCCAGGGTCAAAAGTGCACAGTGAGCAGCTTGCAAAGACTGCTAGGCTTTCTTTCAAGCTGGACAGCGCTTGTGTGTGATGTGCGTGCACACATGATCTCCTCTTGCAAAGCTTATTCAAGTAAATCAGCTAGCCAGAGGTGGTAATTTGTTATTTTGTTGCTGTTGACCTTGCAAGCTGACCAACCCTACAGAAAGTTGGCTTACTTCCACTTGATGCAGTATTGAATCCCTTTGAGTTTAGGGGCTTTTCCCCTCTGCACAGAGACCCTTTGTACTGACAAGGCACTTTTGTTTGGCTTGTGGTTTCAATACTATTGGAGCTAAGTCTCAGAGCATTAGCACCCTTTGTCATGTCATCATCACAATGCTGCTCTCTTAGAGCTGTACTGTCAAACCCTGCTGAATGTACTGCTGATTTTGTTGCATTGTGAAGCCGGTCAGGTCTGTGGACTCCATCAGGGCCTGATTAGTCCCAAAGACAGGGATGATTACTACATTATGGTCTGTCCATATTCCCTGGTAAAAAGTGGTCACGTCTCCGAGGCGCTCACCACTGATCGGTCAAAGCTAGGACGTTCGCGCAATGAACCGTCAGTGGTACCCGAGGTCGCAGCAACCATGCAAGCCGAGGATCGAGTTCACATAAACGTGGGCGGGTCGCTCTTTGTGACCTACAGGCAGACCCTTGCAGCGGAGCCTCACAGCCTACTGGCGAGGCTCGGACAGCACTCGGCCCAACCTGATACCACAGATCAGAACGGCAATGCTTTTATCGACCGCGACGGTAGTCAGTTCCGACTCATACTGAATTTTCTCAGAGACGGGTCGTGCTGTCTGCCGTCTGCAGACCAGGCTATTGAGGAGCTGCTGATAGAGGCCCAGCACTATCGGGTGCGTGCAGTGTACCGTTTGTTGCTCATCAAGGTTGTTTCAATGAACATACTGAACCCCAAAAATGTTGCAGGTGCTCGACTTGGTGGCACTTATTAACACTCACAAAGTTTCAAAGGCCAGGCATTCTGCAGAGTCAGGAAGCATGCGGTACAGACCAGTGAGAAAGTCTCTCAGTTTCAAAGAATGCTTCACCATTTTGGCTGGCACGTCTATAGTAGCCACTGCGACAAGCGTTGTTGTCCTCACCGCTGCTGCACTGCCAGAGATGAAAGAAATTTACAAGCTGGAAATGAAAAGAATGGATAGGTGGTTATAGCACATTGCTTCCTGTTGCAATCACCCTGTTTCATTCCTAGCACCAATATGTCAGATGACACTTCTACAACTGTTACCGTAGCAACTGTGACCGTAGGTAACATTTGCTGTGGAAACAGAACATTCCGTCATTGATCAAGTGCTACCAAGGCACTTCATATGGTACTGCTATCAGCGCTCTAGTATGCCATCTACCATTTTGAAATGCTAATAGGGCAGCTACTCTACTAGCTGTCGTTGGTAGCAGCCAAGTATGCTTGCTACTACTCTACCGCACTTACTCTGTAGTGGGGAAGTCCCTAGTAAACCGGGCATTAAACAGCTAACATGTTGATCATTTTTTCACTAGCTATTAGCCAAACCTTGCCCCCCCCCCCCTTATTTGTAGTGTGAGTTGGCTATTCTTGATCACTTGTCAAGCACCAAACTCTGAGGTCAGTGGTCAGCTAGGCAGATATTTGAACTATCACCACCAAAGATTGCAACTTGTTTGCTTGTGATTGGCATCAGCTGTCTTTACAACTAAGCTACAAACAAATGTTGCTTATTGCAGAAATCCTCCGAAGCATCATGCGCATGATAGCAGATGCAATGCCAAGACCATTACGATCATGATAAGAAAGCACTATTGCAAGCAAACTTGCAAACAACATGGCAGCTGCACTGACAAGGATCAAGTACTTGTCTAGCGTGTCCTGCATACACCACTCCATTGGTGATCACAGTTCGGCTCTCGAAGAGAGATCTCTGTAATGATTATTGCACTTTTGTCTGGCTTGTGGTTTCAACACGGTCGGAGCTAAGTTGATTTGAGAGTCACATCACTGATTGATGATCGGGGTGCCAGAGACAGGAAATGCAAATTGATAACTCCATTATGGTCTGTTCAGATTCCCTTGTAAAAGTCGAACCGATGCATCGCAACTCGAGTCCAGAGTCGAGTCATGTCTCCGAGGCGCGCACCTCTGACCGGGCAGTTTTACAATGCAAGCACATTCGCGCAATGCTTCGTCAGTGCTATCCGAGGTGGAAACAACCACCGCAGCCATGCAAGCCGAGGACCGAGTGCACGTAAACGTGGGCGGTGAGCTTTTTGGGACCTACAAGCAGACCCTTGCAGCGGAGCCTCACAGCTTACTGGCAAGGCTAGGACAGCCTTCGGCACAGCGTGATACGACAGATCAGAACGGCAACATCTTCATCGACCGTGACGGCAGTCAGTTCCGACTCATACTGAATTTCCTCAGGGACGGATCGTGCTGTCTGCCGTCTGCAGACCAGGCTATTGAGGAGTTGCTGATAGAGGCCCAGTACTATCGGGTGCGTGCAGTGCATTGTTTGCTGGCCATCGAGGATGTCAAAAGCAATATCACGAACCCCACCCTGTTGCAGGTGCTTGGCTTGGTGGCATTCATTCACGCTCACAAAGATATAAAGGCCAAGAATTTAGCAGAGTCAGGAGCTTTGCCAACAAGCCCATTTCCAGTGAGGCGGTCCCGTACTTTCAAAGAATGCTTCACTACTGTGGCTGTTGCGTATATAGCATGTGGTGTGGTCAGCGCTGCCATCATGGGTGCTTTTGAAATGTTGGAAACAAGACACATGTACAAGCTGAGATAAATGGACAAGCTGGAGAGTGTCCGTCCGGCGAGAGAAGTATACAAGCTGAAGAAATAGCTGTGACAATCAACCCTTCTCATTCTTCGTGTCACCCTTCTGCAACTGTAGGCACCATTTGCTATAGTTGAAAGTGGTTGACCCTTGCACTGCTTCAGGGTGTGGGGTGTCAGAACATTTTCACTGTGTTGCACATCCAAGTTTGCAGCCTGTTTGCTTGTGATCGACTTCAGCTGTTCTTGCTACTCAGCTGCAAGTAGATGTTGCTGTTTGAAGAAGTATCATGCTGAGCCTGATAGCACATGCAATTCAAACCCCGAAAGCAATTCGAAAACATGAAACCATTGCAAGCAAACCAGCAAACAAGATGGCAGCTGCACTGAATATGTTTTGTCTAGTATCTGCTGCATAGAATACTCCACAATCCTGATCATGGTCTAGCTCTACAGACATATTGTATGGCCAATCCAGCTGTCACAGTTGGGTGGATAAACACAGCTGTACCGATCTGCTACACCACACTGTGCTAGGCATCCTGTGAAGAGGGGAAAAAGGGGGAAGTGTTAAAAAAATGCAATAACTAGGCGTCATGTGCATACAGGCCAAATGGGCAGCATGGTACAGCACTTGGCCTCTCATCGTGTGTACGTCCAAACGTGTAGTGTTTTCCATTTTTACTTCATGCTAACTACATTGTTGCTTTCCTGTCTCACATGACAAGCAAGCTGTCAGCATACCATTGCACAAAAGCATACCATCACATGACGCTTGGTTGATTCTATTCCAGAGTCCATCGTGGTGTCTACGATGACTGTTACTGCACCTGGTGTGTGGTCAAGTTATACTCTCATGAGCAGATGCCTGTGTAGGGGCCACATCACCCCAAAGGTTGTGACTGAAAGGATGTAGTAGTGACGTCAGCTGACATTGCAGTCATTGCAGTGGTGCCCAACTGCAACAGGAGGTTGCTATTGCAACAATTTGGTAACTGCACGTTTTGCATGGTCAACAGTGTCATCATTATACAAAGTATCTGCACACAAAGCATGGACTGCAAGTGCCTGGCTTCACATGCCGCAGCTGGGATCACATGCTATGCTCTAGCTCAGGCATGTCTTGTGTCTCTGAGTCTGAACATGACTCTGATACTCATGCTTGTTGGCTCATGCAAGTGCTGAAAAGCAGAAACATAATCACACATTGCACACTTCTGTTGACATTTGTTAAAGACAAGTCCAAGGATGAGGTATAATAGTTGTATTTCCTACAGGTTGGTGTGTCTGCTCCCACATTGGAAAACGTTCATCTGGCATTATGGTGTGCATGCTTGCTGTGGCATGCATTCCATCATGCCTCCAGTGTGCACAGCTGTTGACTAGCCAACAAGCTGTTGCATTGTCGACATGAAGGACACCCATTCCACCAACAACCCCAACCTCTTTTACCCTGCCTGTACCTGCTCCCACTTTCTTTGGATTCACTGCAGGTTGGTGTCTTGGCACCAGAAGCTGTTCCTACAGGCAAGCTTTGCACTGGCCAAGTTGGCTACCTCATCACTGGCATGAAGACCACCAAGTCCGCCAGGGTAGGGGACACCTGGCACCTGGCCAAGCAGCCTGTTGAGATGCTGCCTGGCTTCAAGCCAGCCAAGTCCATGGTCTTCTCAGGTAGGACAAACCTCACCTGCTGCCACAAACTGAATGTTTCTGCTGCATGCTGCCTGATTCCTTGCATGGTGCATGTTGCTTGCTTTTTGTGCAGTAGGCTACCTTGCAAAGCCTTTGTGAAGTTGATCAGCTCCAAATGCAATGGCAGGATGACCACCTGTGGTTTCATGTTGCATGTACACTCAGCCTTGCTGGACACACAGGGCCGGCTGGACACCTGGCTGAGCCACCAGTCAAGGCATTGCCACATCTTATAGCTTTGATTGATGGCTGAATATGACCCCTGTCTTGAGATCTGGTGTGGATTTTGGACGTGCTGTTGTGTACCAGGGAGCAAGCTGCTACGTGTGCTGGATCACTCACAGATCCCTCACAGATCACTCACGGATAAGTCATAGATCACTCACGGATCTCTCACGGCTCACTCTTGCATCACAGGACGTTGTCTTGCACGGGGTTACAGCTTGTGACATTAATGCAGAACACAGCAATCTCAAACCAGCTGCCACAACATGCTATGGTATTACAAGCGGTGATGTGGTGTGCAGGCATGTTCCCCATCAGTGTGGGCAGACTCTGAGGCCCCGAATGCAGCAATCTCAAACTCATCGATACAACATGCTATTATGTGTCGAGTGTTGATGTGGTGTGCAGGCATGTTCCCCATCAGTGGGGCAGACTTTGAGGCCCTGAACGCAGCAATCTCAAAGCAATTGCTACAACATGCTATGATGTACAAGGCAGATGCTTGGCAACAACACACTTGCAACATCTGAGTGCTGATGTGGTGTGCAGGCATGTTTCCCATCAGTGGAGCAGATTTTGAGGCCCTGAATGCAGCAGTGGAGCGCCTCACCCTCAATGACGCATCTGTGTCAGTGAAGAGGGAGAACAGTGCGGCTCTGGGAGCTGGCTTCCGCTGTGGGTCAGTCCCATACCTGACTGAAATTGCCCACTCTAATGTTTTTATTGTCATTGTCGTTATTATTATATTATTAGTATGTCTTGTTATTATTATTACTATTATAACATATTTGTTACTGTTGTTATATTATTATTATTATTATTATTATCATTGTTGTGTTTATTACTATTATTGTTGGTATTGTTGTTGTTGTTGTTGTGATTAATGTAGACCTGTTGTTGATACACAGTTGCGTATGGACTCTATATATATGGAGTGTTTCAACAGCGCCATGAGCAACCACAAACATGTTGATTGCCATGCGCTGCAGAACTTTGGGTCAATCACATATGGACATGTTTCTTCAGCATCTTGAGCAGTCACAAACACGTCAAGTGCCATGTGATGTACTTGTATGGGTCTTACCATTATACGCAAAAGTTTCATCAGCGTCTTTGAGCAGTCACAAACATGTCAAGTGCCATCCGACGCAGGTGTACGGCTCTATTAGTATACATAAGGGTTTCAGCAGCCATGTGAGCAGTCACAAACATGCCAAGTTCCAATGTGATGCAGGTTTTTGGGTCTGTTGCACATGGAGGTGTTTCATCAGCGGTTAGAACAAGAGCACGGAGCTGATGTCATCACGACAGCTCCCACCGTGCCCTTCCACATCCACTTCCCAGACAAAACGGTGCTGCATATCCAGAACCCGTAAGTCTTCTTCACTGCCATGCCTCTGTGTGTGGATGCACATTTGGCTATCTGAGTGTGCAGGAGGTTGCAGAAATTAGATGCCTGTCCATATACCAAGATACCATACACAGATAGATGCATTCTTGCTCAAGGATACCAGCTCTGCAGTTGCATATGTGGCTTTCATGAGTAACAGGTCTAGGGCCAATTGCATGCAGTTGTTGCTGACTGGGAGAAAAGAATAAACAACAACAACAAAAATGCTGACTGGGAGACATTATCTCTCAGCTGGTCCTGGCTGACATGCAGAGCAAAGGGCCCCTTCTGCAGAACCTGGCAGAAGGGTTTAGGGTTTGACAGTGGTAGTTGGCAGTGCTGGTGGCAGCTTTCATGCCCTAGCAGTGATTCTGCATTTTGTATCCTTGCCATCCCTCCCTGAACCATAAACCCTCTCTGGCAACACCTGGCAACCTGGTGTCAGCTCTCATGCCCTACATTCAGCACTCATTCTGGCACTGTGCATCTTTACCAATTCTGCCTAAACCCTACATCCTACACCGCAGAATTGATGAAATTGCCTGCCCTGCATGGTGAAATGACCTTCATGAAACTGCAGGTCTCAGTTTCCCATCCAGCTGCCCTCTTAAATGAAATGACCTCCATGATAATGCAGGTCTCAGTTCCCCATTAATTCCCCCTGAAATCTACATCCTACACAGCAGTAATAATGCAATTGCCTATCCTGTTTGGTGAAATGACCTCTGTGAAACTGCAGGTCTCAGTTCCCCAACAACTGCCCTGTTAACTTGAATGACCTGCATACAACTGCAGGTCTCAGTTCCCCATCAACAAGAAGGTGTCATCAGTGGGGGAGCCAACAGTGACAGCTACAGTGCTGACACCCACCACCTATGTGGGCAGCATCATGCAGCTGTGCACAGACAGACGGGGCGATCTGCTAGAGCACAACATTCTGGGCCATAGGACTTTGCTCAGGTCAGTCAAATAGTAAACTTAAATATTGAAAATGCTTTCCACATGGAATTGACAATAAGAACAAGAAAACTTGTCGTATTATCAGCAGTTGTATGAGGAAACTTGACGGTAGTAAAAATCAGAATGATCATTGATAGTAAGCAGGTTAATGATCATCATAGCCGCATAAACAACAAAGACAGCAAAGAAGGCAGCAGCAGCAGCAACAGCAGCAGCAGCAGCAGCAGGCACAATGATGATAGTGACAAGGAAAATGCAGGCCTAATCACCAGGCAGCAGGTGCCGTTAACACAGTTGGCAAGTCCACTCTCAACGTTGGTGTTACTTTCACGCTTCAGGTCAAATGTTGTCTTTACAAGCTGTTGGCTGATGCGGTCTACAGCTCAAATATTGTTTTTATGACATTCACAGGCGGTGTACAGCTATTTCAATGCTATTGTTGAGCTGTAGACCGCGTCAGCCAACATGTCATAAAAACAATATTAGACCTGAAGCGTGACATCAGCACCAAAGGTAAGGTTGAACTTGCCAACTGTTGTGAATCTGGTAGTGGAAGACTACACTGCTGCTGTTGCTGCTGCATTCGACCCAGCAGCCTACCAGAAGGTCTACGGGGCTGCAAAGCATCCCCCATCCCCATCCACATCCCCATCCACATCCCCATCCCCATCCCTATTCCCATCGCCATCCCCTTTCAGTCAGAGTCTCACTCAGATTTCGCTTCTGAGTCAAAGCCAGACCACAAGTCAGACGCAGACTTCTCTGCTGTGATTGACAGGGCACTGAGCTTTTTCAGCTTTTCAGATAAACTGTTGAAGCTGTAGACAAATCCAATTGGCACATTCATCAGTTTGTCAGGGTTCACATACACTGGCACATCCATCAGACCTGAGGCTGGACAAAGGCTGTAAAACGCTTCTCTCTCTCTCTCTCTCTCTCTCTCTCTCTCTCTCTCTCTCTTTTTTGTGGTGTAAGTCCCTTGTGACACATTGCAAAACGTTGTTGGCAGCAAAGCTTGATGAATTGCCAAGTCAATGCTGAGACTACCATCCATTATTGGGCTCTCCATGTGACTTTTGATGGCGGCCCTGTTCCCCCTGTTTATCTGTAGTTAGCCTCTGTAGCAGCCTATGTCCCTTTCATCCTCATCCAATCTGCCTTTCATTGGAAGCCTTTGTGCCTTTCAATGGGGGCCTTTGTGCCTTTTGACAGGAGCTTTTGTGCCTCTGTGAAAGCGCAGCTGCCTTCTGAAGATACCCATGTGCACCTTAGATCATCATCAGCATCATCACCATCATTCTACTTTTTGCCTTGCTGTGCAACCATGAGCCACTGCAACTTGTCACGATAAGAACATACCACATGCAGGCTTAGCCAACAGGCATCAGGTGTACACACATGTTTGCAAAGCAGCAGTTCCCTCCAAAAACACTTATTCCGCAATTTTTGTGCCTTCTTCACATCAAAACTCGGAAGAACGCACAATGGCATTTTTTGGATGCAACATGCGCATGCTATGCAGGTATACATTGCCGCTCTCAGAGCTGGGAGGAGACTTTTATGATGAGCTGAAGTCTGTCTCTTCAGGCTATGCCAGCTTTGACTATGAGGAGGCTGAGTACAGGTTTGCTTCAGCTTGCGCATGCTGGATGGCCTGTGTGTTTTGCCTCGTTCAAAGCTGACTGTCTGCATGAGTCTATGACAAGCTGTCAACATGATACTCACACATTCTGTGTCACATTGGGTTGCCTTGTACCAGGCTGCCCCCTTCCCACCCTTCCCACTTGGTGCTTGAGAGCAGCATGCAGCAATCTGATGTGCATGCATTAGCACCTGTTCTTGAACATCACCACCTCGTCCCTCTTGCATGTATGTAAGCAGCAGGTGCAAGCTAGTGTGTATATATGGGCATGGAGCCTTGTGTTGTTGGCTATACATTGCCTTGGGTTGCATCCTTTGAATCAGCAGGGTGTGTGGGGTGCAGGCAAGCTGACCTGGTGCGCCTGGACCTGGTCCTCAATGGAGACCCTGTGGATGCTCTTGCGCGTGTTGTGCACAGGTAAGTCATGCTGTGCTGTGCTGTGCTGTGCTGTGCTGTGCTGTGCTGTGCTGTGCTGTGCTGTGCTGTGCTGTGCTGTGCTGTGCTGCATCATCAACAATGCATTGTGCTGTGTTGTGTCATTTTGTGTTGTATGGTGTTGTGCTGGATTGGGTTGTATAAAAGTCATGTCATGTCATGTCATGTCATGTCATGTCATGTCACGTCACGTTGTGCTGTTTCACAGTATGCAATGTTGTGTTGAGCTGCATCACGGTTTTATCCCAATAGCCTGGTGCAGGAGCAAAGCGCAGTACATGGGGCGCAAGCTGGTGACAGCCATGAAGGACAAGCTGGGCAAGCAGCTCTTTGAAGTGGTCATTCAGGCCTCTGCCAATGGCGACGTTGTTGCCAGAGAAACCATCAAGGTACCTGCCTGCTCACACTCAGTTAAGCTTGAGAATTGAAAGCTTGTAGCAGAGCACTGTGCATATTTTGTGCTAGTAAATGCATTTGTGCTGGGTGTGTCGACCAGTGCATATATTACTCGCATCATTGTGCTTTTGCTAGGTGCTCACACATGCACATCTATACAGCAGCATTGTTACCTGGCTCCGGTGTCAAAATGCAGGCCCTGCGCAAGAATGTGCTAGCCAAGTGCTATGGTGGGGACGTCAGTCGGAAACGGAAGTTGCTGGAAAAGCAAAAGGAAGGCAAAAAGAGGATGCGCAGAGTGGGCTCAGTGGACGTACCACAGGATGTATTTCATGCCCTCATGAAGACCAGCAGCTGACCATAGCAGCAGGATCCGCTTGTCCAGATACGCATCTCGCTGATGAACTTGTGCTACGGTTCTGCCGGCGCAATATGCGGCCTGCAGTGTCAGAAGCTGGTGTCTATCAGACTTTAAGTTATAAAATAACACGAAATATTAATCTTTGTCAATTTGACGCTCTGAAACCAATCTGACAAAGCCTGGCTACACGTTGACTTTACGATAGTGTATGCGAAATTGCGCAGATCAGATCTTGAGCCTTCAGTCAAGTCGCTAAGCTGTGGGTTTCAGCTAAATATGCATATGCAATCGCCCGCGACGCAGGCCATGTTTGCTACGAGCAATAAAGGGCTGCATGCCTTTAGCTTGAACGGGCAGGTGATGTCGATAGGGCTCTTCGATACTGTCGTATCTCAAGCGACAGCTCGTGATGACATTCTACTGGCTGCTGTACCAGTCATACACGCCGTACACGAAATGATGAGCTACGTTGAAGACGACTCACGTGAGCAGCAGTCCGGATTGTTTTTGTTTGATCTATCTCAGGGTGTTCAACCGAACATGAAAGGCAGACAGGTCTATAACGGTAATGTTAAGTCATGCGCCACCGGCAAGCAAAGTACTAGTGGCAAGCAGCGCTGGTATGCCGGAACCGAGCCGTCCGATGTCGTGATTTCTGAAGACTCTGGAGCGACGTGGGCAGATACCAGCTCATGCGATACCTGGCAGACAAGATTGGTAAATTCCAAGCTGTGCAACATCCTGTCCATGCCTGTGAAGGTCACGTCAGAGCAAGAGCGTTGAACGGCATGCCGGTGCATGCACACTGCAGTGTTGCAGACGATCCAAACCGAAGACCAACCATGCATTGTCGTTGAAGTGGCTTCGTTAGTTGCATGGATGAGAGCGGCTTCAGATCCGCCAAGTCTGACCAGAAATGTACTGCACACAGGACGTTCCCAGGACCTCCTCATGTACCTCACACTTTGAGCATAGACTTTGCCCCTAGCCCCAAGGCTGATGGTGAGGCAACAGCAGAGGATGTTGTGCTTGCTGGCGTAGAGGTTGGCGGCTGTCTGGTCTCTGCTTCGGATGGATTGTGGGAAACACGACATGGAAGCATTGTACCAAACACCAACAGGCCTCAGCTGTGTATAGACGTGCATCAAGTGCGCCCGGACCCTTTCAACCCTAGCAGGTCAGCAATGCAAAACGGCCAGTAGTGAGATTGGCCCTTGCAAATGCAGCATGTACTTTGCAATCCTTGTGCACAATGCCTTGTTTGGCATACAGATACAAGCTGCCAGCTTTACAGCTCTACAGCAATAGCTGGTGCATGTGTGAAACTCTGGCTTGTGGTGGGTGTTTGTCTACGACTGAATTGGCTATCTGACAACCATCCTCTACCTCCTATGTACAGCTCAATGGCAGTATTCATGAACAGTAAAGGAACAGCTGCCCCTCAGCTCAGGAGTCAGTAATAGATTGTCATGCTGCATGCAGGCTGCATAGGTGCAGACAAGAATGCACAGGAGCCAAATTAACTGTATGCAGAGGCAGTGACACCCTTGTATTTGGAGGTGCAGGGAGAATGGAAATAACAGCAACAATGATCACCTTCTAATCCAGGGACAACAAGGAAACTTGTACCCTATAGGTGGTATGCAACCTGTGGGGCTACCCCTCAAGTCAGTGGGGAGGGGGGTACCTTTGTGACAGAGGACCAGCTGGAGGAGAATTTTTGACGGTGGCCCAGGCCAGCAGCAAGCCAAAGATTTTGCCAAGGGTCAAGGCTATGCAATAGGGTTGGCTTTGAACCCATACAGACAGGGGGAGCTGATTGTGACAGCTGGGGACCGACCGCCAGGTCAGCAATGCAAATTCATCACTGCATCACGTTGCATTAGATTCTCTGTCATGTGTCTGCCTGCACGTGGCTTTGGCGTACACATGCATGTGCATTTTTGGCATGTGAATGTTTGCCAAACATGCAAATGGCAACCCTCAAGGCTGGAAAAGAGCAGATGAGGAGCTGCGGTTTAAGCAGATTGGCTAGTGTGCGCTGCCAAATGGCAAGCTGCTAACAACTATCATAGTGATATGCAGAAGTCATTAAGGCAACGCGCATGCTCAAATGCAGATGCGCGCACACTTGCTGTTCTGCTCAATCAATGTCATAACACAAGTAGTCAAACTCGAAAGATATTGACGTGGCAGATATCTCTATTGATATACAGCCTGACATGTTTTGACAGTCTAAACATATTTTTCCCTGTGCAGCTTACATGCATTGTGATTTCACAAAACAAATGTGTTCAGGCATTGGCGTACATGTCCATCACAGTAGAGATGGCGGGACTACTTTTCAGGACATTACAGAAGATGTGTATGGTAGTGAAGGCTTGCAAGACTGCAGAGGAAGCCACACTCCAGTGCCTTATTTTGTCAGAGAAGGTGCTCTGCTGGGAAGTGACACTGGGGACATCATCATTTGCAAAGATGCTAGTCATGGACGATGGAAAAAGCTCTGCAAAGTGCCTGGACATATCACCACTCTCACAGAAAGCAATCGTAGTCCCTCTTCTGTCACTCATTGACACAGATGTGACCAAACGCTGCCTGACCAGTCAAGAACAGCTACAAGACACTGCTGAACACCTTAATATCTCATGTACACATTTCCGCCCTCTGTCAGCGGGTGCATGTACGGTGTTCAGTACTCATCAGGCTGCATTAGGGGCCAGGCATGCGATTGCATGTGCAGCCGCTTCTTTTTACGCACATATGTGACACGAACAAGTTGGTGGACCTCCTAGAAGATGTTGATGATGAAATCAGAGGTATTGCATAAAAGTTCACCTACTAGTACAAAGACGTTGTGCTTGAGGGAAGTATTCAGTCAAGAAGTGTCTTGCCAAGGAGTCATGTTGCTGTAAGAGATCATAACCGGGTCTGTCAAAGGGTTCATACGCTCACAATGTGATCAGTATCAGACAGTCACAGTCGATTTCACTGCTTGAGTGTATCGTTTATGCCTAAATCGGTCATATCCCGAGTCAATCCATCGAGACTCGGTCTTGCAGTGAAATGAAGATGTCTAGGTGATGACAGCTCTTCCAGAAGGGTGACTGTGTGGCAGGTTTCGACAACTTCCGACAAATGCCATAAGACCACCTGTTGAACGTTTATTCAGTTCAGTTGAGACATGTGAGTGAGTAACTGACGTACAATGCAAGGTTTAGGTGCTTGTTTGCGTCACTCTTGTTCATACTCTGGCACTCAAGTGCGCTCAGTCCTCTTGTTCATACTCTGGCTGACGACAACTTCTTAACACAGCCGCTTGCGTTATACACCCTACGGATCGCTCAAATCCACACAAGAGTGAGAAGAGGTGCAAGGTGGTTTGGACGCCGTCATGCCTTCCTGGCGTGGCAATACGTATAGTGTTGGAAGAGTGTTTTATTTACACATTTCGCATTGGGACGGAAATGGTTGACCTGGGGCCTGACCATGCAAGGCTGCCAATAGCTTATGAGCATGCAACAGGGCAAAGCTTTTGGGCTGAAGTGCGCCACACTGTCCTGACAGCATGTGCAGGGTCCAAGGAACGCCCTCGTATTGCAGACCTGGACCATGATCTGTATTTTGCCCTGGCCACAAACGACTATGCCTCTTTTGAGCGACAGGCAATAAAGGTGAAAGATGTCCTGGAACAACGAGCTGAGCAGATATGGCTGCGTCCAGGGGTTCCTAAGCTGAATTCGCTGGTGAAATCGTTCCTGAATTCGCGAGCAAGCTTGGTGATGTCTTTGCTGGAGTATCAGCGGCAAAAAGGATATTCTGACACCAGACAGCTTGTTGACCAGTTCAGTGACTGTCTACTTCTACAGTAGCTTTGTGATGTTCATACTGTTGCTCATGTCCTGAAAATGCATCTGGAGTTGTGCACTCTGGAAAGCAAACATTGGTCTTTGTGCTGTCTTTGCAAGCCTCTGATTGTACTTCGTTTTCCAAGTGTCACGTCGTCAACTCCAGAGAACCATTCACCAGGTATCCATGGCAATATGACGGCTGCATGCATGACAGCCTGTTGCCATAAAGCTGATAATGTTCTGGCAAGCTAAGAGTGTCTATGTGGTTCTGCAAGTTTTCGCCGAATAGATGTCCAGGTCATGTAAAGGACCCAATAGTTATTCAGCTGCAGATAAGATGGCTAGGCATGACTGACAGGCAAATCTTTTCACATTTATATGCCTGCAGGAGTGCATAACTCAGTGACATCGTTTGCTTGGTATGTGTTAACATTGGCTCAACCAGGTCTGCGTCTTGGACTGATTTGACATCATGTCTACAAATGGGCAAGTGGGTCAAAGATGAGTGATGGGATTCGCAGTAGACTTCAGGGAAGAGGACTTTACTGAAGATATGTGCAGAGATGCTTTCTTGATAGATTGGACCTCAGATAGACCTTCCCAAGGATACACTGATTTGCAGAGCTTACAGTATGCAGTCAGGCAAGGTTGTGTTAGGCTGCGCAATGCACTGAAATGCATCTCGCAGGCCATATTTACAGTCACGGACAGTAGAGTCGCTGACTGAGAAGCTGCTGTAACAGTAACAATTGCATCTGTCACTGACTGTCAGGTTGAGGCTGACGGTCCCTGCGGCCAGCCATGAGCGCAAGCACAGTGCATGTAGAGCTGATATTGCAGATTGTGTCAGTGGTTATACCTATATCAAGTAAAGTAAAATGCAGAGATGCCTGGGGGAATCTTGAACACTCTGCAAAATGGCTTTTGCGCCGTACAGTGCTGTAGCACAGTGCCAGCAGTGGTTTACTGCTCCTGATCATGGAAACAACAGCACATGCCATGATACTACCCAGCTGAGTCAAGCAACAACACTACAGACCACCACACAAACGGAGAACACCACAAGACTCAGTGTGGTCTTGTTTTGGCAGACACTTGTAATAGCTGCAGGTGATGTTTGCTGAGCGTATGATTGATGCTGACTGTGGTCATGGGCATCATTGTACTAGTACATTGTGTCTACTTGGTCCGACTGGGCCTGTCGGTGCTCTGCTCTCTCCTTCCGAATCTGGTTCAGAGCGGGCTTGAGTGCAAATGTGCGTTTCACCCACGTGGCAGCTTGTACTGCAGTAAGCGCTTGTTGCTCAGACAGAAGGCATATGCAATGCATTCAAGTATGATGACAGGGTGCTGCGACAACAACATGACACACTGTGTGCTCAAAAAGTCAAACTTACCTTCTAGCGTCCGTATTTGCGGGACTAATGTTCGTATGTTTCTGACTGGCAGGAAGTCATGTAGGCCCTGCAGATAAAACACAGGTCAACTTCAATAATACAATGCCAGGATCGCAGCATGAGCCTATATGGCCACTTAAAGAGGGCAAATCCGTGCACTGCCTACCAAATGACAATTGCCTTGGAGGTGACATGAAGCATGCAGAAATGTTCAGACACAGAGTCTGCAGCACAGAAGTGACCCTTACCTGACCCCAGACCAAAGTGTCCTCGCCTATGATGCCATGTACCCTGCACATTTAGACTGCATCTGTTGGCATTGCATTGCATGATGCCGAGCATTTGCCTTGCCAGTGGTTGTATCTTACCAGCATTCTTTCAGCACAGGAAGGGTGCAAGGTCCTCTGGCTACATTCATCCTGTGCAGATCAAGTGCATACTTCAGCAACAGTAAACACTCTGACAGCAATGTGAAGCAGATGCCGATAGCAGCTGCATTTGCTGTACTCAAGGACTGGCACCTGTCTCTGTAGTACCACACGTTATTTCGGGTGGCTGTTCGCACGTAGTCGACTACTTGCTTTTGCTGAAAGTCCAACTTTGCAGGACGACGCTGACTCGTGGGTGGGCTGGGGCCTGAAGGTTCAGCAGCCTTCTTTGCTGCTGCACCCTTCTTCTTAATAGCTTTCTTGGGTTTGCTGTCCTGAGCAGGCTGCTGGTGCTCCTCACGATCCGACATGTTTTACTGCCACGCCGGTTCAGCCTGGTTTAGCTAGCAATGGGATATGCGTGTTGTTGATGAGCTGAACTTGTCTGATGAAGGATGGTCCAACTACGCTTGAGACAAGGGGATCTACGACGCGACAGCACCGCTCCGGAACGCCCGTATAGGCAGTCATCCTATCATTTTCGCGAGGGTCTCCTCCAACGCAAAAAACCCTAAACTGCCCGTAACGCCAGCCTCGAGATTGCTAGCCTCAGGCTCAGAGATGCTCAGTTTTGCACGTCTAACAATTGTCCTGCAACAGTGCTCACGCGAGTTCAAATAGTACTGTGTGTGACACCAACTGACACACGTTCTGAGTTTGAGGTCACAGTGCAGTTTAGTCTGATCTCTTGTCAGTATGGTTGCCGGAGCACTACAAGCACGCGTTCCTCAGCATGCCGGCTGCGGATTGCAGAGCAAGCCAGCCAAAGGTGTCATAATCCAAGCCGTGCATAGCAAGCCTTTCACCCAGCAGTGCGTTAAAAGGGTCACCAACCTCGGCAGTCTTGATCGCGCACACCTCCGACATGCAGGACGCACTGGCAGGCAAGCATGAGTGTAGTCGACCACTTGTCTTGCAGCTGCTCATACTGTAACATTGCGTGAGGTGCAAAGACGATCAGCTGAATGCTAGAAGCTGAATAGCTTGTTTAAGCACTGCCTCAGCATGCTGCATGCAAATTGCAGGTATCAGCGGCAAATCTGCGTTGCATCAAGCAGTGTGACAGCAAGCGACACAGAACTGGTGCCCTCGTCAGGCTTCAGGATAGAACAGATTTCGTTTGGCAAGATATTGTCGCCAATTGGCATAAGCCTTATGACCTATGGCTTCGGAGCATTCTTTGGGCTGCTGCCTGGTGGTGATGTCTCCTCCATCATGCTCATTTACGGCTTCCCAATTTCGTTGCTGGGGTTTGCGCTGGCGTATGCACAGCTGAAGCCTGTCCCATGCAAAACAACAAGAGCTGCTTTCAACCTACGAGAGTCTCAGATGACAGATATTCAGAAGCAGGTGTGCCTTGCCCCAGTCTGACACATGCAGCTTGATCAGTCATTTAAATCGACAGCACTGGACAGGCCCAGTATCATGTCTATGCCAACAATCATGGTCAATACACACTTCAATCTGCAGAGCACCGAACATGTGTGTAATGCTAGCGCTGCGCTGTTGTGCAATCCTATCCTTGCAAGATGCTTGGTAATCAAGCAGCAGTGCTGTTGCAGCTACGGGAAGATGTGACAAGGTATAGGTATGGAGATGAGCAGCATCTGGACGAGTCCCTCACCAAGATCTTCATGTTCAATCGGGTACGCACTCTCATGGCAGTCATGCCGTCAGTCCGGTGGTCACCTCACAATGCACCAAATGGCCAAAACGCAGACCTGTATTGCATTGAGCTTTCCATCATCACGCCTCTGTTGGCTGAACAGCATTGCCATGTGCATGTCAGTGTTACAGGCAGACTGTGCTGTACTTTGCCAAAACATTGGCACTCAATGTAGAAACGCGTTCCCATACCAATCTCTTTTCAGGTTTCCAGTGAAGGGATGACGTTTCTGATTGAAAATAGACGCTTTGGGGTACAAAACTGCTGTATCTCCCTATGCAGCAAACTCAAATGATTTGAGGCTAATGGTGTATGGATGCCAATTTATGTAAACAAAGCCCACAGGCCACAAGGGACTGGTGTGAAAGCTGATTTCCACACTGTTGGGTATGCCCACAGAGAATCTAGCATCATGTATGTAAGAAAGCAACCTTGTTTGGAACAGCTGTCGCTGAATGTGGCTGCCTGTTCATGCAGGCCAAGGGCATTGCAAGACGTCTGACGCCAATCTTGGTGGGAGTTCGGGAAGAAGTCAAGGAGGACAAGTACACCTTGGTATGCATCAGATCATATGCTCATGCAACATGTCAGGCCACCTGCAGCCTTGACCATCTGTTGCAGAAACCATTGTACAGCTTCCTGTGATGTGTCGCCCAGTGCAAATGCACTTGCACGTGTGCTTGAGTGCATGCCATGCTCTGTCAGCATCAAACATTTGGATGTCGGTCCAGATGTGTTGTGTGCCCCGATGAACAGCTTTATGCTTCAGAACCAGTTGTCTGAATCGTTATGCAGTGCTGTTGAGCAAAGGAGTGACTTGTGCTGTGCTGGCAGGTGTTGGAGTTTTCAATCAGAAAGGAGATGACACTGGAAATGTGGACAGACAGACTGGACAAGATTCAGACTTTCTTTGGGCCTGGAGTACAAGCAGACATCCAGAAGACTGACCAGGTGTGTGCTCATCACCAAGCTACACAGCAGAAAGGGTGCATGTGCATTAGTGTGACAAACTGGGCTCTGCTTAGCAACTTCATGTTGCCAGATTGCTTTCCCTCCACCTCTTAGCAAAACTGAGGTAATGTGTTGGTTGTAAATATATGAGAGTAATCAGTTGTACACTGCACTTGCGCCAGCAAACAATGTGTCAGAGACGTCAGTCAAAATGGCAAGGGGGTTTGCCAGCAATGACCGTGGCACCAGGAATGGTACA
>JAABUK010005850.1_pt1 | contig 18775 bp, 21 predicted proteins | sample 5559141 | NCBI WGS metagenome assembly JAABUK01 (sample SAMN10711869, study PRJNA513367) | rock metagenome | isolation source: Antarctica rocks | place: Antarctica: Victoria Land, Pudding Butte nord | collected 2016-01-03 | reverse complement strand
TGATGGAAAGTTTGAGGTCGAAACTGACTTTTTGGTAGTCTTTTTTTCGGCAGTCTGTTTTTTTTGTAAGTGCCATAGTTTGCTAAAAAGGGTTAATTTTTAGTCAACCTATTTCAGGGTTTGTCATATAGACTAATTGACCATTGACTATTGACCATTGACTATTGACCATTGACTATCAGCCATTGACTATCAGCCATGGTCTATCAACTATTTAAAGTATTTTTGTTTTTATAATCATAACATGGAAGTAAATGATGAGCTGGTAGACAAGCTTGCTAATCTTGCAAGACTTACTTTTGAACCACAGGAGAAAGCTGAAATAAAAGAAGATCTCCAAAAGATGATATCTTTTATTGAAAAATTAAATGAACTTGATACAACAGGAGTGGAGCCATTATTATTTATGACTGGTGAAGTAAATGTTTTACGGGAAGATGAAGTGAAAGGCTCTGTAACAAGGCACGAAGGATTGCTGAATGCGCCTTTAAAAGATGAGCGCTTTTTTAAAGTCCCCAAGGTTATCAGGAAGTGATGTAAGTTGAAAAAAATGATATTCAGAATAAAAAGATTTACTTGCTAAAATTGTTGATAATACTGTGTAGGTTAATACATTTATATAATTTACTTGTTTATGGACTCTGTTATACATCTCGAAAATATTAATAAAAGTTACTTTATGGGCACGCAGGCAATAGCTGCGCTCAAAAGTATAAACCTGGATATTTTCAGAAATGAATATGTGGCATTAATGGGTCCTTCCGGTTCCGGCAAAAGTACTTTGATGAATATTTTAGGATGCCTAGACAGTCCTACAGCGGGCATCTACATTTTAAATGGTAAAGATGTAAGCAAGATGCCTGATAATGACCTGGCCGAAGTCAGAAACAAAGAAATTGGTTTCGTCTTTCAGCAGTTTAATTTATTGCCAAGGTTAAGCGCTGCCGAGAATGTTGCTCTTCCCCTGGTATATGCAGGCGTTGGCAAAAAAGCACGAACAGAAAGGGCTATGGAAGTTTTGGCAAAAGTAGGCCTCAGCGACAGAAGCCATCATAAACCTAATGAAATGAGCGGAGGGCAGATACAGCGTGTAGCTATTGCCAGGGCTTTGATTAATAACCCTGCCATCATACTTGCAGATGAACCTACAGGCAACCTTGACAGTAAAACATCTGTTGAGGTAATGGATATTTTTGGTAAAATACAGGCAGGAGGAAATACTGTGGTGCTGGTAACACATGAAGAAGACATTGCAGCTTATGCAAAACGGGTGGTCAGGCTAAGAGACGGATTAATTGAAAGTGACACAGTAAAAGCTCCCCGGGTTGCCAGTGAAATATTTTCCGTTTAGATGGAAATTGCTGGAGCTGCTAAAAATGAGCTGGGCATATCTTCATTATGTTTGATTCAATATAATTTTTTATTCTCCTTTAAAAGTTAGTTACGGCTTAGATAATCTAATAATAATGTCACTTTCTGAAATTGTTATACAAAAAATCAGCGAAGAAGGTCCCGTTTCTTTTCACGATTTTATGGAGATGGCTTTGTATTATCCCGAAAAAGGATACTATACTTCTGCACAAAATAAGATAGGAAAGACAGGCGATTTTTATACCAGCTCCAATCTTACACCCGCATTCGGCGCTATGATCGGGCAGCAGATCGAAGAGATGTGGGACATATCAGGGAGAAAAGATTTTACTATTGTGGAATATGGCGCCGGAACAGGTGTTCTTTGCCATGACATTCTTAATTATCTGCAAAACAACAATGAGTTATATGAGCAACTGAATTACTGCATTATCGAAAAAAGCCCGGTAATGCGTGAAAAACAAAAAGCGCACCTGCATCAAAAAGTAAGCTGGTTTAATTCTATCCGGAATATTCCTGAAATTACCGGGTGCATTTTATCAAATGAGCTGCTCGATAATTTTTCTGTGCACCAGGTAGTAATGCAGGATGAGCTTATGGAAGTTTTTGTGGACTATAAAGATGATTTTGTTGAATTGCTGAAACCTGCCAAAAAAGAGCTTACAGGTTATCTGGCCGAACTTAATGTGATGTTACCAAAAGGATTCCGTACCGAAATAAATCTTGAAGCCATTAAATGGATAAAAGAAATTGCAGCATCTTTAAAAAAGGGATATGTAATAACAATAGATTATGGTTATCCATCCGAAGAATTGTATAGTGAACGCAGAAGCTCGGGCACTCTTGTATGTTATAATAAACATACCATTAATGACAATCCGTACAGTAATATAGGAGAACAGGATATTACCTCGCATGTAAATTTTTCCGCACTATCTCACTTTGGGTTTACATCTGGGCTTGAGCACTGCGGCCTTACCAGCCAGGCCGGTTTTCTGCTTGCGCTCGGGTTTAAAGATTACCTGCGAAAGACTTTAGCTGCAGAGCCGGGGCAGGATGTAATGAGGATGGTTAAAAAAGAATCTTTTCTCACACATACATTACTGATAGATATGGGGCTGAAATTTAAAGTCCTCATTCAGCAAAAAGGAATATCAAACAAGGAGCTTTCAGGATTGAAGCTGTAGTTTTTGAGATATTCAACTTTCAAAACCTGAAAATGAAAAGTACAAATCCCAAATGACTTTTTTGATAAATGTAATGGTAGATTTATAAATTTTTAATCTTAAAAACGGGTTTAAAAAGGAAAAACGTAATAATGTCTGCTAAAATTTATACTAAAACCGGTGATCAGGGAAAGACATCGCTGATAGGCGGAACCAAAGTGCCAAAAAGTAATATCCGCATAGAAAGTTATGGAACTATTGATGAATTAAATTCCTTTATCGGTCTTGTCGGTGATTATCTCACAGAAGAGGCAACAAAAGATGTTTTAAAAGAAATACAGGATCGGCTCTTTACGATCGGTTCTTCTTTAGCCTGCGATCCTGATAAAATGCCTTTAATGAAAATTCCTGATTTAAAGGAAGAAGACGTTACGCTTTTAGAAAATGAAATGGATAAAATGAATGAAATACTTCCTGCAATGAAACATTTTATTCTTCCCGGAGGCCATGTTGCTGTATCTACATCGCATATTGCACGCTGTGTTTGCAGGCGGGCCGAAAGATTATGCGTAGGAATGAAAGAAAACGGAAGTTTTGTTGAGCCTTTGGTTATTAAATATCTCAATCGTTTAAGTGATTATCTTTTTGTATTAGCCCGTTATATTGGTCATATTTTTAACGTAAAAGAGATTGTGTGGAAGGCGAGAGTACCCCTAACCCCTAAAGGGGAAGTTTAAAAAAACCGCATTAAAGGTAAATTTAAAGTTAGAAAAACGGCTGAAGCCGTTGATGAAAAAAAATTTTTATTTTATAGCCCCAGGTTTAAACCTGGGGCTATGGGAAAAACGAACTAAATAAAATCGTTTTAACGATGTATGCTTAAATAAATAACATTACCCTTTAAAGGTTGGAGGCCTCTATTCTTCCATCTTTCATATTAATAGTGCGGTCGCTCATAGCTGCCAGTTCTTCATTATGTGTTACAATCAAAAAAGTCTGGTCAAATTCATCACGCAGGCGGATAAACAATTCATGCAGTTCTTTTGCATTCTTACTGTCAAGATTTCCGGTAGGCTCATCGGCAAAAATAATTTGCGGGCTGTTAATTAACGCCCTTGCAATGGCAACCCTTTGCTGCTCACCACCGCTCAATTGCTGCGGCTTATTCTCCATGCGGTTTTTCAGATTAAGCGTCTCGAGCAGCTGCGTTGCCTTGTCCGAAACTTCTTTCTTTTTTTTACCGGCAATCCATGCAGGAATACATACATTTTCCAAAGCATTAAATTCTGGTAATAAATGATGAAACTGAAATACGAAGCCAATATGGGTATTTCTAAACTTTGCAAGCGGCTTGCCTTTCAAAGCATCAATACGATTGTTATCGAGATAAATCTCGCCGCTGTCTGCACTATCTAAAGTTCCTAAAATATGCAACAAAGTGCTCTTTCCCGCACCTGACGAACCGACGATACTTACAATTTCACCTTTGGTTATCGTAAGGTCTACTCCCTTCAAAACCTGTAGTGTTCCGTAGTTTTTATAAATATTTTTCGCTGTAAGCATTCAGTTGACCCTTCTTATGATTGTTATTCAATAATGTACAAACCTACACGTTACAATTTTAGTGCGGCTCATTTAAGCAAATTTTATTATAACAGCCATTTGGCAAAGCTTGATTTGGTTATATCGCATATACGCCTACATTTGCAAAAAATTTAAATACATCAAAGATGTTTTGGACACTCGAATTAGCCAGTTATCTTGAAGAAGCGCCATGGCCTGCAACCAAAGACGAGCTTATTGATTATTCAATCCGCTCCGGTGCACCTATTGAGGTTGTAGAAAACCTGCAGGAATTAGATGACGAAGGAGAAGTGTACGAAAGCATTGAAGACATCTGGCCCGATTATCCCAGCCAGGATGATTTTATGTTTAATGAAGACGAATATTAGCCCCGGCCCTAAAGGGAGTTATTAAGAATATAATAAACCATTTTACAATATGTAGAGTGGTTTTTTTTGGGGAGGTCAGCATAAGTTGTCTATTCAACTTCGTTGCGTCACACACTTGTACAGCAACTCTTTTTTCATCTTTAGTTTCAATTTCAAAAACTATTCATGTTTGGTAACCAGTTATTTGTTGTCATTTTTAAAAGCGTATTTAAAATAAATCAGTAATAGCGACAGCACAAATACAATGCTGTTTGCAACAATGACAGGTTCGCTGTGAATAGCAAGTGCATATATAAGCCAGACCATTGTACTAAAAACCACAATCAGCATCATCCAAATGCTTAAATCTCCAACGCTTTTGGTTTTCCACGCTTTATACACCTGCGGAATAAAAGTGACGGAAGTTAAAAACGAGCCGAGATAACCAACATAATCAAACCAATGTACCACTATATCAATTTTTTTTAAAACGCTCTTTAAATATTTTTTTGAAAAAATTTTTCCCACTCCAATACTATTTTTCAAAAGTCTCCCCTTCAGGAGAGACGTAGAGGAGCTTCTATTTCTCCATTTGCTCAATTACTTCCGCTGTCACGCCGGTAAAGCTAAATCCTCCATCATGAAACAAATTTTGCATAGTAACCATTCTTGTTAAATCACTGAATAAAGTAACACAGTAATTAGCACAATCTTCTGCAGTTGCATTACCGAGCGGGCTCATTTTTTCTGCAAAAGAAATAAAGCCTTCAAAACCTTTTACTCCGCTGCCGGCGGTAGTGCGCGTAGGCGACTGGCTGACAGTGTTAATACGAACTTTTTTCTTTTTTGCATACTGGTATCCAAAACTCCTGGTAATGCTTTCAAGCAGCGCTTTGGCATCCGCCATCTCGTTATAATCAGGGAAAACTCTTTGACCCGCAATATAGGTAAGCGCAATCACGCTTCCCCATTCACTGATTGCATCCATCTGGTAGGCCAACTGTAAAATGCGGTGAAAGCTGATAGCCGATATATCAAATGTCTTATGTGTAAAATCGTAGTTTAATGAAGTATAAGGATTGTTTTTACGCATGTTCATACTCATACCAACACTATGAAGAATAAAATCAACCGGGCCGCCAAAATATTCAAGGCTTTTTTCAAGCAGGTTCTTTAAATCATCATTGCTGGTAACATCAGCAGGAATTACCGGCGCGTTGCCGCATGCTTCTGCCAGCTTGTTTATCTCGCCCATTCGCAAAGCAATCGGGGCATTGGTCAGCACAATTTGGGCGCCTTCCTCATGACATTTTTCTGCAATTTTCCAGGCAATGGACTGATCGTTTAGCGCACCGAAAATAATACCTTTTTTCCCCTTCAATAAGTTGTAAGCCATCTCAGTTGATTTTTGGTTTTTTTTAAAGAGCGGTAAAAATAGAAATTCAAATGCTAAACCAGAAAAAAGAATATAAAATAGAATGATATTGCCAGGTAAAAACTGTGCTTATTGATTTTTCCTGGTTTCCCGTTCCTAAATTACAATTCTACGGCAATGATATTTTTAAATAAATCATTCTAATTAAAATTTCTTTTATCCGATTTTAATACTTGGATTCTTTCAGGTTGCCGCCTGCTACTTTGCTTGCCTCGCAGGCACTTTTACCCTGCAAATAATTTGGCAGAAACGGTACATATTGATGAAATCTTTTTAAAAAGTGCCTTAACCAGCAGCACAGTTGCCGCAGCTATGCTTAATCTTGAGTTTCGAAATGTAATTGCTTGTTTGCCGGGAAAGATGTACAGGTTGCTGTAGCAGTAATAAGTGTGCAGAACTTTATTGTGGTAGTGAAAAGTTAAGTATACGGCAATATGAAAATTATTTAATCATTTATCCTACTATTGTAAATCACATGTTAGTAACAGCAGCTAAAGTTAGTCATAATGAAAGCGGCATTGAGTTATGAAACATTTTTGATCAATTCCTTTTTTACCTTCTACTTTATATACCAGCCTGTGTTCTCCTGTTATTCTCCTCGACCAAAATCCTTTTAAATCATACCTGAGAGGTTCAGGTTTGCCTATACCCTGAAACGGAGTTTTCTTAATATCTTTTAGAAGTTCTTTGATTTTTAGAACAATTTCATTGTCAGTTTCAATCCAATATTCAAATTCTTCCCAGGCATTTTGCGTAAACTCAAAATTCATTCTATAAATTATTCTGCTAAATCGAATGTATGAGTTACGTTATTTTGGAGTTGGTCAATTGACTCTTTTAATCTTTGTCTGTTGGCAGAAGTTGATAATAAGTGACCTGTTTCGGTTAATGAATTATAATCCTTAATTGACATTATTACAACAGCATCGTCTTCTGAATTTCTTGGTACAATTAAGATATCTCCGGATTTTGACACGTTGTCAAGGTGTTTTTTTATATTTCCTCTAAGCTGTGAAATAGATATTGCTTGCATAAATATTCAATTGTACTAATAAAGGTACAAAGATTGGTACAAAACTATTATTTTGTTTTTCCATTGAATTAAACTCAATTTTACTTTAAAATTGGCAGAAGCTTTTTTTGTTGCTTCGCCAATTATATCTAAACTCCTGGCAACTGCCCGTTTTAAAGTTTCATCATCCCAAAATTCATTTTTTGATAAATTTTTGCTTACAGAAATGATATATGAACATTCGTCCGCGATATGTTTTATATATTCTACAGGTTCTTTAGACATACCTCACGTCTTTTAGAATTTTTGTATGGAGCTAAACCATTTTTAGTGACAACCTCAATTTTTTCATTTTTAAAAATGTTTTTAAACGTATCATACACAGACAGGTAGTTATCAAAGTTCTCTTTTTCGTGGTTAAAAGTCTATTAGTAAGTCAATAATCTTGTCAGGCGTACTAAGCGGGCTTTTGTCTGACTGCTCGTTTTGCCAGTAAGAGCCAAACAAGCTAATATTTTGAACGCCAATTTTCTACCATTTAGGTTTGTAAGATTTTAAAGTTGCGATTGAAATTGTGCTATTATAAAATGAAATCATTACTGAAATAATAGGCAAATATTCTTTAAATTCTTTCACAAGTTGAGGTTCTTCGAGGGTTTCTGTCAATATTACGTATTGCAAATGGTGGTGGGAATAGAATTTTCTTCCGCCGGGATGACTGCTGCTGGGGTTTGATTTAAAGATGGAAGTTAACAACCAAAAGCCAATTAATAACGCCAGACTGAATTAAAGTCGACACGCATACTGCTGTCGATTGCTCCAACATCTTAGCCCCACTATTGGCAATGCTAATGTTAGCTTCTGTAAAACTAATTTTAGTTTCCTAAAAAAGTTTTTTTTAATTCTTTAATTAGTTATATATTTGTGTATTAAAAGAATTAAATATGCCAAAAGTTATAGAGTATCCGTCTAGTTCCTTTGCCAAAGCACTGGAATTAGCTAATGCAGTAGATTACTTGGGTGGTAATTGTAGTGTCCAAAGTTGTGCTGATAAACTGAATAAAAAAATTAGCGGGGGCTTTGGTATGCTTATTAGTTCTGCAATTAAGCACAGTTTGATAACTAGAAAAAGAGATGAGTTATTTACAACTCAGCTTTATAAAGATATTAAACTTGCTTACCACAATGAAGAAAAGACCCAAAACCTTAGACAAGCTTTTTTGGCACCTTTACTATATAAAAGAATCTATGAAAGGTTTAAGGGTAAAGAATTACCTGTCCAAATGCTTGATAAACTTTTAGTTAGAGAATTTGCTGTGGAGACTGATTTAGGTTCTAGAATTTCAGGCTATTTTATAGACGGTGTCAAATTTTTAAATCTTCTTGATGGTAACAAACTTGTAGACATCGATATTGAAAAAGAAACGGCAAACTCCGAAAATGGTGACCTTGAAAACAAAGAAAACGAAGTGGAAATTTCTTTGTCAAATAATGTTACAAATCCGTCAATTGAAAATGTTACTCATAACACCGCATATGTCATACACATAAAAGGTCCTGGTATGGATTCAAAAATTACCATCAATGAAGAAGATGACTTTTTGATTTTGGAGGCGATGACGAGAAAAATCAAAAAGAAGCTAAATGAAATGGGAGGAGAATAAAGCAAAAGTCAAAAGGGTAGATAAGCTTCCAAAACTTATCTATGTGCTTTTAGTATTTTATTCCGGAGGCAGAGTCCAAATTTGTCCTTTTCCTCCCTTTTGTTTAGCAAATATAGTAAAATTATGAGAAAATGAAAATTTGTTGGTCAAAGGGGCGTACAGTGTCCAAAGCTGTATGTGTGCTTACAATTTTTTCATTAGCCCAATGTCCAAAGTTGGGCTTTCTCATTATTAATCTTTTACTATGTTCAAAGAATTAGAGTGTTTCAAATTTATAGCATATAATACATTGCTTGCCGCATTACCACCTTTAAATTAAAAAATAGTTCTGCATAGGAAATAAGCTTTGATTAAAGAGCTAAGCAAACTTTTAATATCAAATCAATCTATAAAAGTATTTAAGTATTTTAATTAAGCGTAAAAAGTAAAAACTTTCCTTCTTTCTAAGAAAGTAAAAACTCTTTAAAAACCTCATAATCCGGCAACATCTGTATGCTTTCTTTTTTCTTATATAAAATAGCCTGTATACTTTCTGGTCTTTCGACAGGTTGGCCCGTGATGGACTCTACCACGTCAAAAAACTTTACCGGGTGTGCAGTTTCGAGGATAAAGCCTTTTTCAAAAGGATGTTTCTGAAGATATTTTTCTAAAGCTGAAAAAGCTACTGCTCCGTGCGGGTCGAGAAGGTAGTTGTATTGATTAAAAACTTCTTTTAGTGTTGTTTTGGTTTCTGCATCAGTAATGCTGTAGCTGGTTACTGCGTTTTTTACCTGCGGATATTCATGTTTAAACAGCTCAAGTATTCTTATAAAATTACTCGGATTCCCGACATCCATGGCATTTGATAAAGTAGATATTGCCTGCTGAATTTTATAATTGCCTGTCTGGAGATATTTGAATACAGAGTCATTGGCATTGACAGCAGCAACAAAATGTTTTACAGGCAAGCCTGAAAGGTGTGCAATTACGCCTGCACAAATATTTCCGAAATTGCCGCTTGGCACGCAAACTACCGGCGCATTGTTTTTATCAGCCCATTGCTGGTATGCATAAAAATAATAAAATTGCTGCGGCAGCCATCTTGCTATATTTATAGAATTTGCCGAAGTAAGAAATAATTGCTCGTTTAGTTTCTGGTCGGCAAATGCCTGTTTAACCAATTGCTGACAATCATCGAAATTTCCATCAATTTTTATGGCGGTGATGTTTTTGCCTAAAGTGGTTAGCTGCAATTCCTGCACACTGCTGACTTTGCCTGACGGATATAAGATAACAACATTTACACCTGCTACGTCATAGAAGCCGCTGGCTACTGCGCCGCCGGTATCGCCCGAAGTGGCAACGAGAACAGTGATTGGTTTGCTGATATCCTGAACGAAATATGCGAGGCACCGACTCATAAACCTTGCACCTACATCTTTGAAAGCAAGTGTTGGCCCATGAAATAATTCCAGCGAAAAAATATTGTCTTTTACTTTAACTAAGGGGAAATCGAAGTTGATTGTTTCAGCTACAATCTTTTGTAAAACATCTTCGGGGATAGTATTGCCGGTAAATGGCTTAATTGCAGTAAAAGCTATTTCTTCTTTAGAATAATTATTAATATTTTCAATAAAGCCTGGCGGCAATTGCGGAAGGTTTTCGGGGAAATACAATCCTTTGTCAGGAGCCTGGCCTTTTATGGTCGCTTCTTTAAAATCTGCTAAAGGTGATTTTTTATTTGTGCTGTAGTAAAGCATGAAAATATTTAAAACCGGACTTATCCGGAAATTTAAAAAAGAGGTTTATTCTGTTATTATCTGTGCCCCGGTTTTACAAACAGTGGTGACATAACTATGATAGCTTATTCCTATTCTTGTATACACTTCTTTCATTGCAGATTCTACATCGCGGGCCGTAGCTTCGTCAGCACTTAACATAAAAATGGACGGGCCCGAACCTGATATGCCGCCTCCCAATGCACCTGCACTTTTGCACTTGGTTTTTACTTCATCAAAACCGGGGATTAGTATACTTCTTACTGGTTCTATAATTACGTCTTCAAGTGATCGGCCAATTAGCGCAAGATCATCTTTTAGTAAACCTGCAACCAGTCCGGCAATGTTTCCCCATTGTTTTATGGCATCTTTTAGCTGCACTTCTTTTCTCAAAATCTGTCGTGCGTCTGAGGTTCTTACTTCTATCTGCGGATGAACGACCGTAACATAAAAACCGGGCGGATCAATGGTAATAATATCCAAAGGAAATATGGAACGGATTAAAGTAACGCCGCCATAAATACAGGGCGCAATGTTATCAGCATGCTTTACACCGCTGGCAACCTTTTCGCCAAACATGGCAAAACGAACCATATCTTCTTTTGAGAAAATATTTCCTAATAAATAATTGGCACCTACCACTGCACCCGCGGCGCTGGCAGCGCTCGACCCGATTCCGCTGCCAGGTTTTATGTTTTTTTGAATGGTTACTTCAAAGCCAATAGTATCATTTATTTCATTCAGCATTTCTATTAAAGGAGCGCCTGCAGTATTTTGCGCGGGATCAGTTGGAAGCTTATACCCATCTTTGCTGATAATAATCACTTTCTTCTCTTCGAGCAGTTTTACCTGCATTATATCAAAAGGTTCGTGTAAGCACATCCCTAAAACATCGAAACCGCACACCATATTTGCAACTGTTCCAGGTGCATGTACGGTTACCTGTTTTTGAGATAATGAAGAAATGATATGCTTTTTCTCTAATTCCATATTTCAAATTTAGCCTCAAACGCCTAAAGGGGCTTTAAAAAAGAAAGCCCCAACCCTAAAGGGAGTTAAGCAAGACAAAATCAACAGTTATAAGATGAATTTTTCCAGATTTACTAAAAATAAAATTGATAATCTTAAAAATTTTAAAGCCAGGTTTGTTGTCAATTGGGGTTATTTGCCCTGTCGCCCAAAGACTTCCTTGTTTACATACAAAAACAGTATCCCTAAAACTCTCTTCTCCCTTTAGGGCTGGGGCGGCTACCTCGCAGCGCGAATAATATCTGCAAAAACTCCGGAGGCAGTAACTTCGGCACCAGCGCCTGCGCCCTTTACCACAAGAGGTTGTTCTGAATACCTGTTGGTATAAAACAAAACCACGTTGTCTTTTCCGTACAGATGATACAAATCGTGTTGCGGAGGTATTTGCTGTAAGCCGACAGAGGCTTTACCATTGTCATAAGTAGCTACAAACTTTAGTTTGGTACCGGCTTCTGCTGCTTCTTTGTACAGCGATAAAAAATGTTCTTCGTGATTAGCCATTTCTTTGTAGAAATCTGCCACAGTTCCCTGCATGCAAGCAGGGGGCATAAACGAATGATTGGTTATGTCTTCCATTTCAAGCTTTTCGCCTGATTCCCGGGCAAGTATCATTATTTTGCGCATTACATCCGTTCCGCTAAGATCGAGGCGCGGATCAGGTTCGGTATAACCTTCGGTTTGCGCTTGTTTTACAACTTCTGCAAAAGATTTCGAGCCATCGTAATGATTGAAGACAAAGTTGAGCGTGCCGCTTAAAACAGCCTCAATCCTGTTTACCTGGTCGCCGCTTCTCACAAGGTCGTTTAAGCTGCTGATTACCGGCAGACCTGCGCCTACATTTGTTTCAAAAAGAAACTGTGCGTTGTATTCTTTTGACAGGTTTTTTAGTTTTTTATAATATTGATAAGGCGAGGAGCAGGCGATTTTGTTGCATGCGACAACAGAGACACTGCGTTGCAAAAGACTATCGTAAGAATGTGCGACCTGCTCATTGGCCGTAACGTCTGCAAAGACGCTGTTTGGAAGATTTTTAGATTGAATATTTTCAACAAAACGCTCGATATACATTGGTTCGCTTTGTTGTATTTTGTCTTTCCAGGTTAAAAGGTTTATACCGTCATCGTCAAAATACATATTTCTGCTGTTGGCAATACCGATCACTTTAATTTGTAAACGAAGGTGCTCCTGCAGGTAGGCCTGCTGCTGGTGAAGTTGTGCTAATAATTTGCTTCCGACATTTCCAATACCAACAATAAACAAGTGAAGATGTTTATATGTCGTTTCAAAAAATTCTTCATGTAAAACGTTTACAGCTTTTTTTACATCATTTCTCAGGATAACCGCAGAAATGTTTCTTTCTGAAGAACCCTGGGCGATGGCACGAACATTTACACCGTTGCGGCCTAAAGCGCCAAACATTTTTCCGCTGATGCCGGGATGATTTTTCATATTGTCGCCTACCAGGGCAATGACAGATAAACCGGATTCGATAACAAGCGGTTCAACTTTGCCATTTTCAATCTCAGGCGAAAATGTTTTGTCTATTGATTGCTTTGCAAGGTTTGCATTTTGCTGTTCTATGCCTACACATATCGAGTGTTCGGATGAGCCTTGTGTAATAAGGATGACATTTATTTTTTCGTGAGAAAGCGCCTCAAAAAGTCTTTTTGAAAACCCCGGAATACCTATCATCCCGCTTCCTTCAAGGCTTAGCAGCACAATTTCATTTACGCTTGAGATGCCTCTTATATTTTTGCCGTTATGAGGAGATACGCTTTCTATTAATGTTCCTTCATCTTCGGGTTTAAAAGTGTTTTTTATCCATACCGGAATTTCTTTTTTCATTACTGGTTGTATGGTTGGCGGATAAATAACCTTGGCGCCGAAGTGCGAAAGTTCCATTGCTTCCTGGTAAGAAATGCGTGCGATAGCTTTTGCTGTGGGAACGAGACGCGGATCGGCAGTCATCATTCCTGAGACGTCGGTCCATATTTCTACTTTGTCTGCATTTACTGCTGCTGCTATAATTGCTGCAGTATAATCTGATCCGCCTCTTCCTAAAGTAGTCGTTCTTTTATTAGAATCAACGGCTATAAATCCGGGAATTATGGTAATCTTATGATTATTCTTCGAAAAGTATTGATATACCTGGTTATTAGTAAAGGTTGAGTCAACAGTTGCAGCAGTGTGATTGCTATCGGTCATAATTAATTCCCTGGCATCTTTCCATTCTGCGTCTGCATTCAATGACAAAAGCCGCGACACCAGAATATGAGATGAAAGCAGTTCGCCGTAGCTTGCTATCCGGTCTTTTGTTGCCGATGATAATTCCTTTAATAAAAAAATACCATTAAATATATCTTCCAGTTCGTTGCACTGCGTTTTTATATAACTAAGAATGCGGCTTTGCAAAGTAACAGGAATCAGTGCTTTTACCGTTTCCATGTGTCTTGCTTCTATTACCTGCAACTGTTCTTTATACGCTTCATTTCCTTCAGCGGCCATTGTGCCGCAATTCAATAAAATATCTGTGATTCCGCCAAGAGCAGATACTACTGCAATTGTTTTTTCTCCTTCTGATCTTTGTCGAATAATGTTGACAACCCTTTCAATGTTTTCCGCATTTGCTACGGAGCTGCCGCCAAATTTTAATACTTGCATGAACCTTGTTTTATATAATATTTATTGTAAATAAAAAAACCATAATAAGGTTTTTTGCAGCTAATGCCCGGGGGATAATATAAAAATGTACAACCCTTAAAGGGTCGAAATAATGGCACTAATGACAACGGGCATATAGCGAGGCAATATACCATCGGTGTTAAAATTATTAATATATGAAGGTGAGTGTGCCAACTATTGAATTTTCGGACGCAAATGTAATGAAACTTTTTGCAGAGCAGGTAATAATTTGTGCAAAAACACAAAGCGGAGCAAATGCAGGAGCAGTAGAGAAAAAATAATACAATTAAAATAAGTAAAAACTGGTAATTTATTCAACATTGAAAATTTAGTATTAGTTATTAAAAAGAATAAAAGTGTTACCGGCTTTTTGTAGAATTGTTGGCAGGCAGCAAATTAAAAGATAAGTGTTTTCTTCGTTCAGGAGAAACGTTTCGTGCTGATACAATTTGATATGCATTAAAATGAAAAGGAATACAATTTCAAGATGAATATTAATGTAAATTGCAATCATTAACAATATTCAGAAGCGATTGCTATAAGAACAAAAGATGGTAAAAACGGTCTATAATATTACCAGGCCCGAACTGTTAAATATGCCTTTTATTGATTTTACTGCCATAGTAAAAGAAGCCTGGATAGCGTACGACAATACCAGGCAAATAGCAAGGATCGTTGACATAAGCGCCAAAGTCTCCACTAACCATGTATACAGGGTCACTTTTGTTGATGGCAATTTTATTATTGCGAAGCTTTCTTACTTTGGTGATCACGACCATTTTGCAGAAGATCACAGTATTATAGACACGCTTTCCAATAATTTACCGGCGCCTTTTGAAAACTTTTTGGCCCGGGCACTGGCAAAAGGTAAGTCTCTGTTTGTTTACCGTTTTGAAAACGAAATCTTAGATGCATGGGTGGTATTTTATCGTCCTATAACCATAAAAAGAAAATTGCCTAAGCGGCTCGATGATTTGCATATTGCGAAATTAGGCGGGCAGGTTGCCCTTTTTCATAAAGCTTGCGATTGCATACGTCATACACTTCCTACGTCTTCCAAGACATTACAAACAGATATTGATCATTTATTACGGATAGTTGAAACGGAAGAAGGCCGGTATGAGCACCGGATGCATACTGATGAAATAAAGCGACAGGCAGATTTATTTACACAAAATGCTGCAATACTTCAGGCAGATTCACTTGACAAAATACCTGTGTTTGTAGACTGGAATATTGGTAATTTTTCTGTCACCTCATCTTTCAGATTGTTTTCCCGGTGGGATTATGACTGGTTTAGAATAGGAACAAGAGCGCTTGATTTTTACTTCCTCAGCCGTGTTGTTTCTGATGCAGGCGACAGAACGGCGTTTAGTTATTATGTAGAGCCGCTGATGGAGAAACGCTTTTTACTTTTTTTGAAAGCCTATCACCAGGTATTTCCTTTGAAAGAAGCGGAAATAAGGTTTATGAAAGAAGCTTACCGCTTTTTTATTCTTAATTATGTTATTAAAGATGGCAAATTTTTCTTTCATGAATTATTTGCTACGAAATTGCAAAAAGAAGCATTTGAAATCTATCTTCCCTCAATCGAAAAAGAATTTAATGCAGATATTATTTTAAAAGCTTTGAACATTTAATTTGCATCCATGGAGCTGCAACCTTTTTTACCCCTTGCCGAAAAATTCAGAGCGGTTTTTTTAGACTCTTATGGCGTATTAAAAAATTTTAAAGGACTCATTGACGGAGTGCCGGATACGATAGCGAAATTAAGAGAAAAAGGCATTGCCATACGCATACTTACCAACGACGCATCCCGAAGCCAGGAACAACAGGTAGAAAGTTTTGCCAGGTTAGGATTGCCTGGTTTTGAAACGCACGAAGTGATAACCTCGGGTATGATGGCAAAGCATTTTTTGCAACACAAAATAACCGAAGGAAAAATTGCTTATCTCGGTACAGAAAATTCTGCCCACTACATATTGCAGTCTGGTTTAGAGCATATTTCAGTCAGTGATATTGACATGGATAACATAACTGACATTTCAGCCTTTGTTTTTTTAGACGATGAAGGTTTTGACTGGAACACAGATATAAATAAGACAATAAACCTGCTTCGCCGAAAAAATATCCCGGTTATTGTTGCCAATTCTGATAAACTCTACCCGGTATCAAAAAATGATGTTGCAGTTGCTGCAGGCGGTATTGCAAGACTGGTAGAAAGTATGATGAACAGAAAATTTATTCATTTTGGTAAGCCCGATACGCAAATGTTTACATACGCTTATAACCGTTTAAAGCAGCGGCTCGGCCCTTTTACTAAAAAAGAAATTTTAATGGTCGGCGACAACCTTAATACAGATATTTTAGGAGGCAATAAATTTGGCGTAAAAACAACGCTTGTTCTTTCAGGAAATACGAGGGAAGATAATGCAGAAACGCAAATTAGTTCTTCGGGAATTATTCCGGATTTTATTTGCCGTTCCATTACGGCTTAAATCACTTTCAGAAAAAATCATGTGGCATAAAATGTATAACCTTCTCTAACATCACCTGAAAACATCACCAGTAATTTTGTAAGGTTAAAACGTCGATACTTTATAACATCTTTCAAGATGTTATTGATTGCCTTTTTTAGATGATAATCCCTTCTATAAGTTTGCAAAAAGAACCAAAATACACCACAAACACTAATTAATGTCTCTTAATAATTACCCTTTAAATATAGCTGCAGATAACTTTTACTGGTTTATAAGTTCAGGATCCGCAGCTGACGTACCTAAAGGCGTGTTTTTCGATCCGGCGGATATTCCTTCCATACCGAGGGTATATAATGTAGGGTTAGCAGATTATATACAAGAAAAATGGACAGACCAAAACAGGACTAATAATGGCGACATGGCAAAAGTGATGGAAACTGTTGCTGCTGCGATTGTGCAGTATTTACAAAGATTTCCTGACAGGCGTATTTATGTAAGGGGAAATACAGAACCAAAAAGAAGGCTTTATCAACGTTACGCTTCTAATAATTTAAATGAAATAAGTATAAAATACTATTTATTTGGTAAGGAGTATGATAAGAATCAATTTGAAGTCTTTGGAAAAGGAAAAGTTTACGAGGCACTTTTGGTTGAAGTCAAATAATATTGTAATTTCATAGTATGAAAGCTCAGGATATTGCAGTAATAAAGGATAAGGCTGCGGGAAATAACGTGGAGGTGAAGCCTTTTTCCGGCAAACCGCTTGATGCAACAGTTTTTAAGGAAAAATTTGATGAAGCCAACGAAGTAGGCCGAAAAATAAAGGGTTTTAAAGAGCCCAATAAATATTCTTCAGCGATTCCTAAAGAATATCGTGATTAATAACCTCTTCGGTTATTCAAAGAAATTTTCAAGACTTTATGCTGTTACAACTTACATATAAACGTTTTCAAGTCTAACTTAAGTAAACGTTAAGCTTCTTCATTATTTGTTGCTCTTTATAGTAGCCCCTTAGCCCTTACCTGAAAAGATTTTTATGTCTAAAAATACAATTGTTTTTTTGTTGTTATTAGTAATAAGTTATCAATCGAAATCGCAGGCAAATTTTTCCCTTAATCCTGACAGCACATATGTTTTTTAAATTAACTCTTTTTTTCTTAGCTGTTTCATCTACTTTGACATTATTTGTCAAAATAGTATTTATGACTCCGCACATCATTATTCCGTTAAAGAATTAAAAGCAGACTTTCAATTTTTAAGAACAAAGCTTGAAAAGACACATCCTGATTTATACCTATACACACCAAAAAAAGAATTTAGTTTACTTTTTGACAGCCTTTATAAAAGCATTCAAACTCCGTTAACTGAAATGGAATTCTATAACCTTATCACTTTACTGAATTCAAAAATAAAGGATGGCCATACTATGTTTTTACCAAGTGAAGGAGCGTCGAACCATTTCAATCAAAATGGAAAGTTTTTCCCTTTTTACATTGTTATTATAAGTAGTAAGCTTTATGTAAATATGAATTGTTCAGCAGACACGTCAATAAAAGAGGGATCTGAAATACTAAGCATAAATGGTATTAGTACAAAAAATATTTTAAGCCAGCTTTTAATGAGGCAAATTCGGGACGGGCACAATCAAACCTATCCAATTTGGATATTGACAAATTATTTCAAAGAATATTTTAGCTTTTCATTCGGGCATCCTGCCAAATTCTCCATTAAGTACAAGCTTAGGAATTCAGACCAACAAACTACAGATATCAGTAGTTTATCAAAAGACAGTATAAGAATTTACAGGCAGGCTAAATATTCGAATAGGGCTTTACTAACAAATGAAAAGCAAGGAATTGTTTTGGAAATGAATAAGCAGTCAGGCATCGCAACCCTTCGTGTTAAAAGTTTTGATAATGGCATTTTGAATTCTGTTTACAAACAAGACTTTAATAGCACTGTTCAAAAAATGTTCATTCAAATTTATAATGCTCGCATCCGCAATCTTATTTTAGATATTAGAGATAACCAGGGAGGAGATTTTGAGCCGGGAAAGCTTTTGCTATCTTATTTGCTTCGCCACTCAGTTAAATACCTCCCCTACAGCAAAGAATACGAAATCATAATACCTAAAAAAAACAGTTTCAAAGGAAAGTTATTTATAATTATAAACGAGGCTGTCTCAAAAGAATGAGGCAACCTCTTTTTTATTTATAGGGTTTGCTATTGGAGCTAATAGATGTTAATC
>JAABUK010005849.1_pt1 | contig 18776 bp, 17 predicted proteins | sample 5559141 | NCBI WGS metagenome assembly JAABUK01 (sample SAMN10711869, study PRJNA513367) | rock metagenome | isolation source: Antarctica rocks | place: Antarctica: Victoria Land, Pudding Butte nord | collected 2016-01-03 | reverse complement strand
CCTTCCCAACCGAGCGCGAGGATCAGGAACGCCCCGGCCGCCCCCGCCCCGCCAACGTGCAGGCCGCGGATCGTCGGCTGAGGTTGCGTCAGCGCCGCGAGGGCGTAGAAGAGGACGACCAGGGCACAGCCCACCACCAGCGGGAGCGGGGCCGCGTTCGTCAGCGCCAGCACGAGCGGCACCAGGGCGAAGGGGAGGAGGAGCTGCGCCGACCAGGCCGGGAGCTCCCGCAGGGTGGCCCGTCCGCGCGCCGTCCGCGCCGCAAGGCGCGCGCCGAGCAGCAGGGCCAGCGGGAGGACGAGCGCCAGCGGACCGAACCATGCATCGGGGAGCCCGCTGGCGACGATCGCGCCGCCCCAGGCGACGACCAGCGCGGCGATCCCCGCGCCCGCGTAGACCCGACCGATCCCGCTGAGCGCCAGTGCGCCGTAGAAGAGCGCGCAGATCGTCGCGCCGAGGGCCAGGGTCGTCGCGGCGGAGAGCTGTCCGCGCAGGAGGAGCGTGTAAGCCCCCACCCCATCGAGCGGCAGGAGGAGCGCGCCGATCGCCAGGAAGGTCTGCCCGGCGGGACGCACGCGCGGCAGGCGCAGGCAAGTCAGCCCGCCCGCGATGAAGGCCAGCGTCAACACGCCCATGAAGAGCGCCTTCGCCCCGGCCCCGAGCGACTGCCACGCGCTGCCGACGAAGATCAGCGAGGCGACCACGACGAAGAACGCGCCGAGGAAGAGGGTCAGGTTGATCCAGAGGCCGGTGCGCTCGCCGGGCTGCGCGCGCGGGGTGGGGGTGCCGACCGCAACCACCAAAGGTGCGGTCGGCACCCCGGTCAGCCCGTTGACCGGGACGACATGCGGCACCTCGCGCGGCGGCGGGGCGGCAGGGCGCGCGCTCGCCGCACGCTGCACCGGCTCGCGGGTCAGCACGAGCGGGAGGGTGCCCTGCGCCGGCGCGCCGCTGGCGACTGGGACGACCAGGCGCAGGCGCGCGTCGTAATCGTCGCGCAGGATCTCGTACGTGCGCTGATCGATCGTGCCGCGTGCGCGCAGCTCGTCGAGGTCGTGCAGGGCCCAGGTCAGCCCCGCGCGCTCCCGCTCGTCCATCCAGTTCCTCTCCGCACTAATCAACGTCGCACGGTATCAACATGATCAACGTGCCCCGCCGGCGCGGTCATCTCGGGCGCGCGGCGCATCAAGCCCACCCGAGTTCGCGCAGGCGACGATCGGAGATCCCGAAGTGGTGGGCGAGTTCGTGGATCACCGTGACACGCACCTCCTGGCGTAACGTCTCCTCGTCCGGGCAAACCGACTCCAACGCCCCCTGGAAGAGGGAGATCTTGTCCGGCAGGACCATCCCATAGCCGCTCGTCCGATCGGTCAGCGGGATCCCCTCGTAGAGACCGAGGAGGAGTTCGCCCGCATCGAGCGCGCCGGCCTCGTAGAGTTGCGTGGCGCTCGGCGCATCGGCCACCACGATCTCGACATTGTCGAGCAGCCGCAGGATGTCATCGGGCAGACCATCGATCGCCTCGACCACCAACTCCTCGAAATGCGCCCGCCCGCGCGTCGTCCCGCCGCTCATCGGCCCTTCCCCGTCGTCGGCCTGCGCCGAACAAATCGCGAGACATCCCGCCTGGATACCGAAAGTATAGTTGATCCACCGCTTCCCACCACGATCGCCGGGCGGGATCGGCCTATCTACGAACGCGACCCGCGCCGGGTGCCAGGCCCGGCGTGCGGCACCGTCGTATCGTGCGGCACCGTCGTATAATGGACCCACCGGGTTAACGAGCGCCGGGCGATGGTCATCCCGTCGCCCGCCACCAGGGGCGCGGCGACCGCCATTCCCCCGGCGCACTGATGAGAGGTGACGCGACGATGGCCTTCGGCGAACTGCCCCGACCGGGCATGGATGTCTACGACAGCGCCGCGCGCTATGTCGGGATGGTGCTGCGCGTCTATCCGGTGCCGGAGCGCTTCGCACGCGGCGACGCGACCATCGGCTGCTTCAAGGTACGGCGCGGGCCGCTCCCCTTCCTCGGCCCCGCCCCCCTCCTCGTCCCCTTCGACGCGATCGGCACGGTCGATGCGCGCGGCGTAACCCTGACGGTCGCGCGCGCCGAGGCGGGCCAGTGGGCGCAGGGGCGCGCGGCGTAGCACAAAAGTTCCGCCGCGCGCTTGCGCCCCCCCTACCCACCCGCTACAGTTAGCCCTGTCTGTACACCGTGCGCCGCGCCCGTATCCGCACACCGAAAGCAAGAAACGATGAACGTCCTCGCCGTCAACGAATTGACCGAGTATCTGGTCGAACTCTTCGAGAGCGACCCAATCCTCACCGATCTCTGGATTCAGGGCGAGGTCTCGAATTTCACGCGCTCGGCGGCGGGGCATTGCTACTTCACGCTGAAGGACAGCGAGAGCCAGCTGCGTTGCGTCTTCTTCAAACACGATGCCCGCTGGTCCTCGTTCATCCCGGCCAACGGCGACGCGATCCAGGCGCACGGGCGCGTCACCCTCTACGAGCCGCGCGGCGAATACCAGCTGCGCGTCGATCTCGTCCAGCCCGCCGGGGTCGGCCCGCTCGGCCTCGCCTTCGAGGAACTGCGCGCCCGGTTGGAGCGCGAGGGGCTGTTCGATCCGGGGCGCAAGCGCCCGCTGCCCCGGATGCCGCGCACGATCGGCGTCGTCACGTCCGGCACCGGGGCGGTCTGGCACGACATCCAGACGGTGATCGGGCGGCGCTTCCCGCTCGCCGAACTGGTCCTCGCCCCCACGCGCGTGCAGGGGGACGGCGCACCGGAAGGCATCGTCGCCGGGATCCGCGCCCTCTGCGCCGATCCGACCGTGGAGGTACTGATCGTCGGGCGGGGGGGCGGCTCGGCCGAAGACCTCTGGGCCTTCAACGACGAGCGGGTGGCGCGCGCCATCTTCGCCGCCCGCGTGCCGGTGATCAGCGGCGTCGGGCACGAAGTCGATGTGACGATCGCCGATTTCGTCGCCGATCTGCGCGCGCCGACCCCCTCGGCGGCGGCGGAACTCTGCGTGCCGGACTGCCGCGAACTGCTCGGCGACGTGCAGGCCGCGCGCGAACGCCTCCGCGCCCTGCTGGACGACCAACTGGACGACGCCCGCGACGATGTGGCCCGCGCCCGACAGACCCTGGCGCGCGTCTCCCCCGCCAACGCCATCGCGCGCCAGCGCGCGCGGCTGGCGACGCTGCTGCGCGGCGCGGAACAGGCGCTGCGCCACGAGCAGGCCCTCCAACGCCAGCGGATCGGCGCGCTGGAGCGCGAACTGGCGGCGCTGAACCCGCGCGCCACCCTCGCGCGCGGCTACGCGCTGATCGAGGAGGATCGCGACGGGCGCCCGCTGACGAGCACGGCGGCGGCGCAACCCGGTCGGGAGCTGCGCGTGACGGTCGCGGACGGCACCTTCGGCGTCGTCGTGACGACAGCGGGCGTGCCGACCCCGCCCAGACGAACGAGACGCGGCGCGAGCCGCAACGATGGAGCAGGCCGATGAGCAAGGGCGATCTCGTCCCCGGACAGGAGTTGCAATTCGAGGAAGCGCTGGCCCAGTTGGAGGAACTCGTCGGGCGGATGGAGACCGGCGGCCTCTCGCTGGCGGAGGCGGTCGGCAGCTACGAGCGCGGCATGGGACTTGCGGCCTTCTGCACCGATTTACTCGACAGTGCCGAGCTACGCATCCGCGAGATCGAGACGGCGGCGGAGAGCGAACCGGTACCGGACGCAGCCTTCGATCTCGAAGCGGAGATCGATTTGCTGCTACTCGACAAGGAGTGAGGGCGGATGACCGGCGCAACGAGCAGGCGATTCGATCTAGCGGCCACGGTGACCAACCGTGAGGGCGCGGCGGTAGGCCGCCTGAACGGGGTCGTCGTCGAGCGCGATTCGCGCCAGATCGCCGGCTTCCACTTGCTGACCGACGAACTGGCCCCGCGCGAGGTCTTCGTGATGGTCGGGCAGGTCGAGCACTTCGCGCCCGACCGTTTCGCGCTGACCCTCACCGATGAGGAAGTGGTCGCCCTGCCGGACGCGCAGCAGCACTTCTTCGTCGCCCCCGAGCAGGAACTCGACGACGAGATCATGGACGCGGAGTCGGGGCACACCTCCGCCAACACCCCGGACGCCGACGAGCAACCGACGTTCTCGGTGATCCCCGGCATCGCCCTGACCCCGAACTTGCTGATCCCGATGGAGGTCGAGCGGGCGATCGCCGATGACGAACAACGCATCTTCCGCGCCGGGATGCGCGTCCTGACCGCCACTGGGGACGAGATCGGCCAGCTCGCGGGTTTCGTCGTGGACGAGGAGGCCCGCCTGGTCGCGCTCGATCTCCACGGCAGCGACACGCGCCAGATCGCCTACACCGAACTCGACACCCTGGACGACGATAGCAACGAGCTGACCCTCCTCGCGGGAGGCGCGTCCGATGCGGACGCCACCGCCTGAGCCGACGCTCGGCCCTTACACCCCTGCGGACGCGCCCGCCCTGATCGCGCTCTGGAATCGCGCGCTCGGCGGGCGTTTCCCGCTAACCGCGCGCCTCTGGCGGCAGAATGTGGACGACGACCCCAACTGGCGGTCGGGCGACGGGCTCCTGCTGCGCGCGGGTGAGACGCCGCTCGGCTTCGCGCTGACGCGACGCTACCGGGCAGGGGCCACGAACCCCGACATGGCCGCCCTGCGCGCTGTCGGCTGGCTCATGGCGATCGCCGTCGACCCGGCGCAGCAGGGGCGCGGCTACGGCGGGCGACTCCTCGCGGCGGCGGAGGCGCGGCTGCGCGACGACGGGGCGACCCGCCTCGATCTCGGCGCGAGCGTCGGCCACTTCCTCCCCGGACCGCCGCAGGGCGACCCGCGCGCCGACCATTTCTGGGCGCGGCGCGGCTACCCGCTCGCGCATGCGGTCCACGACCTCTATCGCCCGCTGGCCGACTGGACACCCCCGCCGGCACCCGCCGCGCTGGCGACGGGCGGCTGGCGGATCGCGCCGCTCGCGGCGGGGCAGGAAGAGGCGCTGATCGCCTTCCTGGGCCGGGCCTTCCCCGGTCGCTGGCGCGCGGCGACCGCCGACACCCTGGCGCGCGGCGGCGAGCCAAGCGACCTGCTGGCCCTGTGGAGCCCAGGCGGCGCGGTCATGGGCTTCCTGATGCTCTGGCGCACCGACGGTCCCTTCCTGGGGCCGGGGCTGCACTGGTTCCCGGCGCTCGATGCGCGGGCCGGGGCGATCGGGCCGCTCGGCATCGATCCGGCGGCGCGCGGGCGCGGACTCGGGCTGGCGCTCGTCGCGGCGGCGGTGACACACTTACACACGCGCGGCTACACCGACTGCACGATCGACTGGGTCGATACGGCGCTGCTGCCATTCTACGGGCGCCTCGGCTTCCGCCCCTGGCGCGACTATCGGCGGTGCGCGCAGAAAATCGTCGCGGCGTGAGGCGCGGCGAAGCACGCTGGCGATCGTCGCGGGACGACTCGGACAGGGCACAATTCTACAGTTGCACTTCGGCATTCGTACCGGTTTTACCAGTGCTGCCGATTGGCGACGCGGGTGCAGCGGTGCTGTTCTCATCGCCGTCCGATGACCCAAGGGCGACTGTAGAATTACAGCCGCTCCGAATAACCCAGCGGCGCAGAAGGCGATGGGCGCGCAGGCAAAGTGGCGGAAGGCGCGATAGTGCGTCGACTGCTTCTCCCGCCGCACCAGTACGCGGCGAAAGTCGAAGGTGGGTCGTCGTCCCCGACCGCCGGATCCGCGCCGGGTGAGGAGGCCGCGTTCTATCAGCGATGCGACTGAAGGCCTGATACTCCACACCCGGACGAGAATCGCCCGGACCAGGTCGAACTGGGTGACTATTGTCGTAAGCATTGAACAGAGCGAGCACGCCGAACTGTCGCGGCGTCCGCCCATGCTCGGCGATGGGATCGCGCAGGCTCTGACCGACCAGGGCTGGACGGGTTGCCTGAGCGACCCGGAGCAGGATGGCTGTCGGGGCGCTGTTCGGTCGCGTGGCACGCCTCGAAAGGATCAGCTATCTTGAACCCGACATCAGGGGTCCGATACCGGAAGTAGCTGGTGAAGGTTCTCGTCCGCGGGGCCGGTGGCGGCGGGCTCTGATCCGGGGGCTACGCCGGGTCGGACACGACGTGGTCGTGTCCACCGAGGACGACCTCGGCCGCCAGTGACCCCTAGCGAACGCAGACGATGCCGTGAGAAAGGGATGGATCATGGACCTCGCCGTCTTCGGCGCCAACGGCCCCACCGGTCGTCAGGTCGTCCGCCAGGCTCTGGACGCCGGTCACCGCGTCGCCGCAGTGACCCGCAAGCCCGACGCATATCCGCTCAGTTCGCCGCGCCTCGACGTGGTCGCCGCAGACGTGACCGACCCCGACGGCGTCGCGCGGGCGCTCACGGGGGCACAGGCGGTCATCTCGACCTTCGGCGTGCCCTACAGCAGGAGCGCGATCACGGTCTACTCGGTGGGCATCGCCAACATCACGCGGGCGATGCTCGCCCAGGGCGTCGAGCGCCTGGTCTGTGTCAGCTCCACCACCGTGGCGACGGAGGAGGCCCCCGGCGAGTCGCTGTTCTGGCGCAAGGGCGTCATCCCCTTACTGCGTAACGTCATGGGGCGCACGCTGTACGACGACATGGAGCGCATGGAGGAGGTCGTCCAACACAGCAACCTCGACTGGACGATCGTGCGACCGGCCGGGCTGTTCGACGCGGCCGAGCCCACCGATGACTACGCGGTCGCGCCGCAGCACCTACTCGGGCGGGTCACCTCACGCGCCGACCTCGCGGAGACGCTGATCCGGGAGGCGACCACGCCGCAGCACTCGCGCGCGATCATCGAGGTCATCACTCGGTCGGGAATCCCGTCCTCCATGACGTTCCTGAAGGAGGCTTTCGGCATCGGGGGGTAGCGCGCCATGACCCGTGGGCTAGGACGGCGCGGGCAGGCGGGCCTTCGGTCGGTGTCCGTCAGGGAAACCCTGAACGGCACGAGTAAGAGAACCCTCACTGCTTGAGGTCAGGCTTGTCGGCGACCAGCCGCTCCTATGCCCCGCTCCACTGTGGTCGAGATCGTGAGCCGCCAGTCCGCCTGACCGTAGATCACATCGGGGAAGATGGCTGGCCGAGTCGGCGAGCCCCACGGGTGTTCACAGAGTGAGTTCTACAGTTGCACTTCGGCGTTCGTACTGGTTTTACCAGTGCTGCCGGTCGGCGAGGAGGGTGCAGCGGCACTGTTCTCATCGCCATCCAACGACCCAAGTGCGACTGTAGAAACAAGGAGGCGACATGGCCGGGGAATTGATGGCGAGCGAGATCGCCGAACAACCAGCGATCGTGGCGGGGTTGTTGCGCGCCGAGCGCGACCAGGTGCAAGAGATCGCGGACGCGCTCCGGGCGCGGTGGAGCGAGATCGCATTCGTATCGATCGCGGCGCGCGGCACCTCGGACAACGCGGCGCGCTACGCCCAATACCTCTTCGGCACGCTGACGGGACGCGCGGTCGCGCTGGCGACGCCCGCCCTCTTCACCCTCTACGAGACGCCGCCCGATCTCCGCCGCGCCCTGACGATCGGCATCTCGCAGTCGGGCGCCTCGCCGGACATCGTGGCGGTGCTGACCGAGGCGCGGCGACAGGGTGCGCCGACCCTGGCGATCACCAACGAGCCCGACTCCCCGCTCGCACGGGCGGCGGAATTCGTGCTGCCGATTCACGCCGGGGTCGAGCGTAGCGTGGCGGCGACGAAGACCTACATGGCGCAATTGATGGCCCTCGCCATGCTCGCGGTCGCCCTCAGCGCGGCGGAGCCGACGCGACGGTGGGAGGAGTTGGCGGCGATCGCCCCGTCGATCGCGGCGACCGTGGGCCTCGCGGACGAGATCGCCCAGGGGGCCGAGCGTTACCGTGCGATCAGGCAGCTCGTGACCGGTGGGCGCGGCTACTGTTACGGCACGGCGTTCGAGGCGGCGCTGAAGCTGAAGGAGACCTGCTACCTGCTGGCGGAGCCCTACTCCCCGCCCGACTTCATCCACGGCCCGCTGGCGATCATCGAGCCCGGCTACCCGGCCCTCCTGATCGCCCCATCCGGCGCGACCTTCGCGGACATGCTCGCCTTCGCCGGGACGCTGCGCGAGCGCGGCGCGGATCTGCTGATCGTCAGCGACCGCGACGAGATCCTGGCGCTGGCCGCTACGCCGCTGCGCCTCCCCACCGGCATCCCCGAGTGGCTCAGTCCCCTCCCGGCGATCGTGCCGGGACAATTGCTCGCCCTCTCCCTGGCACGCCTGCGCGGCTACGACCCCGACCGACCGCGCGGCCTGAGCAAGGTGACGCTGACCCGCTGACGCCGCCGACCAACACATTGCGAGGCCGCGAGGAGACGTGATCCCGCGTGGCCTCGTTGTGTTATCCTCGCCCACTCATCGAGCGCAGCGCTACGCCGCGCGGCCCCCCGCATCGCGGGCGCGCCGCGTCGGACAAGGGGACGGAGGGGACGATGTCGGAATACTTCGATCAGGTGCCATTTTCCCTCGCGGAGTTCGCGGAGAACCCGGAGCCACGCTGCCCGTGCCTCCTCCTCCTCGACACGTCGGGATCGATGAACGGCCAGCCGATGCGCGAGTTGAACAACGGCCTGATCACCTTCAAGGACGAGCTCGTCGCCGACAGCATGGCCGCGAAGCGCGTGGAGGTCGCGATCGTCACCTTCGGCCCCGTGCAGGCCGTCAGCGACTTCCAGACCGCCGATGTCTTCCAGCCGCCGACGCTGACCGCGCAGGGCGACACGCCGATGGGGCGGGCGATCGAGCGCGGGCTGGAGCTGCTCCAGGAGCGGAAGGAACAGTATCGGCAGGGCGGGATCTCCTATTACCGCCCCTGGATCTTCCTGATCACCGATGGCGCGCCGACCGACTCCTGGCGCAACGCGGCGGCGCAGGTGCGCGCGGGTGAGGAAGCCAAGGCGTTCATGCTCTTCGCCGTGGGGGTCGAGGGGGCGAACATGAAGACGTTGACGGAGATCGCCACGCGCGAGCCGCTGAAGCTGAGCGGGCTGCGCTTCCGCGATCTCTTCTCCTGGCTCTCGAACTCCCTCGGCTCCGTCTCGCGCTCCAGTCCCGGCGACCCGGTGCCGCTGCAAGACCCGACCGGCCCGCGCGGCTGGGCCGTCGCCGAATGACCGCGAGCGCGTGGCGCTACGCCTTCGCATCGGTCGCCGGGACGAGCCACAGCCGTGGGGACGTGCCCTGCCAGGACGCGAGCGTCTGTCAGGTGTTCGCGACGGCGGCGGGCGCGCCGGTGTTGGTCGCGCTCGTCGCCGACGGGGCCGGGTCGGCCAGCCGCAGCGCGGCGGGCGCGCAGCTCGCCTGTGCCCTCCTGCTCGAAGAGATCGCCACGCTGCTCCAGACGGGCGAGTCGATCGCCAGGATGGATCGGGACTTCGTCGTCGCCTGGCTGACGCACTTCCAGCACGCTGTCGCCGAACGCGCCGAGGCGGAGGGGGGTACATCGCGCGATTTCGCCTGCACCCTCCTCGCCGCGATCGTCAGCGACGAGGCCGCGATCTTCTTCCAGGTCGGGGATGGCGCGATCGTCGTCGCCGACCCCGACGAGCCTGACGAGTACGGCTGGATCTTCTGGCCGCAACGGGGCGAATACGAGAACGTGACCGTCTTCATCACCGACCCGCGCGCGGCGGAATACCTCGAACACGAGATCGGGACGCGCTCGTTCCCCGAGATCGCCCTCTTCACCGACGGCTTGCAGCGCCTCGCGTTGCACTTCGCCAGCGCCTCCGTCCACAATCCGTTCTTCCGCCCGATCTTCCCGCCCCTCCGCGCAGGCTCGCCCGGCTATCTGCCCGAATTATCGGCCGCGCTGGCCCGCTTCCTCGATTCCCCGGCGGTCAACGGCCGCACCGACGACGACAAGACGCTGGTGCTGGCGACACGCCGCGCCGCCGCCGCACCACCGGCGAGCGCGCCGCCCCCTGTCACCGACGCACCGACGACGGCGACGATCATAGACGAGGAAGCGAGCGACACCGACCAGGAACAACGCCCGGACACGGACGTGCCAACCGAGCAACGAGCGGGATCACCGGACGATGTCATACGCTAACGCCGAGCGGATCAAACTCCCTATCGTCGATGGGCGCGGCACGTCCGTCGCGCTGGGGCCACGACTCGCGCGCGGCGGTGAGGGGGGCATCTACCCGGTCGTCGGCAGGCCGGACACCGTCGCCAAGATCTACCACGAGACGATCTCCCCCGCGAAAGCGGCGAAACTGACCGCGATGGCGCAACTCTCCTCCGAGCAGTTGCGCGCCGTCGCCGCCTGGCCGACCACCACCTTACACCACATCCCGAACGGCCCGATCCGGGGGATCCTGATGCCCGCCGTGATCGCGCACCGCGAGATCCACGTCCTCTACGGCCCGAAGACGCGGCTGCGCGAGTTCCCGGACGCGACCCTCCCCTTCCTCCTCCACATCGCCGGAAATCTCGCGCGCGCCTTCGCCCGCATCCACGAGCAGGGACACGTCATCGGCGATGTCAATCACGGCAGCGTCCTGGTCGCCAGCAACGGCATGGTCAAGCTGGTCGATTGCGACAGCTTCCAGATCGCGTTCGGGGGTCAACAATTCCTCTGCACGGTCGGCGTGCCGACACACACGCCGCCGGAACTGCAAGGGAAAGCATTCGGGACGATCGTGCGGACGCCGAACCACGACGCCTTCGGCCTGGCGGTGCTGATCTTCCAACTCCTCTTCCTCGGGCGGCATCCCTTCGCGGGCACCTTCCTCGGCAGCGGGGAACCGTCGTTGGAGAAGGCGATCGAGGAGTGCCGATTCGCCTACGGGCCGGGCGCGGTGCAGCGGCAGATGCGCCAGCCGCCCGCCACGCCGACCCTCGACAGCAGCACCCCGGCGATCGGTGCCCTCTTCGAGCGCGCCTTCTCGCGCGAGGGCCAGCTTCCGGCGCGACGCCCCAGCGCGGGCGAATGGGTCGCCGCGCTCAGCGCCGCCGCGCAGGAACTCACCCCCTGCGGGCGACATTCGGGGCACTATTACGCGCGCGGCCTGCCATCCTGCCCCTGGTGCGCCATCGAGTCGATGGTCGAAATCACCCTGTTCAACGTCGCCCTTCTGGCACCCGTTGGCGCGACAGCGCGCTCGACGTTCAACCTGGAAAATGTCTGGGCAACGATTGTAGCGGTTGCCGATCCGGGGAGGACGCCCACCCTACCGTTGCCGACAAATCTCTCGAACACGCCCTCGGCGGAGGCCCACGAGCACGGCGCCGAACTCCGCCGCTTACGGAAAGTACTCCACGTTACCCTCGCCGCCGGGGCGCTCAGCGCGCTCCTTGCCTTCCCGATCGCGGCGGCGGCGGTCGCAGCATCCTGGATTCTGGCGCTGACCGCTCTCGGCTGCTTCGGGTTGAGTTTCTTCGCGCACCGGGGCCGGCAGAACAATGCCATCCTGACGAGCGCACGGAGCAAGCGGGCACTTGCAACCGCACGGCTGAATACACTGCGGACACGCTGGAACACGGAAGCGGGAACCGCGCAGTTTGCCACGCTACGCACACACCTCGAGCGGGAAAAGGGTGCCTACCAGGCGCTATCGGCGATACGACAGCAAAAGATGCAGGGGCTCACCTCGGGGGCGCGACAACGCCAACTCACCCTCTTTCTGCAACGACACCGCATCGCCTCGGCGACCATCTCGAACATCGGGCCGGGACGCAAGGCCACGCTTTTGTCGTTCAATATCGAGACGGCGGCGGATGTCACGCAGACCACACTGCTGCGCGTGCCCGGATTCGGGCCGACGCTGACGGCTAATCTCCTCGCGTGGCGCATGACAGTCGAGTCGCGTTTCGTCTTCGATGGACAACGGGGGATCGACCCGGCAGACCTCCAGAAAATCGAGCGCGAACTCACCAACCTGCGGATACAACCCGAGCGCACGTTATCGCAGGGTGCGGCGCAGCTACGATCTATCGCCGCACAGATACATCAAGTACGTGCGACGCTCCGCGACGCCGGAGATCAGGCCCAGATCGATTTGGCGCAGGCCGAGGCGGACCTCAAAGTCTTGGGGGGGTAGCACCGATGGTCCATGTCATCGAAGCCTTCTTCGATCCGGCGACCGACGCGGCGATCCGGGCGGTCTGGCGCGCGCTGGGCGCGCGCGGCATCGCCTCACCCGGCGACGAGCCGAGCGCACGCCCGCACCTGACGCTCGGTGTCTATGGCGCTATCGATCTGGTCAACGCCGCCGCGCCACTGGCCGCGCTCGCGACGGAAGGAGCGCTGGTGCCGCTGACCTTCGCCAGCCTCGGCCTCTTCCCGCCCTCTGCGCGGGAGGCGGTCGTCTTCGCCGCGCCGATCGTCACCGCCGAACTCCTGGCGTTGCACCGGCGCGTCCGCGAGTTGCTGGCCGCCCATGCGTCCGATTCCGCCCCCTACTACGCGCCGGGCCAATTCGTGCCCCATTGCACGCTCACGCAGCGGTGCCCGCCCGCGCGGATCGCCGAGGTGCTCGGTATCTGCCGCACCTTCCCCCTGCCGCTCACGGGCCAGATCGCGGCGTACGGGCTGATCGCCACCGCCCCACTGCGCGAACTCTGGCACAGCACAACACACCGAGCTGAACGCTGAGAAGTCGAGCCGCTCCCGGCGATACGCCGCTGCCACGCCGATCTCGTCCGCCCGCGCGCGCTACCGCTGACCACGTTCGTACGGGAGCGCGGCGATGACCGACCATGCGTCACCCCCGCCGCTCGCCTTCGGCAACCCGCGTGTCTATCGCTGGTATGGCGGTGCCGCGCCGACGTTGGCCGAGGTCGTGGCGAAGTATGCGCCCCGCACCCTCGCCGCATCGGCGGTCCGGCCCTTCCTGATCCTCCACGCCCCGCGCCGATCGGGTACATTCAGTCCTACACGCTCGTCGGCGCGAGTGCGGGCGCGGCGGCGCTGGACGTGCTGATCGGCGAAAATGGCAGCGCGTTGCGCGGCCTGGGCGCGGCGAGCGTGCGCGCCTTCCTCGACACCGTGATCTTCGCCGCGCCGGGCACGACCCGCTGTTTCGGCGATCCGCACCCGGAGAACCTGATCGCGATCCGGGCCTACGCGCGCGGGGTTCCGCCCGCTGCGGCGGATCGATCCGGCACCGCCCGCCAAACCCTGCCTGCCGATGCGGATCGAACGCCCACGCTAATAGGGCAACTTGGCGCTAGTGGAGGGCTGATGGGGACGATCGTACGCTGGTCACCGGAGGAGATCGGGGCCGACGAGGCGGCGATCCGCGCGGTCTTCGCCGCCGCATTCGCCATGTCCGCCACCGAGGCCGCGCGCTTCACCAACGCGCTCGGTCGCCACGCCACGCGGCGCGACTTCCGCTTCTTCGCCGCGACCGCGCCGGAGACGGGCCAACTCCTCGGCTTCATCTATGGCTACAGCGGCGAGCCGGGGCAATGGTTCCACGACCTCTTGCGCGCGACCCTGCCGCCCGCCATCGTCGCCCGCTGGCTCGTGGACTCCTACGAGCTGGTCGAGTTCGGCGTTTTGCCGACGGCGCAGGGGCGCGGACTCGGCGGGCGGCTGCATGACACCCTGCTGGCGAGCGTCACGAACCGGACCGCGATCCTCACCACGCGGCAGGGCGACACCGCCGCCCGCCAGCTGTACCTGCGGCGCGGCTGGCAGGAGCTCTGCGCCGAATACCATTTCCCAGATAACGCGCAGCCCTACACGATCCTCGGGCGTGATCGCAGCCCTATCGCCACGTCCGCCCCCTGAACTCCTTGTGTACGTACGCTTCCGCTGCTACACTAGCTGGACCGGAATGCGCGACTGTTGTGTGGAGGTAATAGGTGATTCTGTCGGACGGGACGATACGCCGCCTGCTGGGCGAGGGGAAGCTGGTCATCCAGCCGCTCGATGAGGCCCAGGTCCAGCCCGCCTCGGTCGACATCCGCCTCGGCAGCACCTTCCTCGCCTTCCAGCGCCATACCAGCGAGAGCATCGACCCGCGCGAGCGCAACGACGCGCTGATGGAGCCGGTGACGGTGCCGGACGGCCAGCCATTCATCCTCCACCCCGGCGAGTTCGTCCTCGGCACGACGTTGGAGCGCCTGACCCTGCCGGATGACATCGTCGCGCGAGTAGAGGGGAAGGCGCTGGCCCTCGATACACCAATACCCACTCCGAGCGGCTGGGCAACAATGGGCGACTTGCAGCCGGGGGATCGCGTACTGGATGCGCGCGGTCGGCCATGCGCCGTGTTGCGTGTGAGTCCAATTTTCCTCGGCGACGATTGCTACGAAGTCGTCTTTGACGACCGCACGACGATCGTTGCTGACGCCGATCACCGTTGGGTCACCTGGGACAAGCGGGCACGGATGAGCGAGGGGAAACGCGCGCAACGCCGCGCACTCGGACTGAACACCCGAGGCGAGGCACGACCGCAGGTACGAACGACGCACGAGATCGCCGCGACACTCCTCGCGCGCGATGGCGAGAGAAATCATGCCATTGATGTTGCCGCGCTCGATCTCCCCGAGCGTGATTTGCCTCTTGAACCCTATATTCTTGGAGCCTGGTTGGGTGATGGTACTACGACGACCGCAGCGATCACTGTCGGGGTCGAGGATCGGGAACACCTGAGCGAGCAGTTCGCGAAGGCCGGACTGCCGCTCAGGGCGATCGGCGCTTCGATAACCGGGTTCTCGTTCGGCCATGCGGGGCTGGGGCGAAATATGGCACGCAATGAGCGTGGGCAGTACACGGCCAACGGGCCGGCCAAGTGCCTCCTCCGAGACATGGGTGTGCTCGGCAGCAAGCATATCCCGATGGCCTACTTACGCGCTTCGACAGCGCAGCGGCTGGCTCTACTGCAAGGGTTGATGGACACCGACGGCACGCTCAATCACGGCGATCAGGCAGAGATCACCCTGACGAACAAGCGCCTGATCGACGATGTAGCCGAACTGATCGTCGGCTTGGGCATGAAAGTCTGGCGCGACGAGCGACCGGCGATGCTGAACGGGAAGCAGTGCGGCGTCGCCTACCGCTGCCGCTTCCGACCGCTGATCGACATCTTCCGGCTACCGCGCAAGATGAAGCGTCTCCAACGGGATGTGACGCAGACCTCGGAATTGCGCCGCCGCTTCATCCGGGAAGTACGCCTGGTCCCCAGTCAGCCCGTGCGTTGCATCGAGGTGGACGCCCCGGATGGTATTTTCCTGGTCAGCCGCTCCTTCATTCCCACGCATAACTCCTCGCTGGGGCGGTTGGGGCTGCTGATCCACGCCACGGCGGGCTTCGTCGATGCCGGCTGGACCGACGGTCAGATCACCCTCGAACTGAGCAACGTCGCGCCGCTGCCGATCAAGCTCTGGGCGGGGATGAGGATCGGGCAACTCTCGTTCATGCAGATGGATGCGCCCGCCGAACGCCCCTACGGGCACCCGTCGCTCGGCTCGAAGTATCAGGGGCAGTCCGGCCCGGTGGCCTCGCGCTATTACGGCAATGTGCGCGGCGACGAGACGCCGCGTTAGGGAACGAACGCGCCCCGCGCAATGGCCGGGCGCAGCGGGGGAGCGATGATCGCGGCGGTCAAGGGGCGGTTGGTCGGGCGGATGGGCGACAGCCTGCTCGTCGACATCGGCGCGCTCGTCCTGCAAATCCACACCTCGGGCACGACGATCGCCGACGCGGGCGAGCCGGGCGCGGAGATCCGCCTGCACACCTACCTCTACGTCCGCGAGGATCAGCTCGCCCTTTACGGCTTCGGCACGACCGAGGAGTTGGCCCTCTTCCACCTGATGCTCGGCGTCACCGGGATCGGGCCGCGCGTCGCCGCCAACATCCTGGGGGCGACGCGCCCGGAGCCCTTGCTAAACGCGATCAGCGCCGAGGATGTGGCCTTCCTGAGTCGCCTGCCGGGGATCGGCAAGAAGACCGCCGCCCGGATCATCCTCGATCTGCGCGGCAAGCTCGCCGACATCGGCACCGGCGCGGGCGGCACGGGGATGACGGGGGGCGACAGCGAGGTGCTCGAGGCGCTCCAGGCGCTCGGCTACACCGCCGCCGAGGCGAATATCGCCGTGGGCCGCCTGCCGCGCGGCGGGAACGCCAGCATCGAGGAGCGGATCGTGGCGGCGCTCCAGGCGGTGAACGAGCACTGAAACGCCCGTGTTGGCACGCTTCCGCCCATTTGGAACCAGGCAGGTCCAAAATCAGGGGCGTCTGCGGCGTATCCCGGCAAACCTTATGGCGGCGGTACAGCGGGGCGGGTGGGGGGCTCGGCGAGCACGCCGCCGAAAGGGGTGACGACCGCGATCGGGGTGCTATAGGGGCCTGTGCTATACTGAAATGAGCGATACGTTTGTTCGGCTTCCTGTCGGCGTATACCGTGTGGCATTGCCTGCGAAGCGCCGATCTGGATCAGTGTGACACTGCGAACCCCACAGCGGGCGCAGGGGATGAGGTGAAGGGTTCGTGAATGTCGCCGTTGAACGGCTCCCGGAGAGCCAGATTCTACTCGATATCACCACCGACGAGCAGGAGTTTGCCAAGGCGCTCGACCGCGCGTACCGCAAGGTCGTGACGCAGGTCCGCCTGCCAGGCTTCCGCCCCGGTAAGGCGCCGCGCCGCGTCATCGAGCAGATGCTCGGACGCGAGATGCTGGTCGAGCAGGCCGACCGCGATCTGCTCGATCCGCTTTACCAGCAGGCGCTCGAGAAGGAGCAGATCACTCCGGTCAGCGAGCCGGACGTCGAGATCTACCAGGCCGAGCCGCTCGCCTTCAAGGTGACGGTGCAGGTCTACCCGACGATCGATCTGGGCGACTATCTCGATGTGCGCGCGGAGCCCCGTCCCGTCGCCGTGACCGCTGAGCAGGTCGAGGAGACGCTGACCCGCCTGCGCGAGGGGCAGAGCCCCTGGGCCGAGCCGACCGAGGCCCGCCCGGCGCAGGACGGCGACCGCGTCACCGTCGATGTGACCGTGCGCGAGACCGGCAGCGAGGATGTCTATCGCGAGCCGCTGACCGATAGCATCTACATCCTCGGCAAGGACAATCTCTTCGCGGAGCTACACACGGCGCTCCTCGGCGCGAGCATCGGCGACACCAGGGCCGCCGAGATCACCTTCGCGGCAGAGAACGAGGGTGTCGAGGCCGGGATGCGGGGCAAGACGATGTCCTACTCGCTGGACGTGAAGAAAATCGAGGAGCAGGAACTCCTGCCGCTCGACGACGACTTCGCACTGAAGGCCAGCAACGGCAGCGCCGCCACCCCCGAGGCACTGCGCGAGGATGTCCGCAAGGATCTCCTGCGCGGCGAGCGCCAGAAGGCGCGCACGGAGGTCGGCAACGAGGCGATCAATGCGGTCAGCGAGATCGCGACCCTCGAACTCCCGTCCGTGATGATCGACAAGCAGGTCGATAGCGACGTAGAAAACCTGCGAAATCACCTGGGGCAGGATCACAACCAGACGCTGGAGGATCACCTCCGCCTGGAGGAGAAGACCCTGGAGCAGATCCGCGAGGAGATGCGCCCGGAGGCCGCGCGACGGCTCCGCAACTCGCTCGTGCTGCGCGAGATCGCCACGCGCGAGGGCGTATCGGTCGGCCCGCAGGACATCGACGCGGAGATCGACCGGATGGCCGGGGCGACCGGCAACGCGGAGCAGATGCGCCAGTTCTATTCCAGCAACTATGTCCGCAATCTGATCGAGAATGAGGTCTTCGAGCGCAAGCTCCTCGATCGCGTGATTGACATCGCCACCGAGGGGCGCGGCCCGAGCGACCCGCCGGAGGAGCCGGAGACCCCGGCGACCGAGGATGCGGGGGTGCTCCCGGCTGACGAGGAAGTGCCAATCGGCGAGGCCGAGACGGTGGCGGCGCTGGAGACGGTCGTGCCGAACGCCGACGAGGCGACCGAGACCGTAGAGACGACCGAGACGAAGCCGGATCAGGCATAATTTCCCACCGGCGCGGCATGCCTTTACGCCGCGCCGGTGTTATGATCAAAGGCGATATCCTTTGCGCCCGAAGGGTAGCACACGAGACCAACCGCTACGCCCGAAGGGCGACGCACGAGACCAACCGCAAGGCAAAGAAAGGACTGCGTCATGTCGGATCTGTACCTGCCGAAAACGCAAGGGGTGATCCCGTATGTCACCGAGACCACCAGCCGGGGCGAGCGCACCTACGATGTGTATTCACGCTTGCTGCGCGACCGCATCATCTTCCTCGGCACGCCGATCGACGATCAGGTCGCGAACGTGATCGTGGCGCAACTGATCTTCCTGGCCGGCGAAGACCCGACCAAGGAGATCTCGATCTACATCAACAGCCCCGGTGGCGAGGTCTACTCCGGCCTCGCGATCTACGACACGATGCAGTACATCAAGTGCGACATCGCCACCTTCTGTGTCGGCATGGCCGCGTCAATGGCCTCGGTGATCCTGATGGCCGGGACGAAGGGCAAGCGCTTCGCGCTGCCGCACTCCCGCGTCCTGATCCACCAGGGTTCCACCGGTTTCCGCGGCGCGATCCCCGATGTCGAGATTCAGGCGCGCGAGACGCTACGGATCGTTAACACGCTGCTGGAGATCAATGCTACCCACACCGGCCAGACGCTGGAGCGGATCCGCAAGGACACCGAGCGCGACTACTACATGACGCCGGATGAGGCCAAGGATTATGGCATCATCGACGAAGTGGTGCAGCC
>JAABUK010005847.1_pt1 | contig 18784 bp, 10 predicted proteins | sample 5559141 | NCBI WGS metagenome assembly JAABUK01 (sample SAMN10711869, study PRJNA513367) | rock metagenome | isolation source: Antarctica rocks | place: Antarctica: Victoria Land, Pudding Butte nord | collected 2016-01-03 | reverse complement strand
AAGTGAGGCGTTAGCCAACACTACTCCACTTAATCCTCCCACAGTGAACATAAATACAAACCCTAAGGCAAACAACATAGATGGTGTTAATTGAAGAGATCCACCATAACAAGTGGCTAATCAGCTAAATATTTTAATTCCAGTTGGCACAGCAATTATTAAAGTTGCTGCAGTAAAGTATGCGCGAGTGTCCACGTCTAGACCCACGGTGTACATGTGGTGGCTTCAAACCACAAACCCCAATACTCCTATAGACATCATTGCATATACCATACCTAAATATCCAAATATACTTTTGTTATAACTTGCTGATATTGTTGTACTTATAATTCCGAAACCCTCTAATCATTGCCAGCACCATCATGAACAAAATCATTGACGTAAATGGGCTGTGAACCTACACTAGGACCACTGTGGCTCTGAATACCTGATAATGGAGGCTACAATGTTCATCCTGTCCCGGCCCCATTTTTCAATCGTAGTAGCAAATAAAAATAAGATTAAGCTTGGAGCAAGCAGTCAAAAGCTTATGTTGTTTAACCTAGGAAACGCCATATCAGGACCACCCACTAGGAGTGGAAGTAAAAAATTACCAAATCCTCCTATCATTGCCGGCATCACTATAAAGAAAATCATTAATATAGCATGGGCTGTAATGATACCACTATATAATTGGTTATCTGCTATGTATTGTACGCCAGGGCCGGATAGCTCTAGTCTGATTAAAACAGAATATGCTGTACCTAATAATCCAGAGAATAATGCAAAAATAAGGTACAGGGTTCCTATATCTTTAGCATTAAATGACAAATATAAACTTTAAACACAGATATAAACACAACTTTTTTTTTTTATTATACCGCTTAGGAAAGACTAGACAAATTACTTTATTCATCATAGTAATCACAAGGATCAAACTCAGTTTTATGAACATCTGTACTATTTTGTTTAAAGGGTTGCTGAGATGGAGTAGAAGATGTAACACCTGATGTTGAACTAGAAGGTAGACTTTCCTGAACTTGTTCTGATAGTGCAGTAGAGGAAGAATCATTTTCGAGATATTTAGCTTTTAATTCTAAGGCTTGTGCTCTATTATTTTCTAATACTTTTATATGGTCTTCAGCAATTTTCCTATTCTCATGGTATTTAGCCATTAAATCTTTAGCTTTAGTTTCATCATTATGATATATTGTTATATTGCCTTGAAAAGTTCTGGAATTATATGCAATATTTCATAAAGAAGCTAAAGAAGATTTAGGAATGACATAGTTTAAAGTTTCAATATCTTTTGTAGTAGCCTCTACTATACTTTCCAGTCTTGCAAGGTTCATTTTTCTGTCTGCATCTTCACCATCCATAGCACTGTATACTTTACTTTCCTGTTCAGCCAAATACTGATCTTTATCATTTGCTCTGTTTTTCATGTAATCAATTAAGCGTGTATTATGTGTAATTCTTGCATGCTCGTGTTGATTAGCTTGAATTTCTTGCAAACGATCCTCATTAGCTGAATAATCTGTTTCCAATACACTTACATTTCGCTCTAGATCCTTTTTGTCACTTATCTGTGGTAGATGCAAGGCATTAGTAGAGCTTATTGACCTTACAGTCTTAGGCATATTGTTGTTTGTAGAAGTAATTTTTCTTTTTGAAAAGTTTATATTTTTACTTGAACCGTCATTTTTGCGATCATTGCATAGAGCATTCAATTGATTAATCAAACAGATATGAATAATATTACTAATTAACAAACTTTTCATATAAAATGAAAAATTGCTGTAAAAGACTTTTATGTCGTATACAACCGTACATAGATTGTAATTAAGGGTAATAGTTTATTGTATGTATTATACTGAAATATATATCTAAAAGCTATATAACTTTTTGTTAAAAACTTTTTCTTATGATATATAACCTTATTAAAGACTTGAACTTTAATCCTGAAATTAGGAGTTTCCTGCTTTACCATTAAGCTAATAAGATTTTAATAGGGTTTTTTTTTTTTTGTAAGTGAATAGTGTAATTTGTCATAAGCTGGCTGTGTATGTAATTGCACTAAACTATTTTCAATCAGGCTTAAACCGGCAACTCCCGCTTTACCGTTAAGCTAACAAGGTTTTAAGTGGTTTTTTTTGCACTTATCTTGTTAACTACCAATTTTTATAACAAATCCTTTAAGGGTTATATACCATGACTTCAAATAAACAAAAAAAAAATAACCTATAACTTAAGGTTTTTTTTTAATTTGTTTAATTGAATTTAATAATAATTAACACGATACTAATATAGATGTAAACAAAGAAAAACCTAACTCTTTATTGAGTGATTATATTTTATAAGGGATTTTTCTTTACCCTTACTTTAGGGAAACCAGACTATTATATACTCACGTTTACACCAGTTTATTATGTATATATAATACAAAATAACCTACGATTAGCATGTGTAAAGCCTTTGGGCAGCGTTCAATCAGAGCCATCATCAAACTCAATAATATATTAATACAAACCTTATTAAACTAATTGTAAAAAAAGCATTTTTTATTATTTTCGTTAATTTAAGATTTGCTTATTTTTTTTTTCTAATTTTGAGCTACATCCACCTTTTTGTTAAGTTATCTTTATGTTGGAGTGATTCGAACACTCAATAGTAAATACCAAAAATTTATGACTTACCGATTAGTCTACAACATATTTTTTTAACACAATTTTCTTCAATTTAAAAGTAACATTTATCATTTAAAATTGTATTTTTCGTAATGTATTTACTTACGCTACTAGGAGATAGACCCACATATTTAGCAGCATCCTTAATCGTTTTAAGTCTTTGAACTAAATTATGTGATTTATCGTATATACAAGTTGTGGCACCTTTAGTTTTGAGTTTAAGTTTATCAATAGTTTCTTTACAAGAGGTTTAGACTTAGAAATAATACGATTACCGTAAACCTTTCCTGTGCGGGAAGAAGAAAATTTAATTATACTTTTCTTAGTATGTTTGTAACCCAACATAGATCTTGCAAATTTGTTTATGTTAGGGCTAGGTAGATACTTGTGCAAGTAATATTGCTGTCTGTCTAATAATAGTTTTTTATTCAAAACAATGTCACAGTTATACGTAGGAAAACTTACTTGTTCAGTTATACCAAACTGTATATTATCTCACCCATGCTTAATAACTAAGTTATAAAATTTACTATTGTTACTTTTGTATATTGAGCATCTGTACCTATGTTGTCTGAAACGCTGTGCAACATTAACAGCTGAATCTACATATACTTTGTTTTTATCTAACTTTAACCGATAAGCATATATACCAGGCCCTTGTAACAAGGATTTATTATCCCCTTTTCTAACAAACCCTTTTTCATCTAAATTATATCATATTATTTCTTCCATGTATAGGTAACAAGATTTGAACTTGCACAGTTATAAAACCATTCCGTCCTAAGCGGAACCTGTCTACCAATTCCAGCATACCTATTTTTTTTCCATTTTTTTTTTATTTTTTTTTGTCTATTTTTTTTATTACTCTCTAGAACGGGACAATAATTCAATATTCATACATTCATTAGCCTCAGAGCTAGCCAAAACATCGTGTAGCATTATTTCATTATAAGGTCTTTTGCCGATGTAAATGGATTTTTCTTTAAGCAGGAATTTAACCTTTAGCCAATCATCTTTAGAAAATTTAAGGTCAGGATAATGACTATCTATAGCTCTCATAGCCTGAGAAAAGCTAACACGTTTATCTTGGCTCTGGTTTGTGCAAATGGATACACCCCTAAATAATATGGTTTGCGTATTAGCAATGTACGTATCGGTTATATTAAAGCCATCTTTTTCAATAGCGACTCTGTCGTTATCACCAGGTGTGATAAGATTGTCTTTTAGTTGATTAGGAACAACAATGTTGGAACTGCTTGCTTTAGTATAACTACCAGGACTGTTATTAACCATCTTCGGCGTAGTTGACATATCTATGCCTCCTGTTTGAGCTAAGGGGATAGTAGATTTTCCGAAAAATCAATGATCCAAAAGGGCACTTATAATAAGCTTAAAAGACGAAACTATAGTAAAAAAGCTTATATCCGATGTTCCTAATTGCCCTGTTATTGGAATATAACCTAAAAAATGAAAATATGATTGACGAATGATAAGCGCAAATGTAAAGGTAAGAAGTATGCTAAGCAAGTTAGGTAACGTAAATTTACGTTTTAAACTATTCTTAAAATTTTGCATGGTAGATACTTGTTTTTACTAAATTCAGATGGTTTTTTCTATAAAAGGAAATATGCGTTAGAATTCGATGAACGCAATCCGCTGTTTTATATAATAAGGTCGCCAAACTACGGCCCATTCTATAGATTTTTTTTACCTCTAATGGAGCTTTTCACTACATCATCTTTAAACAATAAGTTACCATACAGCGTACAAGTGTTTTATGTATTCTGGTTAGTAAATGTGGTATATCATATTAATGATCAAATTTTACATTAGACATCAAATATAATACTAATATAGATCAAAATAGTTTAAATTTAGTAGAAATAAAAACTAGTGCTCGAGATAAGATTTGAACTTACAACCTAAACATCTTCAGAGTTCCTTTGTGTGTGTGGGAAAGCTATTTAACTAACTCTAAATAAAAAGATATGTATCATATAACTCCCACTAACACATATATGTTTTTTTTGCCCAAGACAAGATTTGAACTTGCAACCTAAGCATCTTCAGAGCTCCGCTCGGCCAATTGAGCTTCTCGGGCTTTTTTATCGCAAAGCGCTTATTTTTTTTTTTATTTATATGGTATGACTTTGTATCTTTTTGCATAAAGTACCATACTTCTTTTATATTTACGTATTGTTCATTCGGACACACCCAAAAACTTAGATGCCTTAATGTTGGAATTGAAACTAAATCTTTCATTTGTTTTAGTATCTATGATAGTAACCGATTGAGCCGTGGGTGATCTAAGCGACATTAATTCAATAGGTTGCTTATTATGCTTTTTTTTTGTTTTTATTTAGTGTTGTTTACACTCATTTTACTTTTTGTTTCTTCGCTATGTTTAAACCCTAATGATGACCCTGCAAGCTTAAGTATATCATAACTAGGGTTTAATAAATTTATATAATACTGTTCTTTTTCTATGAGTTATTTATCACAATATTCGAGTATCTCTAAGTTGAAACACTCATATCCATTTTTTAGTATACTAGAATAAATAATAGATTTATTTTTGTAACCAGCAATGTATTTTAAATTAAAGTAATTTACTAACCTATTATGTAAGTCTCCTGGACTCCCTATGAAAAATCTCCCGTTTTAACATTGATTCACTTGTAGACACCAGTTCTACCTCTATCGTTAATAATCTGTTTCTTTTTTACCTATTAAGTCTTTATAAACTGCTACAGGTATTTTAGCCAGTTTTTATCCTTGTTTCGAATTACCTGACATTGTGCTTTTATTTCTTATGTTAAAAGCCACTAAACCATTTAAATCTTTAAATCTTATACTTGTCATATGGAGATATTAGGACTCGATCCTAAAATAACGATATGCAAAATCGCAGTTTTACCAGTTAAACTATATCCCCTTTATGTGTTACGCTTTTTTACTCGTACGCATAATATTGTCGTCAAACTCCACATTACCTAAGCAAACTAGTTCGAGCCTTTACAGTAGGTACGCTTTCTTTTTTCCTAATCCTTTTATAGCAGCCATAAGGTATTAGTCTAATTGCCTAAATTTACTCACACTTTTTTAACCATACTAGGCGACATGCAGCTAATTTTTACATAGGCGATAGACTTTACATGAAAAATAGTAACCCACCTGGGGATCGAACCCAGGATATAGCAGTGAAAGTGCCATGTCTTAACCACTTGACTAGTGGGTCTATATAATATTTTAGCTTTGTAGTGTCGCATTAATCAACATTATTAAACTTTATATTTAATAGAAATAACATTATAAATAAAGCTGTGTTGAATATAATGTAGAATACAATGGTATACTAGTATTGATGTGTAAAACACGATAAAGATATATATCCTTATATATTAAATACATTATTGATAAATAACCTTTATAAGTTTAGGCATTAGTTTATCCAAGAAACGAGTTGAACGTTCACGACATACTGTCAGAAAAGCTTAAATTTTCCCTGTCTACCAATTCCAGCACTCGGATATATTGTATTTGGTATAAATGATTTAATGCATTTAAGCTTTTTAATAACTTATGAAAAAAAAAAAATTCTTTTTTTTGTAATCCTATACTTAAGGCCAGAATGATTCGAACACTCATCTGAGCTATCATGAGCAGCTTGCTTTACCAATTAAGCTATAGCCTTGGATAATTTATAATTATTTAATTGTGCGGACAAAGGATTCGCACCTTTATCTACAGATCATGAGCCTGTTATGTTACTATTACATCAATCCGCAATTTTTTATTATTAAACACAATTAATAAAGGTATTCAATTGTGCGGACAAAGGATTTGCACCTTTATCTACAGGACATGAGCCTGTTATGTTACTATTACATTAATCCGCAATTTTTTATTATGAAACATAATTTATATAAGGGTAAAAAAAAAAATCATACAAATATATGACAAATGTAAATATGAAAAGACTAATCTATAGCAGAAATAAAATGAATGACCTAGAGGTCTTAGTGTAAAAACTTGTATTAATAGTAAAGCCCAGTATAAGTATCGCACTTATTTCTACCGATTACAAAACGGTTGCATTGCTTTTATGCTAACCGGGCTTATTTAAGTCCAAACGCGTGATATATAATAATATATTAGTACAGGCTGATCTAGTAGTTCTGGATTATACATTAAAAAGTGAAATGATGTAAGCTAGTGGAAATAGACCTAAAGAAAAGATTTATAAAAATGGTATTACTTTAGCCATTTATTATAAAGTAGAGGGGGCGGTATTTAAACAATAATATGATGATTAAAAAAAAATATATACTAAAAAGAAATAATTTGAATGGTAGAGGTTTTTTTTACTTAAGATCGAGGATCCTTTACATTTTCAATTGTCCAATTAATCAAGTATCTGTATAGCCTGTTCTATGAAAGGGGGGATATTATGTCGTCAACACGTAGAGCCACCCATAATAACAAGCTGAGCAACTAAAGGGTTAATAATTAGTTTATTATGTGAAAAGCATCATTCTGGATATACATACAAAGCTTAGTATGATTACAACAATAGATGATGTGTCGTTGATAACTTTCTAGCTATTAATAATACAGGAATACTCATGATTAATTTTTACCTAAGAGGATTTTTTTTTTAGCCATATAGTTTATATTAAAAAAAGTGTTAAGGATAAGTTGAATTTTTTTTTTATTTATCTATGGTTATATCGTTTAAACTTTTTTTTTTATTTTATGTAATCTAAGATCCTCAATAATATACAGATAAGAATAAAAAAAGTCATACTACATCTACAAAATGTCAATATAATATACCTGCTTCTAAACCTAAATGGTGATTTTCAGTTAAGTGATATGCGAAAAAACGTCATGAACCTACAGCTAAAAATATAGTACCAATGATTACATGTAGTCCATGGAAACCAGTACCAAAGTAAAAACATGATCCAAATGCACCATCTGTTAATGTGAAACAAGAGACTGAATATTCTATACCTTGAAATGCGGTAAACACCAGAGCTAAAATAATAGTAAATGTAGCTCCAAACAAACCTCCATTTCTGTTTCCTTGTATTAATGAATGATGAGAATAAGTTATTGTCACACCTGATGCAAGGAGTAACGCAGTATTAAGTAATGGTAATTCAAATGCATTTATTGCTTCAATACCCATAGGGGGTCATTGGCCACCTAACTCTACTGTAGGTGATAAGGCACTGTGAAAGTATGCTCAAAATATAGCTAAAAAAAATAAACCTTCAGATATTATGAATAAAGCCACCCCCATGTTTAAACCTCTTTGCACGGCTAAGGTATGGTTTCCTAAATAGGTTCCTTCAGAAACTACATCTCTAAATCAAAAAAACATACTTGAAACTAACAACACTAGTGCGGATACTAGTCAATAGCCTGCGTGTGAAAAGCCATGCATTGTTAAAACACCTGAGGTAGTTAATGTCAATAAGCTAATACAGGTGAATATAGGTCAAGGAGAAGGAGAAACTAAATGAAAAGGATGGCCTTGAAAGGCGCTTCTATTTAAATTATACATAATGGGTGAATTTGGAACATTTTTTTTATTCCAGATGGTTTTTACACCGTATGGATGGTAAAGAGTTTATGTGTTTTATAATAGTGTGCAAGATATTATTTTTATTTTTTTTTTATTTTTTTTTATTTTTTTTTATTTTTATTTATTTTTTTTATTTATTTTTTTTTTATTTTTTTTTTACCGATTTGTGTTTCTTTTACCTAGTGAAGATTCAGAGAATGATTTACTGTAATCACCGGAATTTAACTTATTCCTCAAGCTATTAAGAACTTTTTTCTCTACATTGAGGTTTGTTTCAGTTTCCCTCTTAGCAGTTAATAGTTCCTGTTTGGCATCATCCGGTAAATTATTTATAAGACCCTGCTTGAACATTCGATCAGTTTCCTGAGCTTGTTGTAAAAAATACTGAACCATACCCTCTTTTTTTGAAATACTAGCAAGTAATTCTTCTTCTGTATAAAAATCTATACAGTAAATGATGTCATATACAAATGTAAACTTAAGAATAATTATACTTAGAATAACAGCTGATACCATATATTTTAAACTAAAAGTCTCATTTTGAGCCCGTAGATTATTTCATAATCTACCTAGATAGCTTGCGATTATTTCCGGAAATATGAGTACACTTGGGCAAATAATAGCAGATGGTAATAGTTTATATAATGCCCTATCAAAAAACATACCTATGGTAACAACTAGAGGTAAACTATTACTACTATCACTTTTAAGCTCAGATGTACTCAGGTTTATTAGCATTAATGTACGTAAAAACTGCATAGAAACAGCCCCTACGTATACTAGTGAGTAAGATAAGCCTATTAAATTAAAACCCAACATCATTAAGTAACCTGCAATACTAAGAAATAACCCTATTAAAAACAATACAGGTTCTATAGTATTTCTTCTTATTATAACAAAAATACCACCTAATATCGTCGTTAATGTAATAAAGGTTATCACAGTGTAATTTAAACTTTCAGTGAAAGTTTCAGTAATAGCGTATAAGTTATTCATATTTTAATTCTTTTGTGTTAGTCTCAATTAAGCATGGCGGGGTTTTTTTTTAGTTTTTTTTTTCGCAAAATTGCATATGGGCACGTGAGGTTTATTGGTTTGTGTTTCTTTTACCTAGTGAAGATGTAGAAAATGATTTACTAAAATACCCATAATTTATGGCTTATCGATTAGCCTACAACGTATTTCTTGGTTTGTTTATCTGGATGCAAGTCAGATAGTTTCGGCATATTATTAATACAATAATACATATATATTAAACTAAAGTAAAACTTAATAAAGGATTGTTTTCTCATCTTTATTTAAAATGATAAAAAAAGACAGATTTAACAGCCTTAATTTCATCATGATATTTTTACGCAATGACTACTAAACTTTTTTGTAACATGTAATCGATTTACATTTATTATATGTATCTCATTTAACTCACACTTGTGTTTACATTTAACTTAGGATCTATCTCCGCGCGGTGTCCATTCTGGTCACCCCACACTTTTGTTTAATGCAATTCTAGCGCGTCTTTAATATAAGAACAAGATAAAACGACAAAAACTTGAGCTTGTATAAATGCAATTCCTAATTCTAAACCTGAAAATGCTATAATAAAGGCCAACGGAAAAAGACCTAAAAAGAAAAATATTAGCCCGGAGTTCATAATATTATAGGTGAATCCGCTTAATATATTTAATAGCATGTGACCTGATAATATATTGGCTGCAAGTCTTAGACCCAATGACACGTTTCTGGCTAAGTAAGAGATAAATTCTATTAGTACCAATAAAGGAAGTAATCCTAAAGGACAGCCTGAAGGTACAAATAGAGAAAAGAATTTAAGCCCATGTCTACTTAAACCCATAATAGTCGCACCTAAAACAATTGTAAAGCTTAGTGAAAAAGTTAAGATAAAATGACTTGTAGGAGCAAAGCTATACGGTATCAACCCTATTAAATTATTAATTAATATAAATACAAAAAGTACATACATAAAAGGAAAGTAGGCTTGCCCATTTTTCGCATTTATCTGGTTAACCACTATGCTATGTACTGTAGAATAAACTGACTCTTGGCATATAGATCAACTATTTGATATCACTTTGCTGTTGTTTGTAGACATAAGATTTAATATAAAAACGAAATACCCTCCGATTGCTAGATACAGTCCTATATTGGTTAAGGATAAAGATAAGTTACCCAGCATGGGAGCATCTATACTTAATAGATTTCTTATTTCAAATTGGTCCAATGGGCTTATAACATGTGAAAACATTTGCAGAGCGGATATAAATTTTTTACGATTATTTAGATAATTAATACGGTATAAACATGTTTAGATTACAAATGTTTGTAATGTCTAATGTTTATAATTTGCTAATGAAAACACGTGTTGTAAATAAACGAACAAATCTGGGTAAAATATATTTTGAAAAAACATATATTAATAAAACAATTACGCTGAATGCAAACACGACTTGATTTATAAAATAGAATGGTACTAACTGAGGCATGTATTATAATATGACATAAATAGGTATGTAAAAAAAATAAGTACCATGATTTAACTAAAAACGCAGATTTAACATAATGTAATAGCTAGCTAGTGATTTAAATAGAAATGTAGATTAAAATAATATATTTTTTCACCTCTATAATTTTTTTCTTTATTATGCAGATGCATATATAATTAAATTTTTTACTTTTATAATAAAGGTATATTACTAGGTATAATATCAAAACTGTATATAATACATGGCATTAAAACTATAAATGCTATAACTATAGGTAATAATATAGTTCAAGAAAATAACATTAACTGATCAAAACGTATTCTAGGAAAGGAAGCTCTCACTCAGATGAAAACAAAAACCATTACTGAAGTTTTGACACCCATAGTAAGACCATAGATTAGACCTTCCATCACAGGAGTATTTAGTGATGATATAACATCAATAAGTATATAGCCTATATAGGTATCTTGTAAAATAAAGTGAAGCAACGTATAATCCAGTAAGTATCCTCCAAGGAAAAGTATACTAGTCAATATACACATAAGTACTATACTAGCATATTCTGCCAAAAAAAAAAAGACAAATATGACTGCAGCATGTTCTGTCATAAACCCACTAACCAATTCAGATTCTGCCTCAGCCAAATCAAAAGGAGCTCTATTAGTTTCTGCCACAGAACCGATAAAAAATATAATAAATACAGGTAGTAAAGGAACAATAAACCATATAGCTCTTTGAGTTTCTATGTTTACAGTAAGGTTAAGACTTCCTGTTAGCAGTACCACAAGTAGTATTGCTGAACTTAAAATTAATTCATAGCTTATTAATTGTGCAGTACTTCTAAGCGAACCTAAAAAAGCATATTTAGAGTTTGCAGACCAACCTGCTAATAATATACCATAAGTGGATAGTGAAGAAACTGCCAGCATATATAATATACCCATGTTAAAATCTCATATGGCTAAACCAGGACCGTATGGAACCACAGCATAGCCTAATAATGAGAAGATTAAAGTAATAACTGGGCCAAGGAAAAACAGTATTAAGTTTGCCTGGGTAGGAGATACATATTCTTTTAAGAGAAGTTTTAAGGCGTCTGCAAATGCTTGTAAAAGACCGTAATATCCTACTATATTAGGACCTAGTCTTCTTTGCATACTTGCCATTGTCTTTCTCTCAGCTACAGTTACAAAAGCCACAGTTAAAAGCACAGGTACTGTAACCATTAACACTTCAATAATTGAAACAAGCGTGGGATAATATAACATATTAATATAAAAAAAAATATCTAAAATAAAAAAAAACCTAAGATTTGTTTAAATAAATATTTTTAAGTATATTTTTAGATTTAATTTAAATAGATACTTAATTATGTTTTAAGCAAACACATTTATATAACTTATTATTGTCATTATTATTTCTTCTATTCAAACATAAAAAGGCTTTTTATTTAGGTATAACGAGGTGGGTATGCTGCAATTAATACATTTAAATCTCTTCACCTTGGATATAACAATATACTTTGTTTAATTCGATTACAATCGACATATGCATGCAAAATTGGTGACATTACTTTTACAGGTAAGTTATATTTAGCTTTGAGTAGCTAGAGATTCTCAATATAAATTGGGATATTTACCTGAAGATAAGGTGTTATGTTGATGAGCTCTATGAGACTACCACATGTAGATACCGATTGCTGAGATAGAAGAGGAAAATCATGATGTAAGGGTGGCCTGTTCATACATCATACTAAATAACAACAGGATGTCACTAACTATGTTTGCAGGAAATCTGTATGAACTGAGGAGTTAGTCGTGCATATCTTGATACACTGTTACCCTGTAATAGTTGATGGTATAAAACGTTTAACAATGATCATGTTGCTATTACAGATATTATTGATCCGAAACTACTTATTAAATTTCACCCTTTAAATGTGTAACGGTAGTCACTAATTATTTCCAGGATTTCTTTTAAATCTGTTGCAAATATTACGGTTAATACTTGTGAAAGCCCCCACAAAAAATTTTTACCCTAAAACTAGTGATTAAAACTTTTTTTACTACTATCATTTCTTTGTATGTAATTCCACCAAACTATTTTCAACCAAACTTATAACAGGCACCATAATTAGGAAATGTGAAAAGTACAGTACTGTACTTATTTGTCCTAATTCTATAAACGGAGATTCTACGTGTTTAGCTCCAAGTTGCATTAAAATTAAAAAATTCGCGAGAAACACGTAAAACGCGAATTTACTTAAAGGTCTAAATTGCAAGCCTCTGGTTCTACCAAGATCCGTAAAGGGCATAACCAATAGTATAAGAATAGCAGAAAACATTGCTATTACTCCTAGCAATTTATTTGGTATGGATCTCAGTACTGCGTAGAATGGTAACAAGTACCATTCTGGCACTATAGCAGGAGGTGTTTGCATTGGATTCGCCATAACATAATTTTCACTGTCCCCTAATAGGTTAGGCATAAAAAATACAAACACAGAGAGTACAAGTATAAACAGAAAGATCGTAATTAGGTCTTTAAATATGAAGTAAGGTGCAAACGGTAATCTGTCATAGTTAGCTGAAACACCTAAGGGGTTTCCTGATCCTGCACTATCATGTAGTGCAATTAGATGCATGATAGCTAATGCGGCCAAAACGAAAGGTAATACGAAGTGGAGTGCGAAAAATCTATTTAGGGTTGCATTATTCACAGAAAAACCTCCTCATATGAATTCAACAATGTCCTGTCCGACTCAAGGTATAGCACTCATAAGGTTAGTGATGACTGTGGCACCTCAAAGTGACATTTGGCCATAAGGAAGCACGTAACCTAGAAAAGCAGTAGCCATCATTAAGATAAATATAACTGTTCCTATTGTTCACACTAGCGTTCTGGGTGCTCTGTACGAACCATAGTACAATCCTCTTCCTATATGTAAATAGACTAAAAAAAAAAAGGCGGAGGCTGTATTTGAGTGTAGGTAACGTATTAGTCATCCATTGTTTACATCTCTCATAATGTGCTCAACCGAGTTAAATGCTTCTAATATACTAGGGTTATAGTGCATTGCAAGTGTAACACCTGTAATTATTTGTATTACTAAACTGAATGCAAGTAAAGATCCGAAGTTTCATAAATAACTCAGATTCGAGGGTTGAGGCGAATCGACTAAATATCCGTTTAGCAAACTAAGTAAGGAATGACTTTTAAAAATTCTCATGTTTAGTGTATTGTTTTGATAAGTGGCGTTTTTTTTATCGTAATCTACACAGCAGAAACAAACAAAAAGTTTTTTTTTTGAATTAATTATATACACGTTTATTAACCTTACGTAATATCTGTAAAGGGATAGGTTTAATTTATATTTAGCTTAAAAAAAAAGCTCATATTAATTACTTACAAAACAGATACATATATTGTTTTAAGCAATTTATACCACTACCATATTAGATTACTTCACACCATTACATTTGTGTATGTCAGTATACTTAGTTAACCTGATTACCAGTTTTTAAAGCATTAAACTGTGTAGTGAATTCGAATAAGACTTATAATAGTAACACCACAGATAACATTGTGAATGTGGCATTTCTGCAGAACGAAGAAAAAAAGGAACAAACCAAAGGTATCGTGATAAAGACATAATTATAGTTCATAAAGTAAAATAACGGGTTTAAGCCAGGTGCTAGAGTATACGGCCAAAACTATAATATAAACAGAGAAATAAATAAAGAAACAAAGATAAAAAAGAAAAAGAAACTAGCTAAGTAAAATATTATTAGCTTAATGGTAAAGCAGGAGATTGCTAATCTCTATAATAAAGTTGAAATCTTTAATAAGATTAACACCATGATCCTAGCGTTAGCTAATAATATGTGATCTTTAGTTTTTGTAATAATACACAAACTTACATAACTCTTACATAAAGCTATAAATTAATTATAGCTTTATTATTTTAAGTTTAATACATATCATAAACAATTACCCACCAATTACAAACAGTGTACAGATGTACTTTACATTTAAGTGTGCTATAACTAAACCCTTTATTTCAAAAGGTGTTTAGCTGATGATACCCTTTAAAGTCTTTTACAGCTATTTTTCATTTTAATTGTAAAGTTTATTAATTAGCAATGTAATTTATATATATTTGAGACTTCCATCTAAGGTTTATTACGATGATCACGCTTTTTACACTAAACACAAACATATATGCCTTTATCATTATCACAAGTATCATAATTTAATTAAAGCACTATATACTAGAGCGATAAGTTTAGATTCCAGACTTAAGTCATTAATTATACAAGGGCTATATATGGTTGACTACTTTGGGTATGATATACGAGATGTGGAAAGACTTTGTAAACACCTTATATATTTCTATGAAAATCTTAAGGACTGTAAAATCGATCGAATAAGTTTAACATAAGATTGCCGTCTCTTATTACTAGATGTTTAAAGCCATCTAGAACGAGATTTTTCTGTGGCTGTAACACTAGATATTTATAACTTAAGTAAAAATTTATAAAAGCAGCTACCCTTTTTCGATTCACACGCAGGTTTTTCGGACTTAAATCATAAAAAGAGTAAGTATGCAAATCGTGTAGTTAGGCGTTTTAGATATAGGTAGGTAGCAAAGGTTTGAACTTATCATTATTATCAGCATTATTAAAAATAGAATATTCGGGTTTAATTTTACTAGAACTATCTGACCTTGGTGCTTTCGATTATTCCCTTTAAGTTTATTTATATTTGCTACTGCCATTTAAAATGGAGCGAAAACAGGTTGAACATTGTACCCTCTAGTATCTGGTATCCAAAGTCACACGGGTCCTTGCGTGGATTTAGCTATGTTTGCTCTACACCTATCAGGTATAAGTAGTTTGCTTGGAGCTATGTATTTTATCACAACCATTTTAAATATGAGAGCTTCAGGTATAAGATTACATAAATTTACTCTGTTAGGATGAGCTGTAGTAGTAACAGCTGTATTATTATTGCTTTTTTTTTTTTCCTGTACTTGCAGGAGGTATTACTATGATACTAACACATAGAAACTTTAATACATCATTGTTCGAACTTGCAGGACGAGGAGGAGACCCTATCCTATACCAGCACCTGTTCTGATTTTTTGGTCAGCCGCAAGTATATAATTTAATTATACTGGGTTTTGGAATTATAAGTACAACAATATCAGCAAGTTCTAACCAAAGTAAATTCGAATACTTAGGTAATAAGCTAGTTGGTTATATTGTGTCTGCTACACCTTTACTGCGAGAGAGATTTTTTTTAAGTATTTAATACCTTTTGTTTCTTTATGCTTAAATCTGTAGTTTATAAACTTATATTAGGTATAGATCCATCTGCTAACCTAAATTATTTATTTTTAGTTTTGTGCTTAGACTGACTTTATCGTCTGTCTGCTACTGTGTAACGAGTTGGGGCTTAGTTACACCAGACGAGTCCAACGTTATGGTATTTATCTTAACCATCCTAGCTTACACTTATAAAGCGCTAACTAAGGATAAAGCGCTAACTAAGGATAAATCTCTAACCCTATACGAGTATATATGAGGCTTAATTTATTACTCCATATGGGATTATTGTGAATTAAGTTTTTAACTTAATATAAATTAATACATATCATAGAGTAAATTCCTTAATTACAAGTAGTCTATAGCAATATTAGACATTGAACAAGGTTATAACTAAACCCTCTATTACATATGGTGTTTAGCTGTAAATACACATTAAAGTCTTTCACAGCTATTTTTTTTAAGTTTGTTGATTAGCAACATAATTTATATATGTTCGATCACTAAATTTAAAGTTTCATGCAATGATCGCTCAAAATGTCCGGTATTGGTTTTCCCTAAAAATATACCAAAACATGTAAGATTAATATGTTCTAGTCGCCCCTTATCTTCACCGCAATCCAAAGTTCAGGATGAGCTTTCCGAGGAAATTAAACCTTTGAAAAAGGATTTTTAGCGTATCGATCAAGAAATAGAGGAATTAACAGATGTTTTGCAAGAAATACTTACCGATATGTAACCAGAAACATATGAGTATATAAAACAGAGGGCGGTAAAAAAAAAATAAGCTAGTTGGCGGTTATACGTAGGAGGTGGACAAGGCACTTTATGATAAGGATAATATACGTAAGGCTAATTCATTAGACATGGATATGTTAGAAAAATCCCGAAGAAAAGGTCTGGAGACTTTAACTCTATTCTACCTGAATATACTGGTATAAAAACATTATGTTTACGTTATATAGAGGATGTAGAAAAGCAAATATCGAAAGTTATGGTATTGAAACAAAAGTCATATTGAAACGATTTCCCTGCTATTACACCATCAAGTGCTTGATCATGTAGTCAAGTACAGCAGAATCTGCCTTCTATAACTCCATCGGGGCAACCACCTAACACTTAACCTCGACAAGGGGGTTCCACAAGACTCTTGTGATGTACAGCAAACTGATTTAATTCATTTAAACCCTTCAACGATGAATAAATAAAAAAAAAAATATTAGGATTAACACATGGTATTTGTACTCAAATTAAACCTAAGAATGTAGTTTAAACTACCTACTTATATTAATATTGGTCTTTGTTAAAGAAAAAAAAAACTTAACTTAATGGTAAAGTATCTAAATTTTAATCTAATAGCTGTTACATAAGGCTATAAACTAATTTTGGCTTTATTTTTAGTATAATACATCTCATAAACAATTTCCTCTAATTACAAACAGTGTATAGCTGTATTAGACGTTGAACTAGGCTATAACTAAACCCTTTATTACATAAGGTGTCTAGATGTAAACACACATTTAAGTCTTTCACAGCTACTTTTAAAAGTTTGTTAATTAGTTATATTATTCATATCTGTTTGATTAATCAATTGAATGCTCTATGCAATGATCGCAAACATGATAATTCAGTAAACCATGACTATTTATCGCAAGATAATAATTTAGTCGGGCATATAAGCTTACCACTAGCTAACAATTTAACAACGAACAACATGACATTAAATGGTGACATGTTGTCACAATACAATTGTTTAACTACAAGAAACAATGCGCAAGAATGTAACAGATTTACAAAAAATACTATTAGTTTGAGCACAGAACGTTGATATTTATCATGTAATGCAAAAGATATAGGAACCCTGTACCTTATTTTTGCATTATTCTCTGGATTATTAGGTACAGCATATTCTGTTTTAATCAGACTAGAGCTATCCGGCCCTGGCGTGCAATACATAGCAGATAACCAATTATATAATAGTATCATTACGGCCCATGCAATATTAATGATTTTCTTTATGGTGATGCCGGCAATGATAGGAGGATTTGGTAATTTTTTACTTCCACTCCTAGTGGGTGGTCCTGATATGGCGTTTCCCAGGTTAAACAACATAAGCTTTTGACTGCTTCCTCCAAGTTTAATCTTATTTTTATTCGCTACTACGATTGAAAATGGAGCCGGTACAGGATGAACATTGTATCCACCATTATCAGGTATTCAAAGCCACAGTGGTCCTAGTGTAGACTTAGCGATCTTTGCTCTACACCTGTCAGGTATAAGTAGCTTGCTTGGAGCTATGAACTTTATCACAACGATTTTAAATATGAGAGCCCCAGGTATAAGATTACACAAATTGGCTCTGTTTGGATGAGCTGTAGTTGTAACAGCTGTATTATTATTGCTTTCTTTACCGGTACTTGCAGGAGGTATTACTATGATACTAACAGATAGAAACTTTAACACCTCATTCTTCGAAGTAGCAGGAGGGGGAGACCCTATCCTATACCAGCACCTATTCTGATTTTTTGGACACCCCGAAGTTTACATTTTGATTATACCAGGTTTCGGAATTATAAGTACAACAATATCAGCAAGTTCTAACAAAAGTATATTTGGATATTTAGGTATGGTATATGCAATGATGTCTATAGGAGTATTGGGGTTTGTGGTTTGAAGCCACCACATGTACACCGTGGG
>JAABUK010005846.1_pt1 | contig 18784 bp, 28 predicted proteins | sample 5559141 | NCBI WGS metagenome assembly JAABUK01 (sample SAMN10711869, study PRJNA513367) | rock metagenome | isolation source: Antarctica rocks | place: Antarctica: Victoria Land, Pudding Butte nord | collected 2016-01-03 | reverse complement strand
TATCTCTGGTGGCATGCAAAGTGAAGCCCATGTACTTGTAGCTCTCCACCCTCTCCACAACGGCGTCATTCAGCTCAGAGTCGGCAACTTTGCTCTGTTGTGACTCAAACACCACAAACCTTTGTTTTGCTCAGGTCCACTGTCATTTGTCTCTGCACACAGAAGCTTGCCAGAGCATCCAATTGCTTTAGAAGCCTTGCTGCACTAGTAGACATCAAAATGAGTTCATCAGCATATAGCAACAAAGGCACAAGGACCTCCCTCAGTGTACGAGAGTCAATGTTAGCAGTGTCCAGCAGATGCTTCTCCAGCCCATCCACATACAATCCAAACATTGTGGGGCTCAGCAGACACCCTTGCTTCACCCCCATGAAGCATCTGAATATGTCAGATATGGCTTGAGATGACCGCATTGCTGCGCTGTTGTGTGCATACAGAGACTTGATGATCTCCAAGATTCTGCGGCGTACACCAAGCTCTTCCAGCACCTGCCACATCACAGCATGCGGTACGGTATCGAAAGCTTTCCGAAGTCGACAAAGCAGCAGTAAAGCTTGCCCATCTTCCCTTTCTGCCGTGTCTGCCGCTGTTTATCTATCAAAGACCTCAGAATGAAAGTGTGTCGGTCGTGCGGACGTCCTTCCTGAAGCCTGCTTCCCCCTTGGCTTTCACAGCATGCTCTTCAGCCCATGTTGCAAGTCAGGTTTTCGAACGCCGTAGCCATGAAATTACAGTAAATACAGAGTTTTGTCAAGGTCCTACAGAGCTACAGTACTCTGTGTACAGGGGAAAATAGAGTTATGTCAGGGTTAGTCAAACGTGACATAATAAAGGTAATGTCTATGACTAATTTTCTAGATTCTGCCCTAGACTCTGCAGCTTCTACCCTAGATGTCTGCAGCTTCTACCCTAGATGTCTGCAGCTCAGGCTCAGATCCACTGCAGCTCTGCCTCAGACCATCTGTAACTCTGGCTCAGAGCTCTGTAGGTTCTGCGTGCAGAAGAGGGAAAGTCTGCGTGCAGAGTTCTGCAGCTCCAGGGCTACAGAAGAAGGTTCTGAAATTTTCTGGATTATGATAGAGTTTACTAATTCTTCTATAGATTTTCAGGGTCAAGTTGGGGAAACCCCACCACAATCCTGAAAATAAGGGCAAACAGGGGAGGTGTGGTGTGTGGTCCAGAAACATGCGCAAACCTCCTCGATTATAGAAAATTAACAGTTATCTCTATGATTTTAGAAGTTTTTGAAAATAAGTGTTACAATGTTACATGGGATTTAGGTACTGACTTGAGTACTGGAGGCAATTTGGCTGCCCAAACCCTTGTAGCACCTGTGATTTAGGCTGACAAATAGGGTATGTATTTCAAATCTTAAAAAATGCATGACTAAAGGGGCTGTTATGTAAGACTACTACACACACGCAAACCCTATGCTTCATGACATAATCTGACAAATCACAGGAAATAACCCTAAGGTCAGTAGTCAGACAGACAAATATATATATATATATATATATGCATGTGGTCAGCAGTCAGTTAGGCCACAACAAGAAATGCCTTAACATGTGTCATTACCACGTACGCGGCTAAACAAAAGCGTAACTTCAGTTGCTTCCTTAAGTTTCCTTTGGCTTCGTACGTGTTTGCCATTTTGATTTCGGCCTTCGCCTATCCTGTCAGGGCCGTGAAGGAAAGCGCAGAGGCCTTCGCACGCCTACTTGTGCTTTCAGAGTACCAGTGAGACAGTACTGAGGATATTGAGTGCATCTCACAGACTTTGTGACCATATACTTCGCGCTTACCACAGTGGCGACCTTTGAACTCTATTGACGTAGCTGTCTTCACCTATCTGTTGGTCTTGCTGACCTCCACCGTTTACGCCCACGGCAGCCACAATCACCTAGATGCTCAGTGCAAACACGGTCGACTTTGGGCATTCTGCGTCGGCAGGTAGGCCGCCCTGAGCATGCTGCACCTCTAACTGTGCAGTCACATGTCCGCGACTCCAGCTGCGCACAGAGTCTTCATATTGCCGGATGGTTAGTTGTTTGGCCCGCGCTCCTTCCGTCAGCAAAGATACTCTGTTGGTACGCGAAATTTAATTTGTGATGTCACGCCCGCAGCTGTCCTTCCGACTCGGGAAGCCCCTGCATCCTGTGTAAACACAGCACCAAGCCAAAATGTTTTTCCGGGAGCCATTTTGCTCAACAACAATTCGAGAAACAACAGCTGACAACACCGTGTGACATGCTGCCTCACATCAACATCAAGAGGCTTTCTGAATACAACGAAAGTGTGCGCGTTGAGGTGATCACAGAGCACTCCTGGCCTCTGGGCATACACTTTCAACTAAGCAGAGCTGTGGCAAATCGCAATGCTAGCTCTGCGTTGGCTATTGCAATGCAGGTGTCTGTCGTCAATGGCAAAGAATACATAAACAAATGCCCAGTTCCCTGGCAGAGGTCAGATTCTCGAAAGGACATGAATATGCGTCTGGATCACCAGCAACTGCACATTAACAAATACAACAGGAAATCCAGAACTTGGATTCAGGAACCCAAGGCAAGCATGCATGTCTCACATAGCAAATGTGAGTCAAAGTGTATTTACGGAGCACATCCTGCCGGTGCTCAACCTGCATGCCTGCATATTGGGCCTTGTTCAAAGCCAGACGCAGACAAGAGCTTACATGACTATCAGGCATTGGTACTCTAAATCAGATGCCCTTGCGAGTACTGTTTTGATGCCTCAGTGAAGCCTGAATGATCTTTTGCCAGCCTGCAGAATTCTATGTTGGTAGGAGGTCCAGAATGGGAAAGCCCAGCAGGCGGAGCTGTTTACAGGGACATCGAGTTGCAACCTGGTACCCAAATATTTGAGTTGGAGGGATTTGCCATACAATGTGAGCCATAGCACATATCAGCGTCAGATGGCGATGCATGCGCTGCATAACAACTCTGCTTTGCACTCATCTTCAGGAGCAATATCCACCTGTACATTGCCCTTGCAGCATCATACACTGATGCAATGTGCACTCATTGTCCTGCAGGTTCTGTTTCTCAAACTGTAGTTGCTGCAGCAAGCCATGCTGTGCAATCACCTTAAGTATCCTGAGTCACAGCATGTCCTTGTTTGCAGATAATGGCAATCAAACACCTTGGAGGTTGATGGTCAGGATATGTTTGCCGGATTCCAATGCCATTGGAGACCCAAGCCAATATCAGGAGCTGGCAGTTGCAGTTTCAGAGGCCTTTCAGGTCAGCACATTCTGCATGTACAGTGCAAGCCTGAACTTAGCTTAGACCACGCAAAACGCACCAAAACACAGTGTGGGTTTCATGCATAGTCCCTACCTTGATCTGTGTGCCACATGGATTGTCTGCCGCTGATGGCACAAGGAGGCAGTCCAAAAGCTGACATTGCCACACACTGCATTTACTCGATTGTTCGCATTTGTTGAATGGCGTTCTTAGGTGAAGTAATTGAGGCAGGAATACAGGTCACTGGTGAGAATATGCATTAATGCAGCCATCTATAGAGGATAAGCAGCTCTTAGTTTGACACAACAAATATCTGGGCAGCCCGGTATAATACTTGGCTTCTCATTAAATTGGCGACGAAAGGCGTAGTCTTTTCTTTTCTTTTTCTTTTCTGACACAACAAATAGAAAGCTCAACGCACTGCCTAATTCCATTGTTTCGTAAGCATGGCTTTGTGAGCTTGGCAAACTTCATCAAATGATGAGTCATATGGTTTTAACATAAACAATGTGCTTGCTTTGCTTCAAAAGTACAATCTGTTCAATTTTCAGTTTGCTACAAGTTCAGCTGTCGGTCTGCAGTCTGCCAACTAGGTAGATGTATCGATCGTGCCTCAAAATTGCCCTGTCCATGGAGGTCAGCTGATGTTGCAAGCTTGTACTCATTGCGTTAACTCTCTTGACTCAAGTTGCTCACCAGCAAAACTATATAATAGGCTTGACTGCCTGTTCATTGAACTGCACAGGTTACCACTGTAAAATCTCGGGAAACCAGGCAACCAAGGATTCCACTTCTTGATAAGTCTGTGAAGCAGTTGGAAGAAGTGGGGTCTCGAACCTGTGAGCGCTTGGGCCAGCTTCATGTGCATCTGGACAGCTGGAACAACAATCCAAGCGATGTGCAAGCACATGGAAGAATCACAATCAGCCCAGAATTGCCTGCAAAGATTGACACAGGTGCTTGCATTGCCCGTAATTATGAAGCACATGCTGAGCCATGGACGTAATGTGCAACAGATTGCATTTGACCAGGTGCTGTTTGCAGAGGCACTGCTTGCAGCGCTCCAGCTGCAAGTGACGTAAGGTCTGCCATGAAGGCTGCGACATGTAACGTCAGGTGTCAAGCATGCTGCAGTCTTGATTGGTTGCACAGCGTCACATCTTCATGATTGGTTGCAGAGCATCACATCTTCTTGATTGGCCCACCAGTGTAACCCCAGCCAAGGTTTTGACATGCCCTTGCAGTGAGGTTGTTCAAGGAGCTGAAGGAGCATGCTGAGACGTCAGACTGGCCAATGCAAGTGATGACATCTCTATGCCTGAAGAACACGAGAACATTGCAGCACCTGTCCCACGCTGTTCCTGAGGATGACTGCAAACGAATGTTTCGAGAAGATAAACAGTCTGAGTTTGGGCTTTTGTACAAAGCTCAACATGGGCACATAGTGGGGGAAGGGAAACAAAGAATGGCATTCATGCATCCTCAAGGTGAGCGTGCTGCGCTTGCATGCTCTGTCAACGTTTGACCTGCCTCACACTGTTGCATGTGACTTTGAGCAACAGAGCATCAATGGTCTGCACCACCACATAGCTGCACAGCAAGATCAAGTGGGCAGAGCAGGCATGCCCTGCTTGAATCACAGCCTCTGTTGTATAGCTCTTTGTCATCCTCTGCTTGTCTGCCTCTGCATTTGCTTTGCAAGTGCTGGCAAACAGTGCTGCAGGACAGAGCAGTCATGAAACCAAAGCATTGCTTGTTGCACTTATGTATATGCGGAGCTTGCTTGCAGCACTTCTGAGATGTGCTTCTTGTTGAGGTAGTATTGTGTGTCCATGCAGCACTGCTGAGGTTTGCTGCCCAAGACATTGTGTACTCTCTTGAGGTGCATGAGGCAAGGGGAGATCAAGCTGAGTTTATGAAACAGTTGGCAGAGCGGGCCTATGCAAACTGGAAGAAGCTAGGCCGTGCCAACCACCCTGGCTGGAGCATTCTCAGTCAGGAAGATGTTGTGCCCACAAACGCAGAGCAGTTTGCAGAGCTACAGCCAACATGCGTCAGTGGTCATCACGAGGTAGGATTTTGGTCCTGTGAGGCCATAAACATGCCTACATCCTGCTCATTGTTGGCAAGGCGGTTGCACACTCATTTGTTGCAACACGCGGCTCGCAGGCGTAAAGCCTTGACTCAAGATGCACAACAGTGCTTGATGCACAGATGCCAATGCAGAAGTCTTTGCTGCATCTCAAGGGGCCTGACTCTCTCCTTGTGAAGCCTTGTGCATGAGAGCCAATGCTTGAAAACATCAAGCTCTGTGCGTGACGTATCTGTTGTTGTGTTGTGTTGTGTCCAGGCCATGCTAAGCATGGGCGACAGCTCAGGCGGAGAACAAGATGTGAACATGGCACTAGTGGCATGCAACCAGCCTGTGGGCTCGCCCTGCAGCACACATACACCAGAGTCCTTAGTGATGAGTGGTGTCAAGGCACCAAGGATGAGCCTGGCTGCAGCCCCTGTGGCTTCCAGTAGCCATGCCCAGGTATGCATTCTACACACTGATGATGTCAGGCACACTGCATGTCTACATACCCAGCTGTACCTAGCTGTACAGTTGTACAGCTTTCTCTGCTTGATCCTATGTTGCTTCATAAGCAGAAGCAGTCGAGCGCCAGGCTGGTCTTAACGCAAGTTCTTGAGGGCTGCTAGCGAATTGCTTTACACCTTGTTTGTGCAATGCCTGGTTGCGTGCTTTCAAACCTCAGTTTGAACGCATGCAAAGATGCCAAACAGAGCGCCAGATGCATAGCTCCCACCACATGTCCATATCATGCTTGTTTTGTGCATCTGTGTCACCATTCTGAATAGCCATAAGACGTGCTTGTGTCCACCACCAACGATGTGAGACAATCAAATCTTGGGACACATCAGCTATGATGCAAATGATGCATGCTGATGTTGCTGCTCATGTACGTCAGTCATGCTGCTGGGAGTACTAGTACCACTGTTTGCAGGCTGACCATGGCTCTGACATTCATCTCCCAGTTGCACATTTGCTGAATATGGCTGCTCCTCAGCAGGCAAACATGGTGACACCCTTGCCAGAAAGCCAGCTTGCTTTGTCTTCCCAACTCATTGACACAGAGGCTGCCACTACTGCTGATGAATTTGACCCAGCCCGCTCATATTTGCTAGACAATCATGATCCGATGTTTCCTTCTGGTGGAGTTAGTGATGATGACGACGGGCATGGGATGCTCTTCGATGACTCAAGGGCGGCCGCACGATCTAATTTACGGTTAGGTGCATTTCTGGCACATGGTGCTGTTGTGTTGCATGCACATGCTTCTTTTGCGAGCACTGATGTCTGCAAACACAGAGCTGCTTTGCACCAGCTTTGCTTACAAGCTCATCACCTATGCAAGGCAGCTGACTAGAGGCCTCAGTCACAGCAACAGTCTTCATGCACTGCCAGCCTGAACTGACTGAATCTCGTCAGGAGAACGTCTGTCAACTGAGCAGTAATTGCTCATTGCAGAGGCCAATAGTCTGGGGCCGTGGCTGATCGCTCAGAATCCTGCGTTCCCCTCCGTATCACCATTGGTGGCTCAGCCCTCCACTGATCAAGAAGCTGGCGCTGAGTTCACATCCACACCTCACATACATCCTTGTGTCTCATCCGAGGTCTTGTTTGATGAGCAAGTTTCCGGCAGCATGCCAGCTCTGGGGACACCATACGCTTCACCAGTGGCATCTCTGTATGAGGCATGGATGCAAGACCCTGCTGATAGCTTTGATGTTCCCTCCCATCAAGGTGCTAGTCTGCAGCAAGCCATGCCTCCAAACCATATGGATGATGATACTTCCACTGATCCCCACGACATCCCAAGCCTGGAAAATTTCCATGCAGGCGTGCCGAGTACTGGTGAGTTCAATGATGCACCTTGCCACAGCATGACACACGACATATGCTTGCGGCATTGGAATGCCACATTGCACATTGCTTGCATAGAGCATCTTGGATGCGAGCAGTACCGCTGTACTGCCACTGCTATTGCTACAGGCAGAAAAAGCATGGTGTGTGCTGGGACATTGAAGCAATCTTGCAATACTAAACAGCAGCATTGGTTTATGACTGTATCGTCAGCTCAGCAAAACATGGGCTCACACAGCTTGCCCTTCTGTGAGACCTAGCTTTGCTTGATGCTTGATGCTCTATAAGGTTGGACAGAATCAGCGGCTTCCACAAGGCATCAAGCCTGACAGTAGTGCTTATACTCTGCTCTGCAGATGAAGCTCAGCTTGCAGACAGCGCACAGCAGTCTGCACCTGTTCACCGTCATGCATCGGCCAAAAGCAACAGCCGCCTCAGTGATGACCACATGCCCCTTGACTCAAGCCCCCGCAAGCGGAGTCGCAAAGAAATGAGCCACAAGAAAATGTTGTGTCTGGTTTGCTTTTTGGTGTTTGGTCTCTATGGTCTGCTAAGTGACTCACCTCCCACGTGGTTTCCGTCTTATAGCAGCAAAACTGGACAGGCAGGTCTGGCACATTCATTCAACGCAAAGCAGGAGCATGACAGGAGCAAAGCAGGAGCAAAGCAGGCGGTCAACATCACCAGCACCATCTCTCCAGAGCTTGAACAGCATGACCAGCATCAGCAGGCTATGTGGGAAGAGTCCTGGGCCCCAATGGTGCCACACAAGCAAGCAGCAAGGAAGCTGCTTTTTGCTGTGAGCTGCTTGACCACAAACCTGGCTGATAAGCAGAAGTGCTCATGGTTTGATGTGGCAGCGCATCCTTCTTGGCATGGCTCACTATGCCTGAATGAGACAGGTTGCCCAGCTTGTTTGTGGAGTGTCACTTGCTGCTCTTATGTAGTGCAGAGCTTGTAGCCTTCACAATGTTGGTATGTCACATGCCTATCTGCAGCAAGGTGCAAGACCACCTGGTGTTTCACATCCTGATGCAGCAATGTTACAGCTTGAGTGGGTGAAATGCAGATGAACAATGAGATCGATGGCAGGCTCTCTCCGCCCTACGGGGACATTCTGGTTGTGAGGACTTATTATGGGGCTATTGAGTGTGAAATGTGTGACTCTCCACGTCTCCGCTTGTTGCTGCATTCCATGCATGAGGTCGATATTGAGCAAGGTGAGAGCTGCTGACAGTAACACTCTGTGCGCACATCCAAGGACGTCATCTGTGCATCCGAGGCACAGGTCAGGTCTCATAATGGCAAGCTTATCTTGTGTCAAGTCACTGAATCATGTTTGGCACTAGCAGTGCTGTCATGCAACGCTGCCCAACTTGCAGGCACACATTTGCCTTGCTGTCTGCTTGTTGTCCCATTCTGACATTGTTGTTTGCAGCTGGCAATGGATCCATCAGAGTCCCAAGAGACAAGATGCAACTCCACTGAGATGGAAGTAATCAAGTGGCTGGCAGCATTCCAAAACAGCCACTCTTCTGGTGCCAAGCCCTTTACTTGCTGCACTCAAGCTCGCACCTGATATGGGTTTGTACCAGCACTGATTGCGTGATCACTCCCCAACAAGGCTTACAGGTGTTGCTCTGCTGCTTGCATGCTTTAGTGTGCATTGCTACAAACTTGCACATGTGTTTCACACCGTTCAGCGCACAGTCACTGCGCTTTTACCAAGTCATAAGCAAGCCCAAGCAGAAGCAATTTCCTCTGGGCTGGTCTCCACAGTATGTTCCGAGCAAGCCAGCAGCAGATGTTTGATGTTCCTGTTGCTACAGGACAGCAGCTGCAAGGATGGCATATGTATACATTGTCTGTGAGCGTGTGCTGCACACCATGAGGAGTCATGTGCATGCACATGCATGACACAAGATCATTGCATTTGCTTCCTATGCTGCACTTGGTTCTGTGTATGCATACGCTTGCCATAAACGTGCATGGCTGCAACTAGCTGCATTGCATCTTGCCGTGGGCATGTGGACATGTTGTGCCTGGCGGGAGGGAGCATCTAAATAAGGTGTTGGTTCACAAGCTTTGTGCAGCACAAGCCCAATTGGGTGCACCACCTTTCAAAGCTTGTTGTTCAGCTGTGAGTATTTGCCTAAAAAATAACCAGTGGTATTCTTCTATGCTTTCAGGCAAGCTTTGATGAAGCTCCTGCAGCTGTAGAGGCCACTGCAGGCTCTCAGGATGATTGCATGCATGTGAAAATGCTGAGCCTGAGCAATTGGGTCTGGAGCACCTCAGTTCAATTCAAGTCACTTGTGCTTCATTTGTACGCACATTGTTGTGCCGTTGGGTGCATATCAGCGGCATAGTCATTGAACAGGTCATCAAATACCTGTTGCTAACTCCAGTGGTGCATGTGTGTGTCTGGTGCTGTTGGCATGGACACATGATGTTGTATGCACTGAGTCATCAAATAGTATACGTTTACGCTGCTATTTTTGTCGCTGCAATTGAGCTTGTAACCTTGTGACGAACAATTACACCATGTTGCATTGTGGTCTTGGCATGATGTAATCACGCTCTGCAGCAGCAACTAATGGCCGCGCCATACATGTGTTTGACATCATTTTACAGCAGTCCTTGCAGAGCTTGGAGAGCTTCAAGTAGACACTGCCTGCACATAGTTGCTCTGCTCAATGTACAGCCAGCAGAGGGTGTTATCAAGTGCTTACTTCAGCTCACATACACAATGCTGTGATACTCCTCTGTGCAGCTACTGATGACACAAGGACAAACAATTTGCCCCAGACATGGAGTGCAAGCACTTCTGATACACACACTGTGTTGCACAGAGAGCAACTATTGCCAGCCCCACTCGGGCTGATAGCCCCAGGGCAGGGCTTTATGTAGCCCATGGTTTCTTCTTTCAAGTCAATTTCTCATGTTCACGAATGTCAAAATACTGGCACACGACACATCAGCCCTCGGCACCGGGACATATGCACATGTTGCAATCACCAGTGTGTCCTACAAGGTGTTCATCTTTTCTGTGTCCCACAAGTAATCATCTTTCATACGTTCCGACGTGCCAGTAGCCAGTAGCAGTCAACATGCCTTGTTGCGGAAGCTATGCCTAGAAAGAAAGATCTGCCTTGCAGGCGAAAGGTCTATTGGCAACAGTCTCGTCTATAGCTTCAACTCTTCGCGTGTCTTACAGACGTTGCAAAGCACAAAGTCTACGCAACCTGCAAATTGCTGCCTGCTCAGCGATCTGCAGCAGTGTGGTGGTCAGGCTCGTCGCCTGGCTAGCGTCACAAACATGCATAATGCGTGAGAAAAGCTGCGTTCTCGTCATTATCTGGGCTGGCACAACCCGTGCGTCACGTATGTCCGTATACTGGCTTCAGGTGCAGGCAACACAAATTCAAGTGCAGTAAAGTTTAACATTATTATGACAGCAATGCTGCAAAACACATCATTTCCAACCTCTGTTGTCTTATGTGTGCCTTCCTTTGACGTAGCAAACATGCTTGTCTGTTTTCTGCAGAGACTAGCTGTGTCTGTCCTTTGCACTCTGTTTCTTCCCAGTGCACTGTCACAAAACCAAACAAGCGCCACTGCTGGTAAGAGCTTCCATGCATGCATGCATGTTGCTTGCACTTGAATTTATTCAGTGCAGCCCTTGAGTCATGCCAACTGTAATATACAGTGCAAGGACTCTTGGCGTTCAAGGCCAAAACTCGCGACCCACAAGGCTTGCTGGCCAGCTGGAACAGCTCATCAACACCCTGCAGCACAGCCGACTGCAACAGCAACAAGATTGCCCAGGACTGCAACTGGGCAGGCATCGCCTGTCAAAATGGACAAGTTGTGGTACTAGCTGTGCCCTGTACAGTGCAATCTAATGGTGCCACAGGAGCATGTGCGCTGCAAGGTGCACCTCTGGACAGCTTAGCACAGGTCAGCATTGTCATGTTTAGCATCTGCTCACAGCTATTAGCAAGCACTGTACCTGAAGGTGCCCGTGCATACTTCCTGTTACTGCATCCCTGTCCTGCATGTGTACCTGGTATGATCAAGATTTACACTCCCAGCTTACTCCAGCAGGCATGCCAGGTCTGACTTTGTACCAGCCAACAGCCTTTCATGACCCTCTACATTGTAATTGCAAACATCTCCAGGATGGCAATCCCGAATGTGAAGGCTCAGTCAAGCTGTCTCCAGAGTACAAGGCTCAGACAAGCTGTCTCTGATTTGCTGCACAAATGCAGGTTACCAGCCTGAAGCTATTGGATCTGAGTGGCAATGCCCTGCAAGGCACCCTGCCTGCTGCCATTGGCACTGCTCTGCAGTCCCTCAGCGTGCTCCTACTAGGCAGCAACTCCTTGACTGGCACCCTTCCTACAGCATGGTATTCACTGACCAGCTTAAATGTAGCTGACCTGGGGGACAACAACCTATATGGATTCCTGCCTTCATCCTGGAGTGCTTGGAGCAACATGCGAGGCCTACGCCTGACGTCAAACAGCCTCACTGGTTCTCTTCCAGCATCATATGGCAGTTGGGCAGGCATTCAAGAGCTTGAGCTTGGTGCGACTGTTTGCATCCATTCTTGTGATCATGTGCTTCTGGTCGTTGTAGCAATGCACTGCATGGGCAGATAATGTGCTGGCATTCTGATGTGTAGATAGCATGACATGCAATGCTGTCATCTGTGGGCATGTCTAAGCAAGAAGAGGTGGCAGCGTGCAGTCTGCTCAGATGTCTGTGATGTTAAACAGGACCTGTGGGTGCTCATCAGATGCTCTGACATCAGACATGCCTCATTACAATAGCCGTGCTACGCTATCATGTCCATCAATTGCTGTGCGGCCCAGCATGTTGTCTGTTTGTCTGTCACCATGGAGCAGCAAGCAGTATCACAGACGAAGTAGTTCCAGCTCTATGCTGAGTGGGCAGACTGCCAGAGAATTCCTGACAGAACCAAAGTGTGTGTTCCTGTGTGACAGCCTGCTGCTGAGCCTTCTAGTCTTTACTACAACCACAATCACCACAGCTTGATGTGTTACAGTTCCTGCTGGACCATGCACATGCTTGATTGTCAGCTAGTCCACCTGACAGAGTCAGCCTGTTGGCCTGCAGGTGGCAATGCTCTGTATGGAACAGTACCAAGCAGCTGGGCCAGTATGGCTGCACTGCAAGACCTGGAGCTGGACTACAACTGTGGGCTGTGTGGATCACTCCCAAGCTTCCCCATGCAGGTATTGGCAATGTCAACAGTCTTTATTCCCTGCATCACTACTCTCAGGGACTCACGGTGTGTTGGTACTTGTCTCGCGTTTTCAGTAGTCTCAACTTTGTCATCCAACGCTGAGTCTGCTGTCTTGCACCTGTGGAATTGTTCTGTGAACTTTCAGGCCTTACAAACATCACTGCAACAATGCCAATCGCTGACAAAAAGACCAGTGATTTAGCAACAGGAAGGCACAGTTCTGTTGTCTTGTATATATCGTCACATATGCATACACTGTTTGGGTGGATTGTTAATGCAAGCTACCTGTGTATCTGCAGGCATCAGGCCAGCTGAGTGTGGACACCTCTCACAGTAGCATTGGCTCTACCTGTGGCAATAGTAACTGCGCATCCTCCAACCTTGGTCTTATCCTACGCACAGGTCAGCATGCATGCAGGCAGAACTCTCACTCGATGCTCTCAGCATGCACAGAGCAAACATCACTTGCATCTTCATCTTGCTTGTTGTGCACTGGCCACAGTCATTGCTGCCATGACAGCACATACATGCTTTATTGGGGCAAACCTGAGCATCCATCAATCCCAGTCAGATTGCTGAACTATGTAGTACTGAACTGCACATGCCCAGAAATCCATGATGTCAGCACCAGGACTTGCGCTGGACTAAAGGGTGGATGCAGTGATTGCGGTGGCTGTCATAGTGTTTGTGCTGGCCCTGGTGACCCTCAGATCATGGCAGTTGCGGCGCAGGCGCCGCCTAGGCTACCTTGTACAGAACACTTGGGAGTTTCGGCTTCGGAATCAGATCAGACGGTGTTTTGGTGAGCACACTGCAGCTACGTTTGCCATTGGCCTGTACTGTTTGGTTACGTGTGAGGATGGGTATGCAAGTTGGATTCACTGCTTGCTTCTTCCACTGCAATTGGCGGCCTGTGTGCAAAGACATTTGGAAGTCTATATGTTGTGCACAGCTCATTTTCAGTGACTGTTTTGCTTCTGCAAGAATGCAACCCACTTATGTAAATTAGTGCTTTGCTTGTGCAGGCGTGCAACCTGTAGTTGCTCCGGTTTCCAGTTCTCAGCACGTACATAGAAGGTCAAGAGATGCAGAAGTGGCCAGCGGTCACAGACGCAGGCGTACCAAACAAGAGCAACCCACACTGGTCATCATGCCAGATGGAACTAGCCTGTGCTTTGCAGTCAGGGACAGCCCTACAACAAAGCCCAGTCCATCTGGCAGCCAGGACCTATCCTGTCAGGTCATTTATACCAATCCACTTGCAAATCGTGACCCTTCTGAGGCTGCTGCCAACAGCCATGCACAGCCCCTGTCTGATGGCCACATCTTGCCGCCAGACAGTGTCATGGCAGGAGCAGGTAGCACAGAGCCTAGTGCTGCTCTGCCTGGCAATCTTCCACAGCATGATAGCTAACATCCGGTGGCTTGAGCGAGAGGCGATGTGATGCCTCAATTTGCAGGTTTTTGGCCAGTTGGACAGTCTGGCTCAGAGCCCACTATGCGCGCTCATGACGCACAGGCATGTCTGAAGTATGCCAGCCTTGCTGAAGTAAAATTCATTTGTGTTATAAAGAAGCAGTTCCACCAGGATTGTGTGCTTCACAGATTCATTTCAGTAACATAGACAACTATGGTAGCTGATTGTATACATACAAAGGTTTTGTGACAGAGTCTTGTTGCTCTTGCACTTCTTTGGATCGGTGACTTCCATTCATTCCTGACTCATCCCAAAAAACATTGTGGACATTGTAGCCTTTCTTATGACAGGCACGAGGCCATCGCACAAGTACTGTATCAGAGCAATGGGCTGCAAAATTGGCTAGACGTGCCGCTTTTTCTTCTTTTTTGCCTTCCACTCATCTCTCATCTTGTCAGCCCTACAACCCACAACACGCTTTACAGCAGTCCATCTGCAATTGAAACAAGCAACAGTAGCATTTGGATGACTCACACATAGCTGTCACTTGTCTGAGGTGGTGCTGTCAGAGCTGTCAACTTCCCAAACCCTGATGGATAGATGCCGCGTCGCAATCCAGGACCTGATGTGGGACTTTGCATGTCGTCTTGGGTTCCCCTGCGGGGAGCATGGACATATTCCACACTGCAAATCTCCAAACACAAATGACACATGAGCTGCACATAGTGCAACTCAAATGTGGATATGAATCCAACCACACACAGGCTGAACAAGCACAGAATGCAGCGTCACGTCAATTGCCCAACGCAAGCCATCAAGCTGAAAGCAGACCTGCTGGCATGCAGCAGTCGTCGCTTGGCAGCCTCAGTCTCCTCTATATTTCTCATCTTGTACTCCACGGGTAGAGCCACCTCTACAATGCCCGTTGCCCAGGCACCAGGATCTTGAGCTTTTGTGGACTGACCCTGCTCTTGCACAGCACGCATGTTGAGCAGCAGAGTGGTTGCAGATTGTGAAGATGATGGCAATGCTACAAATACACATGTGCACTTGCCGTAATGCCCATGACTTACACATGAGTCATTGTGGGGCTGCTCACAACACATTGCTATTTTCAGCGCACTCTGCTGAGCAGCTTACACTGCTCTGTTCCAACAGAATTGCAGGTTGTGTCTGAGGGATTGTTTGAGTGGCAAAAGGAGGATTACAATGCACAGCTTTGCATGAACATACCTGCAGGTCTGAGGGCACTGCATACAGCTCATCATCTGGGTGCAGCTGACTGCCACTTGCAGCAGCTTCCTCTGCATCCTTGCCTAAGCGCTTCTGCATCTGTTCCTTAATAAACGCCTCCCTAGCAAAGGCAGGAGGCAACTACGCTAATGCTGCAAGCATGCATATATCATGTAATCCTCTCGGCCGACATGCAACAGCATGTCAGAGTGCATGTATGGGCAAAATGCTATTGCTCCAGCAAAATAGTTGGTTGCAACGCTACTTCCTGCCGGGTCTGCAAATACAGTGATCACTTGTAACAGATGACGTAACACTGCATGGTAACGTAGGACGTGCGCTCACATGTGAGACTCGCCTGCACCCTTCTCCTCCACTTGCTCACGCACATAAGAATCAAGCAAGTCATTTGTCTCTCTTTGTGATAGTCCATCTGCCTATATGCATGTAACACAGGCACCTGATCACAATGTGCTTTGCAGCCTGACCTTGAGGAATATGACTCCTGAGATATGTGTCGCAGCAAGCTGCGTTTTGCAAGTGCTATGTAGTGACGCCGTCTACAGCTGCACATTTGCAGCAGTATCCCACATAGCATATCACGACTGATGATAGGTCAGGTTGTAAGGGTATTTGCTGACCTGTGCTGCATTGAGCTTTTTCAATCCATTTGCTAGCACCTCAGCTCGCAAAGCCTGCAGACCATACATGGTGTTGAAACACCCCACCAAGGCAGTGAAGCTTGTGAACTATGGTTTCTGACTTGCAGGGGCGCGTACTTGCTCACGCCTACGCTGCTGCTGCTGATGCTGCCTCTCTTGGATTTGCTCCCTACGTTCATTGCGCAGGGCGGTGCATACAGACAGGCCTTGCGAGCAATAGCTATAGCACAGACAGTACTGCATGACTTATGCAAGGTACCTCAACGACAAAGTCTCCGGTTCGTCTTCATCATCTTCACGCTGCACTGTCCGCTTGCGGATGCCGCCTCTCTTCTTGGGAGCCTCGCTCATGGAAGTGCCTTCGCGCTGCAAGTGATCTTAGGCAGCAACACCGGAGACTTTGCAGTTCATCTGTCCGGTTGAGCTAGAACATGTTGACCTTGCAAAGTTAGCGAACGATGTAATGGTGCAACGCAACTCAGCACGATCGGGCTTTATGCGCAAGCCAGGTGTCGCATGCATTGACTCATGGTTAACTGCGATGAAGCCTACCACATAAGGGCCTCATGACCCTTGCGCATCAAGGGGCGTTTGTACTTTTGGTCTATCCATCAGCTTTCTCGCGGTCATCGTGCTGATCAAGCGGAGCATTGGGTGGCACATATGTGCTGCCGCCCTGTGGCATGCTTCACGCTGTTAGCCAGGCAAAAGATCTTGGTCGGAGGCAGCAGTCAACCAACTAATTTATGTCAATGAGTCAGCGTCCAGCTGCAAAACGGGAACCATTAGACGGGTTGCAGCGGTCTCGATACAGGAAGATCAAGGATATCAACTCGGGATCATACGGCTTTGTTCAGCTGTGCCAGGACACCAGGACAAACGAGCAAGTTGCAGTCAAGTTTATAGAGCGTGGGGAAAAGGTAACTATCCACCCCGTGTTCACAGGAGTCTCCATTCGTATGTTCTCAGTTGCCGATGTCCTGGATGTGCACTGTACATTGCCAAGCCAGCTCAACAATGCTTGCTCTGCAGATCACAAAGTATGTTGAGAGGGAATTGCTCAACCATAATAGGCTTCTTCATCCCCACATCATACAGTTCAAGGAAGTCTTTTTGACAAATGAGTTCCTTGGCATTGCCATGGAGTTCGCTCCTGGCGGGGACATGTTTCAGTATGTCAAGCAAAGGAATGGCCTTCAAGAATACGAGGCTCGGTGGTTTTTCCAGCAGCTCATCATAGCCCTTGATTACTGCCATAAGATTGGGGTGGTGAATAGGGATATCAAGCTGGTAAGCACTGTCTGCTCCTAAAGCCATGCAGTGCAACTTCTTTGTGTCACTCATTTGCTTAGCTCTCTGCAGGAGAACACTCTGCTGGACAACAGCAAGCGACCCCTGGTCAAGATGTGTGACTTCGGCTATTCTAAGCATGCTAAAGACAGTCTGCCTAAGTCTAAGGTTGGCACGCCTGGATACACAGGTACATATGCTGACCATAGTGTTTGACTGTTGATCTGCTCTCTTTTTCATAGGTAAAGTAAGCCATTGTGATGACATGCACACATGCAGTCCTTGTCTCATCTGCTTTGCATGGAAATCCTGTTGCACATTCGTTACTTGCAAGCAGCACAGTTTTTTCTGCCTTACTGCAGCTCCTGAGGTCATCTCCAACAAGAAGCATTATGACGGGGTGATGGCTGATGTGTGGTCCAGCGGGGTCATGCTGTACGTCATGCTGTTTGGACAGTACCCTTTTGAGCGACCTGAGGACAAAAAGGAGGCCAACAGGTGCTCACAGCTGTCTGATTTTGCTTTCATGTCATTGTCATGCTTGGTTTACCTGGGAGAGGACAATAAACCTTGCAGGAACAGATTCATGCATCATGCTGTCACTCCCCTTGGAGCTACTTGGCATGTCTAACTCTAAATCCTGCTCGGTTCCAGGCATTACATAGAGGCAAACCTGTTAGCAACAGCCATGGCAGATTTTGGACTTACATCATTGTTTGCGGCATGCAGGTTTCAGAAGGTGCTATACCGTATCATAGCAGTCGACTATCATTTCCCCACCCGCTCACCCCATGGGGTGGTATCAGAGGCCTGCAAAGACCTGATGCGTCGCATCTTTGTGGCAGATCCAACAAAGCGCATCACTATTCCAGAGATCCAGGCGCATCCATGGTACCAGCAGGATCTGCCCCCAGGCCTCACTGGCTTCAATGATGTCTGCCTAGCACAGCAAGGTCAGAGCGGTGCACCTCTCAGTGCCCAGACTGAGGAGCAGATCAAGGCCACAGTGCAAGAGGCCAAGGTTGTCAGGTTCAGCAACTCAGACCAGCCAGTGTTCCATGATGACCAGGATACAGACTACATTGATGATGTCATGGATCAAGAGTATAGCTATACAGCCTGTGAGTTTTGAGCAAAGGCGGCATGCATCTCGAGTGGAGGGAATGGCCAATGGGCAGTGTTCTAGAGGCATGCGGGGTTGCTGGACAGTGATTTCCTGAGATGCAGACTTCTTTTGCTCACACATTGCATGTGTGCACGTATCTGTATTTTTCGATTTGGTGTAGTGGTTGCAAGCAGCAACTAATCTGATTTCTCTGCATACAGATTTGCTCTGCTGACATGTCTCAATTTAGCCCTGCACACATGCGTTTGAGTTTCACTTCATGCTATGACTCCAATACTGCAGGATGACAGCCAACTGTTTGGTCAGCTCTAGCAAACAGTACATGCTGAGTCCGTTATTGTTATAATTCGACCAGCTGATAGCAAGTGCACCGGATTTGCTCACACTAAATGAGCATCAACGATTATTACATCATGACAGAGGTGGTGTCCATTCTGCACTTGCCCATTCAGGCTTGGAACAGACAAAAGACCAGGTTGCACTTGTGTACATTTGCGCATGCAACCAAAGAGGGTGCATATCGGTTGGATAGCCAGGCGGAATCAGCCTGGGGCAATTCATGCACATGTCATCTTGCAATTCATCTGGGACCAAAA
>JAABUK010005845.1_pt1 | contig 18785 bp, 21 predicted proteins | sample 5559141 | NCBI WGS metagenome assembly JAABUK01 (sample SAMN10711869, study PRJNA513367) | rock metagenome | isolation source: Antarctica rocks | place: Antarctica: Victoria Land, Pudding Butte nord | collected 2016-01-03 | reverse complement strand
GCCTGACGTCGTTCCGGTTCACGAAAATGATGCGCCATCGCGTGGTCCGTATCGTGGGAGAGCAACGATCGAATCGTGCTTCGCCAGAGCCGTCAACACCGAAACGCACCAAAACACGTCATCACGATGTTCCCGAAGGCGATTGTGCAACAGGCTCCCAGCGGACAGCAACTGAACGAACGTTCGCTTCTCACGCTTTCTGGCGAAGAGCAGCCGGACCGCTTTCGGCCAACTTCGGTCATTCGGCCCGTCGTCACGAATATTGCAGATGGGTCGTCATCGGACCATTTTACATCCGAAAGCCCCCGGACGGCTGCACTGGCGGCGCAGTTGAAGCCGGCGCATCTGGACGCGATTGGTCCGGGACAGCCGGCAGGGCGGCCGGCTGAGGCGCCGGCACGGCTTGCCGTGCCCGCCTGACCTGCTGTTCCAGCGTCCGCAAGGCCTGCTCCATGCGCCGCCCCAGCTCGCGAAGGCTGTCGGCCACCGCGGCGCGGAAGCCCTCGATCACCTCGCCGTTGCGCCGGATCACCAGGTCCAGCGCTTCCATGCGCGGTTCCAGCACGCGGCGGATCGCCCGGTCCTGCTGCCAGTCGGCGAACTCGGCCCCGTGGTCGCGCCCCTCGGCCTGCTGGCGCTGGATGCGCAGGTCTGAGCGGATGAAGCGGTCGTGGACCGCATCCTCCTCGCGCTGCAGCGTGTCGGCCAAATCGATGCCCAGCGACTTGTAGGGCTTGGCTGCCATGTTCCTGGCCGTCCGCGCCCAAAGATCGGCCTCGGTGATCTCGCGCTGGTCGCCAAGCGGGCGGCTCATGCGCTCGGCCTCCCGCTCGGCCCACTCGCCCACCATCGTCCAGGCCGCGTGCTCGTGCCGGCTCTCGGCCACGTAGCCCTTGAACGCGGTGATCCCGGCCGACCCGCGCGGCAGGGCGTTGATGTGCTCGCCCGAGGTGATGCCCTGCGCGCTGTCCACTGTCAGGCAGTGCCCGTAGCCGAGCAGCAGCCGGCCGGTGTCCCGGTCGCGCAGCCGGCGCCATTGCACGTGCCCGACCCGGCCGTCCTTGCTGCGCAGCACCAAGCCGTCCTCTGCTCGGCGTACCACCTCGACCACGTCACCGTTGGCGCCGATGAAGCCGCGCTGGCCGTTGATGGTGGCGGACGTCTTTTTGTAGTGCCGAAACCGGTCGCCCACTGCCACTGGTAGCTCGTATTGCTCGCCCCGGCTGTCGATGGCGCCGTAGATCGCCTCGTCGGCGCCGAGTTCGCCGCGCGCTTTCAAACGCACCCGGATCGCCTTGCTGATCTCCGCGGCGTCGGCGTTGGTCAGCGCCGACACGGTGCCCCTCCTCGTGTTGCCCGCCTCGCGCAGCGCATCGCGGCGTTCGAGATAGAAGCTCGCGATGCGGCCCACCACTTGGTCGTAGTCGCCGCCGACCAGCATGGCCGTGCCGTCCTTGCGCTTGCGGTCGAGCGCCTCCGCCGCTTTGCCCCTGCGGAACAGGTCGGCGATCTCGCGCGTCCGCTCGCTCCTCTGCCGCACCGTCGCCAGCAGCTCGGGCAGCGCCTCGGACGGCAGCACCCGGGCCATGATCTCGACCGCGCTGCTCGCCTCGATGGCCTGGCACTGCTCGCGGTCGCCCAGCGCACGGGTGACGCAGCCCGTGTCCCGCCACAGCTTGAGCAGCTCCAGGAACTGCCGCGGGCCGATCTGCGCCGCCTCGTCCACCACCAGCACCGTGTTGCGGTCTACCTCGATGTCCCCGGACCTGATGCCGGCCAGGAAGGGCTGCATCGCCACGGTGCGGTCGATGCCGGCGTCCGCGAGCGCGTCCGCCTGGCGCCATGCGTGGCTCAAGCCGATCACCCGCCGCCCGTCCGCCTTCCAGGCCGCGACCACCGGCGGCAGCACGCGGCTGGTCTTGCCCACCCCGGCTGCCCCTTCCAGGAACACCAGCCCGCCCCCGGTGCCGAAGGCGTGCACGGCCGCGAGCTGCGCTGCCCCGACCTCCGGGTCCTTGTGGTAGTCGATGCCGGACGCCGCCCCCGCGCGCTCGACCGCGGCCTCGGGCAGCGCGCCGGAGCGGTCCATTGCTGCGGCTTCCGAAAGCGCCATCAGCTCGCGCTCGATCCTGACCTGGACCGTGTTGGTGACCCGGGTCCTCATGCGGGCCTGGCCTGGCTCGTCGTCACGCACCGGTGCGGCCATCTCGCCGATGATCAGGCGGGCGTGTTCGCCATGCAGGGTGACACCCCGTTGCTCCACCTCGCGCACCACGGCATCGATGTTCTCCGTGCCGGACAGACCAGTGCCCGACAACCCGGTGCCGATCAGCCCGCGCGCTGCCCACATGCGGAGCACGCCCAGGTTCAGCACCGCCGCGGTGGCGAACTCCCCTTCTATATGCCGGATTGCGAACCGGGCCGCCTGCTCGATGCGCTGCTCGTGCGTCAGCTCGAGCGCGGCTTCGTCCGTGATCGCCGTGGTGTGCTGCCAGCCGATGTGCTCGGCGTGTTCGCGCCACAGTTCGCGGTCGCTTTTGCCGTCGAACTTCTCCAGCCGGGTGTACTGGGCCGTGGTGCCGAGCAGGCTGAACTTGCGATCGGCTGGCAGCGCGTCCCAATCCATGCCATGGCGCTCGGCGTAGTCCTTGGCCTTGCGCACCGTCGCCCTGTGGCCCTTGGAGAATGCATCGCGGGCGAACTCGGGAACGCAGGTGACAACAGCCGCCAGCTCGCCCTTGTTGTAGCTGACCTGGATGCCGAGCGCCCGCAACTCGTCGGCGAGGCGGGCCTGGAAGAAGCCATCGAACTCGTGCATCCGGTCGTGCATCGCCGCCGTGTCGAGCGAGCCAACGTGCCCGTCCGCGGTCACGACCAGGTTGAACATGGCGTTGTGGATGTGGGTCTGCGGATCGCCCGGCACGGGCACGTCCATCACGTAGGTCTGCCCGTCCGGCCCGTCCTGCACCGCAAGCGTTGGCCGGGCCGTGAAGTGCATGAACGACGCCCAGCCCACCTCGCCCGGCTCGATCCCGTCCCGGCCGCCCGGCCCCGCCGCGCCCAGCCGATCTCGCCGGCGACGTAGCGCATGGCGTCGTCGTTGGCTCGCCACACCGCCTGGATGCGCCGGCTGCCACCCAAGGCGCCAGGGTGAGCCGTGCCCCGTCAGTGCGCCCCGCAGCAGCGCTTGCGCTTCCGCCCTGACCTGCAGGAGCACGGGCCGTCGCGGCCGACCTTGGGTCCTGCCCGGGCTGGCTTGGGATAGAACGGCCTGGCGGTGCGCCCGCGCCGGAACTTACAAAGCATCCTGCTGCGCCATCAACGGACGCTATACCTGGTTGTGTTTTGGCTTGCCCGTGTCGCCTTCTCTATTCTACGGTGGCGCGATGTTCTGCGTGGACGGAGCAACTGCCGAGGCGATCCGCCGTGCGTTCAACGAGGAGGGGGAGCTATCCGCCCTCGTCGAGTTCCGTCGGCACTTTCCGCTCATCACCGACAACGCCAAAGGGCGGGAGTGCGTGCGGATCATCGCGGGATGGCAGCCGGCGCTCCCTCCAGCAAAGGCCGAGGACAAGGTTGTCCGCCTGAGGCCACGGCGACGACCAACGCCGTGACGTCGGGGCGGCGGTCACAGTCGTCAGCCGGGCTTCGCCGCTGGACCAGCAGTTTGCGCCGCCTACTGCGCCAAATGCCTATCGAAGAACGCAGCGCTGTCCCCGAACACCTCCTTCGTTTCCGGCGCCGCCGGGTCGAACAGGTACTGCGCGTGGGACAAGCCCTCATACACGTTCAGGTCCGCCTCTACCCCGGCGCGGCGTAGCTTGCGATGGGTGCGGACGGTGTTGGACAGGAACAGGTCCCGCGTGCCGGTGGTCAGGATCGCCGGCGGCAGGCCGGTGAAGTCGCCGTAGATCGGCGACAGCTGCGGGTCCCGCATGTCGTGCCCGGCGGCATACAGCTTGGCGGCGTGGCCCAGGTAGCCGCTGTAGCTGACCAGCACGTTGTCCAGCCACTCGTTGGCCTTGTAGCTGTCGCCCACCTCTGTCAGGTCGGCCCAGGGCGTGCCGGGGGCGATGGCGCCGGGCAGCTTCACGCCCTCTGCCTTGGCGCGCAGCATCAGCGCCAGCGCCATGCCGCCGCCTGTGCTGGTGCCGACGACGCCGATGCGCCGGGGGTCGGTGGTGGCCACCACCGCGCGCCACGCCGCCATCGCGTCGTCCATCGCGGCGGGGTAGGGCGCGTCCGGCGGCATCCGGTAGTCGATGGCGAGGACGCGGTAGCCGCCGTACGCGGCCGTCAGCATGGCCTCCGCCGTGCCGGACTCGCCGGGGCCATACACGTAGCCGCCGCCATGGATGTTGAAGATGAGCTGGTTGCGGTGCGCCTCCGGCAGGGTGCGCGGGGTGAACATGAACGCCTTGACGCCGCCGACCGTGGTCGCCTCCATCGTGACGCCGAGCTGCTCCCGTGCCTTGGCCAGGGCGGGCAGGGCGGCGTCCGCCAGCTTGGCGACCAGGACGCGCCAGGCGGCATCGTCCGGCGGGTTGGCGTTCCAGGCGGGCACGCGGTAGGGCGCGGCGGCCAGGGCCTGGGTGGCAGGGCTCATGTCCGCCTGCGGTACGGGAATGACCCGGGCCGGCAGGCTGCGCGGGCCGGGCTTGTCGTTGGCGGCGCCTTGGCTGGCTTCCAGCGCGGGGAAGTTCGAGACGACAGGCGCGGGCGCCTGGGCCAGCGCCGGTGCAGCCAGCGCGAGGGCAAGCAGGGGGGTGCGGAAGAAGAAACGCATGACGGCCTCCGGTCTGGGCCGCGCCTTGGGATGGGCGCGTGCGGGGGCATGTAAAGCCGGGGCAAGGCGGCCTGGCAACCGCGTCTGGCTTGCGGCGGCAACGGTATACGCGACGTTCAACAGGTGTGCGGCTCGTTCTGAGAATCGCGTTCTGCGTTCAGCCTTACGGTCGTAGCGTGACCAGCTCAACCAAAGCACCAGCAGGAGCCCATCGGACGCGAGCGGGTTTCGACTTCTTGGCACCGAGGAGCGGTGCAATTGTGTATACGCTCCTTTGCTGTCCATAACCCGTCATAAAGCCGTCCACGATCTGTCCTAAAGCCGTCCATAACCCGTCCTGAACTTGCCAGCGGCTTCTTGCGCCGGCCAAGCAGCAAGAACCGGCAAGGGACTCACCGTCGCCACGGGACAACCGCGCGTCATGCCGGACGTACCAATGGCGCCGCGGCCAGCGCCGCACCGCTGGCGACCGCAGCTGATCCGCGACGCGATCCTGGCTTTCCTGGGCGAGTCCCGCCAGGCGCGGGAGGTGGCGGCGCATATCGGCCGGCCGGTCTCGAACGCCACGGGCCACCTCGCGGCGATGCGGCGGCGAGGCTTGGTGGTGCGCACCGGCCATGGCCGCTACGAGCGGGCGGAGCCGCTGCCGGACCCGGTGCGGCAGGCGGACGCGGCCGCCTTCAGCCTGTCCTCCGACGCCTCGACGGGATCCGGGCATGTGGACACTAACACAGCCGCGCAGGACGCCCGCAGCGGCGGCATCCTGCTGCGGCACGGGGCATAGGGCCGCCCCGTGCTGTCCGTCATCGACAAGAAGGGCAGGGTGGTCGGCCGGCTCAGCCCGGCCGACGAGACGGCCATGCTGGCGGCGTTCGCCTATTCCGGCGCGACGGCCGAGGCGCGCACGCGCGGGGCGGAGGTGGTCCGCACGGCGCAGCAGCGGGACTGCTGGTTCCGCTGCGACTGCCTCGGTGCCGCCGATCAATCCCCTCCGATGGCACTCCACGCGCTTTCGCGCGCGGAACCTTCGCCATCTCCGCCCGTGCTGGTCCCGGTCACGGAAACCCACATCCGCCGCAGCCCGCACCACCCGGAGCACGCCGAGGGCTGCCCGTTCGAGATGACCGCGGCCGAGCGCGAGAGCTACGTCGTCAGCCTGCGCGAGCCGGCCGGCGGCGAGAGCTTCCGGCTCGCGCGGGCCATCGGCCAACCCGGCGCCGCCCTTGTCCGTGAGGCAGGCGGAGCGTCGGCCTACGAGGGCGAGGAGGACGAGGATGGGCAGGCGTCCGCCCGTGGCGTACACACCGCGCGGCGCGAGCGGAGCAAGCTGTCGCAGCTGCTGTTCAAGCTGCTGGGCGACGCGCGGGTGCACCAGGTCGGCCGCGGGCCGCGCGGCCACGCCGACCAGCAGGCGGCGGTATACACGGCCGCGCGCGAGATCTCGCTCGGCGGCGACCTCCGCCTGTCGGGCGTGCTCTACACCGACGCCGGGCAGCTCGAGGACCTGGTCGGCCGCGTCCGGCTGCGGGCGCGCTGGCCGGACGCGGCCGGCGTCCGCACGGGGTGCTGGTGTTCACGGCCGAGCGCCTCGAGGGCGACGTGATCGTCGCCGTGTCCGGCACCCGGCTCACAGTCGAGGGGCCGATCGCAGTGTTCGGACCCGGGCAGGGCAGGGTGCGCACCGGCCCGTTTGTGGTGGCCGTGCTGGTCGCCTCGCCGGATGGCCAGGCGGCGATCGCGCCGTTGAAGGCCTACGCCCACCCGCACTGGTCGGCCACGGACATGCTGCCTGTCGACTCGTCGCACGAGCGCAGGAGTTTGAACCGTCTGTTCGGCTTCCAGAGCTGGATGGCCGAGCAGGGCTATGTCGTCGAGGTAACGAAGCCGCTGCATGACCGGAGCCGCTACTTCCTGGGCCGCGAGGAGCCGGACCAGCTCGTCAAGCCGGACTTCGAGGGCAAGGTCTTTGCGGCTGACAATCGTTTCTTGAGGTCGTTTGTCGTTGAGGTGATGGGGCTAAACAGCCCCGCCTACCGAGCCAGGAAGCAGCGCCTCAAGGAGATCCTGACGCGCAAGCCCGGCCACTACCTTGAGCACCTGGCGCATGACGGCATCGCGCAGGAGGACGGCGAGCAGAAATTCCGCAAGGAGCTGTTCGACTTCGGCCAGGCCACCATCAGGACCGACAAGCGCAAGAGTGCCGCGGCGCCTGCGCGAGCCGCCGCCACGGGACTGCTGCCACTCCCTCCGCCAGTGCCAGCGACGCCCACCGGCGCCCCGCTGGCAGTTGTCCAGCCGCAGCCCGCGCATCTGCCCTGGCCGGCCGCCGCGCCAGCGGGCCTGCGTGGGCCGCCTATGACTTGGCCGGATGCGGGCTCTGCGGCGCCGGCCGCGGCCGGCAGCCTAGATCCCGAGCCGGTCGGCAAGCTGGGCTGGCTGGCGCACCAGCTCTGGACCATGCTGGGCGGGCGGCGCTAGGAGCGGCGAGGTGAGTCGGCCGTCGCCTCACCGGCTGCCCCGCCCTCAGCCGTTCAGCGCGTCCTTGACGGCCTTGGCGGGAGAGAACGCCAGCTTGCGGCTGGCGGCTAGCGTCATGGCCTCGCCGGTGGCGGGGTTGCGCCCCTCGCGCTCCGGCCGGTCCTGGACCTTGAACTTGCCGAAGCCTGGCAAGGTCACCTCGGCGCCGCCCTTGGCCGCGTCGACGACCGCCTTCAGTGCCGCCTCGATCACCTTGCGCGTCTGCGCCTTGTCCAGGCTCTGTTCAGTGGCGACCCGCTCGGCCAGCTCGGCAATCTTCATCGTTCCGCTCTCCTAGAATCTAGAATCGGTGCTGCCGGGGACTCTGCCACAGCTTGCGGCGCTGACCAATCCGGGCAGGCCGAGCCCAGGCGTCCCAGCCACCCCTCCCTGACCTCGATGCCGCTCGCGCACCCGTTCGCACCTTCGCACGGCCGTTTGCGCCACGGCGGGGGATGACGGGGGAGGACACCGAACGAGGAGAGACGGGAATGGACCTACCGCCGCCGCAGGGTGCGCCGCAAGGGTGCGTCGCGCCATCGCGCTCCCGTGCTGCGTACGCCCTTGCCCCGCCCCCTGCGTCCGCGGGTGCCGGGAGGGGATCAGGACGGACTGGAGAGGGGAGAGTGGGCACAGCGCCGCCCCGATCCGGTTCCGCCCTGCAACCCCGGGCAGGAGTACGGACATGAACGGACACGATGAGGAACGCGACCAACTGCGGGAGGGCGTGAGCTGCGCCGTGCTGCTGGAGCGCATGCAGCCCGGCTGGACGATCGAAGGAGCAGAGCACGCCTAAGTGCCTGAAATACCGGCGCGGCCCCGGCGAGGTGCTGATCATCAACCACAACGGCCGCGGCTGGTGGAGGCCGACCAGCGATACCGACAAGGGCGACGTGTTCAGCCTGGCGCAGCACCTCGACCCCCGGCTCAACTTCGGCCAGGTGCGCAAGCTGCTGCGCGGCATGATCGGCATGAAGCCGAGCTATGCCGTTGTCGAGCGCCAGCGCGACAAGCCGCTGCAGCCTGTGGCCCAGCGCTGGGCGCAGCGCCGGCGGCTCAGCCGGGGCTCGGCCACCTGGGGCTACCTCACCGGCACGCGCGCCATCCCGCTTGCCGTGCTGACGGCAGCAGACCGGTTCGACGTCGTGCGGGAGGGACCGCATGGCAGCGGCTGGTTCGCCCACCGCGACCATGCGGGCGTGCTGACCGGCATCGACATGCGCGGCCCGGACTGGCGCGGCTTCTCCGAGGGCGGGGACAAGAGCCTGTTCCGCCTGCCGGGCGGCACGGGCGGAGATGGCGAGGGTTCCACGTGCGAAAGCGCGTGGAATGCCATCGCAGGGGCGCCGACCCGGCTTGCAGTGTGCGAGGCGCCGATCGACGCGTTGAGCCTGGCGGCGCTGGAAGGTGTGCGGGCCGGCACGCTCTATGTCGCCACCACGGGCGGCATGGGTCCGCTGACGCTCGCCTGCCTCGACGCGCTGCTGCGGGAGCTGGCCGCTCGTCCTGACAGCGTGCTGGTCGCCGCGACCGACGCGGACCAGGCTGGGGACCGCTATGCCGCGCGACTGGCCGAGCTGGCGCTGGCCGCGGGCGTGCGCTGCGAACGGCTGAGGCCGATGTATGGATTGAACGACTGGAACGACCTGTGCGTGCGGGGGAGGGGGCTATGAGGCCCGATCGCGCCTGGGTGCGCCTGGTCTCGGGCCGGCGGCTCGATCTGCTCGACCCACGGCCGGATGCCTGGGACGATCGCGATCTTGCGGTGGCCTTGTCGCGCACCTACCGCTGGGGCGGGCACTCGAAGTTCGATGCGCCCTTGACAGTTGCGCAGCATAGTCTGACTGTATTGGCGCTACGCCAGCAAATGCAGCCTCACCAGCCGTTGACGCCTGGTGAGGCATTGCGAGAGCTTCTGCATGACGCAGAAGAGGGCTTCCTGTGCTTTGATCCAATTGCGCCCCTGAAACCGCATCTTGGCGAGGAGTTTCATGCGCTCACCGGACGGCTGCGTGCCGCAATCTCCACACGCTACGCTTTGCCGGATTGGCGCATGGATGATTACATCCTGCATAAGCGAGCGGATCATCTTGCGGCTGCGTCAGAAGCCATCGAAGTGGCCGGCTGGGGATACGACGAGCTGCACGAGACGCTCAACATCCATCTCGCGCCGCTGCGGCACGACCCGCTGCCGCTGCTGGACGGTCTGCAGCCCTGGGAGCCTTGGCCGGCGCGGCGCGCGGCGGCGCTGTTCCTGCACAAGCTGCGCGAGCTCGACGGCGCGGCCTATGTCGAGGCGCCGGCCGACCTGACGGCGGCGATCGCGCACGAGGCGACGCTGGCCAGGCTGGGCGCCGCCTTTTCCCGGCTGCCCCCTCGCACGCGGTCGCGCTTCGCCCGCCCGCTCACCGGCAACAGCCTCACCGACACCTTCGTCTATGTCGAGGCGGACGACATCTCACAGCAGCATCTGGAAGGCGTGATCGTCGACGGCGAGCGCGACGATCAGGGCCAGTGGCTGCTGGACGACCGGTTCACCGTGTTCACGACCGATGAGGAGCTCATCACCGTGAACGGCGCGGTGTGCCTGGTCGAAATTCAGTGACGCCGAGGATGCCGAGCGGCCACGGAGACAACGGCACCGAGGGGATGGCCTCAGGCACGCGGGGACCGGACGACGCGGCGCCGGGACGTGGGCGTGACGAGAGGACGAGGACACGGGACTGAGAGAGCGGGAGGCGAGGAAGCCCTGCCGCTGCGCGCCGGGGGCCGCAAGGGGTGGGTCGCGGCGGCCGCTGCGCTAGGCCGGCTGCGATCCCGCCGCAAGCGCGGCGCCCTTGCACCCCCCGCCACGAAGCGGCCGGCGGGCTGGGTTCTCGAGAATGGGAACGCAGCAGAAGGACGAGGCGATGAGAAGCAGGGACATTCTGAAGCTGATGATGGGAGCGATGCTGTTCGCCACCCTGGCCTATGCGGTGCTGGCCGCGCCTGGCCTGATCTCCGACATCGCCTCGACAGTGCCGGCCCAGGCGCAGGAGGCCCGGCGATGAGCGGCGCCAGCGCCGACTTCGCGGCCTATGAGGCGATGCACGCGACGTTCCGTCGCATGGAGGCGGAGGTCGCGCCAGCAAACAAGGCGGCGCTGTTCGAGGCGCTGGCGGGCGCGGGCATCCATGCCGTCGTGGTGGGCTTCGACGGGTGCGGGGATTCCGGGCAGATCGAGAGCCTCGACGCCTTCTCCAGCGAGAACGTCATCGTGCTGCTGCCGGAGACCGCCATCGCGTTCAAGGAAGTGGTCTGGGACGGACTGCAGGTCGTGACGCAGCAGCGCGCTATCAGAGACGTCATCGAGACGATGGCCAACGCGTTCCTCGAACAAACCCACGATGGCTGGGAGGACGGCGACGGCGCCTACGGCGAGTTCACCTTCACGGTTAAGGACCAGACGATCACGCTCGAGTACAACGAGCGGCACATGGAGTCCGACTATCACTGTCATGATTTTTGAGGAGGCCGTCATGGCACACAGCTACCACCACGCCGTCTCATCAGCCCGGAAGTGGGGCGGCACCCCGGACGACTATATCGCACTCCATACCTGGTTAGGGGTTATCTGGACAGTCAAGCATCGGCAACACCCGAGCCAAGGTCGTCGAGCAGTCCTGCAATCCGGGCGGCGATGCATCGGTGTCGCTCGACCTCCCTGGGCCAATCCCGTGCCGCCGCATCCTCTGCAAGCGTCAGCTCCAATGCATGCCGCTCACGAAGCCGTGGCGCGTAGGCGGGCGTCGTCACGAACCGAGCACAGGTGAAGAACAGGTCGCACTCGCAGGGCCCTTCGCTGGGGAGGCGGAGGCAGTGACCCAGCTCCAGCTCGGTCTTGATGAAGTTGCTCTGTAGCCAGTGGACCGCCGTCGCGCTGAGCCTGCCCGCGCGCACTGCATCGGCTCCAGGTCCGGCAATCAAGGCGCCTGGCAGCAGGACCGACTTGTAATCCCGGAGTACCTCGGCGTCGCTGATACGGGCATACACCATCGCCATGGCCGGACTTTGATGGCCAAGCACGCTCATGATCGTGTGCAGGCTGGCGCCGCGCTCGGCAAGCTGGGTGCCGACCGTGTGCCGGAACCGGTGCGCCGTGATCGTCGGCCGCCCGCTGCCATCGACCAAGCCAAGCGCCTTGCACAGTGCCTTCAAGGGATACTGGAACAGATAGTCGGCCGATATGGGCTTGCCGCGTCGGCAGAAGACGAGGTGGACGGCTTCCCCCGTCCGGCGGTCAGACACCGGGCGCTCCGGTCCTCCGGAGCGAAGCGCGATGACCACAGCGAGCGCGTCGGCCGCTTCCTGGTGCAGCGGCACCATCCGCTCCCTCATCGTCTTGCCGGCCGGAATGCGCAGCCGTGCCGTGCCGTCCGGATAGGCGTCGAGACAGTCGAGTGTGAGCCTGACGACTTCGTCCCGGCGCGCGCCTGACCAACGGATGGTCAGTAGAGCCGCGCGCTGGAACGGGCAGGGCAAGGCCCGGATCGGGACCATGAGCCTGGCCAACTCGTCTGCCGGTATGAACCGCGGCACATGCCGCGGCAGGCGGGGCATATCTCGCACGTTGAGTAGGGGGCGCGTCGGAAATCCTGGCCAGTCCCAGGCAGCTCCGTCCGCGAGGAACTGTGCTACCGCTCCCACCCTGGCCCGCTGAGCGGTGATGGACAGAAGGCGGCCGGTCTTTGGACGCACCTCGGCCGCCATAACTTCGATGAACGACGTTATGTGATCCGGCGTCAGCTCGGCGAAGCTTTCGATGCCTGGGGCTGCCGCTGCGAGGTGCTCGACGAAACGGCGCAACGACACGGCGAGGTGGTCTACAGTCTTCACCGCCAGCGACGCCTGCTTGACGGCGATCCACTTGTCCGCGACACCCTGCATCCCTGGAAGCGGTGAGGGCATAGGACGCCGCTTGCTCGGGATTAGGCGGGGCGCTTCGATCGGGCCGCCTCTGTGGTGAAGCAGCAGTTGCAGCTCACGGGCACTTACGATCCAGATGCGCGCGTAGGCATATGCGAAATCCTTCGCCGGCCTGCCGAACAGGTCGAGGTCGTCCCGCTCGCAGAAGCGCCGCGCTGCGCCGATCAGCTCAGTGATATGCTGCATGGTCAGGCTCTCTGGCTTCCGCACACCCGTGTGCATCGCCAGACGGGGCAGCACCCACTGCAGGTTCGCGGCGATGGAGAGCCGCTTGTATCCAAGGCGCGCTCCCTCGGCCGCGAGTTGCTCGATGCCCAGGTCGATGCCAAGGGGCCGCATCGTCTCCGCGGCGCGCATGTTGCCCACCGCGAACAGGAAGTCGTAGTCGAGGCGCAAACGGTCGGTGAAGGCGAGATAGAACAGGTAACTCCGGGCGCGAAAGCTGGTCGGAAAACTCGGCCGTGCCTGGCGCTCGCCGGCCAGACGACCGATGCGCACCGCGAGCGGTTCGGCGGACCAGGCATTGAGATTTGGCCAGCGCTCAATAAACTCACCCCGATACAGGAGGCGCCTGCGGCGGAAGCTTGCGTCCATCGGCAGCCGTTCGAGGAACGCCGCGTATTCGTCCGCCTCGCAGTGCGATGGGACGATGACCAGGATGGGATGGGCCGCCGCCTCCCGAGTAGCCGGGCGGACCAAGCCGCGTCCGGTCGTCACGTCCGACTGCTCACGGCTGGCCTGTCCGATCCCGCGGCCTCGTCGCCCAAACCCAGGGCATGGCGATACTCGGCGACGACCCTTGCATCGGAAACCCGGGTGTAAATGCGGGTGGACTCCGGTGAGGCGTGACCGAGCCGCCGTTGCAGCGTCAACTCCCGCATGCCCCCCTCCCACATGCGCGTTGCGTGGGTGTGGCGCAGGCAATGCGGGGTGATCCAAGGCCTTCTGATGCCGGCCCTGGTGCAGGCACGGGCGAACAAACGCGCAAGTGCCGCGTACGACAACGGTTCGCACCGACGGCGCCCCTTGCCGCCCACCAGGAACACGAGTGGGGTTTCAGCTTCGGCAGCCCGTTCGCCCAGGATGTAGGAACTGAGCGCGTCGAGCGTCGCCGCCTCGTGCAGGTCCACGACCCGCTCGGTGCGAGACTTCTGCCTCACCCCGCGGGGGTGGTCTTCCCGGTAGCGCACCGTCACTCGCCTCCGGCCATAGGAGATGTCGCCCAGATGCAGTCCAAGCACCTCGCCTGGACGCAAGCCGCCATCGAGCATCAGGCGCACCAGCGCCAGGTCGCGTCGGCATCGCAACGCGCCCATCACAGCATCTACCTGCTCAGCCTCCAGCGGACGTGGCAGGCGGTGGACCGTCTTGACCCGAAGTGCGCGCCGGTTTGGCTGCTGGCGGGAAATGCCAGCGAGAAAAGGGATGTGCCGATCGGCGACATGCACCGCAGCACTATCCAGGACCCTGGTGATCGGGTTCGGTCCGTCGGAAAGGCCGGCCGTGGATGCCCAGGAATAGAACGACGACACGGCGGCAAGCGCGCGGTTGATAGTGCTGGCACTCAGGCACCGCGGTCCGGCAGCTACGCCCTCGCTGGTTGCTAGGACGAGACCGCGGGGCTGCCCGCGCTGTCGCGCGGGCGTCGCCCGAAGGTGGGTGAGGAGATCGATGGCCCGCACGGGGGTCAAGCCCTCCCAGCCAAGCCGGGCCTGGTCGAGAAACCGCCAAAGGTGGCCCAGATCGTATCCATAGGCGATGACGGTGTTGGGCGAACAACCGCGGGCTGCGAGATGGGATAGGAACCGGGCCACGACCGGAACCGGCGCGCCGGACCCATCCAGGACCTGCGACTTGCAATGGCTTCCCGCGACGTCTGGCAGCATGTCCATGGCCATACCGGTCTCCAACGAGCAGTGCCCTGGCCTGACACTATCACGCAATGATCGCACTGCAGCACGCTGTCCACATAATAGATTCCAGTAAGGAAATTATCGCGGACTTCCGTCATAGGGCACTGAGACATCACTGTGAAGGGATTTTCCTCGCCGAGCGGCTATTCGGCGTGACGATTACTTTATCGACCGGGCGCATCGTGCCGGTACGGCTGATCGGCGAGCAGCATGTGCTGGAAGATCTCGGCCGTATCCCGTCCTTCGCAGACTGGATGCGGTTCATCCGGCCGGAACCCTGGATGGGCCACCGATCGGAGATCGGGGGCTCAGATGGCGAAGGTTCTGCGCACGGGCGCGTATGCAGCGCCATCGTAGAAATCACGGATGCCGTGACGCCTGCGCCGACGTAGCCAAGCGGCCATCCGGCCGCGACCGCAACAAGACCCCTCGGAGGCCCGCCATCGCGCGGGCCTTTGGCATTTCTGGAGATCATCATGACGGACTACTTCATGAGTTTTTCTGTGCTCCTGCCGGTTGGCGCCGGCAACGTGGACGCAGCGCTTGCCCTCTACGCCGAGCTTCGGGACGAGCTTGTCACCAAGAACGAGGCGATCGGCTTCAGGGCGGAGAAGAACGACCCCGACGACGGCACGGTTTGGCTGTGGGATACCAGCGGAAGCGGCGACCCCGAGCACGTCATCACCTATGCCCTCCGATGCGGCGAGGCACTCAAGCTGGCGGGATTATGGGGGTTCCACTGGGGCAACTTCTGTAATCGTGCGCGACTGGATGGCTTCGGCGGAGGCGCGCATCTGCTGGACCTCGGACGGCGCGAAACCGTGGACTGGCTGGACACCGCACACTGGCTGGCGCAGCGGACGGACGCGGGCGAGCTGTGCGTTTTGGCGGCGGAGACCATCTTTGATCCGGTGGCCGCAGCGCAGGGCTGGACCGAAACGACGCAGTTGGGCGTGCTGCTGGGCTTCATCGACAAGCTGATCGATGCGAATCCCTACATCGCCGAACGGCTCCGCGCCGATTTGGCAGAGGTCGCTGCCGTGGCGGATGAACTGCAATGCGGCGCGTGCGGACCCAATATTCATCGCAGCGTCCGGAACATCCCACCACGTCGGCGCCGGCCCGGACGGCATTGACCACGATCGCGACCGTGACCACACGGCCCTCGCCGAACCTGGCGATGCCGCGATGGGCAGCCTCGAGCACGCGCCATGACCGTATGCCGATATCTCGACGCCTCCAGCGGCCACCTCTCCGTCGCGACATGGGAATGGCTCGACGCCATCACGACCGACGACACCGTGCGCGACCCGCGCAACCCGAACGCGGAGATCCTGGGCGGGCGCACCCGCCATGGCTGGTTCGTCTGGGCCAGCGAAGCCCCGCCCGCAACGGTCCCAGCCGACCTCGCGGCCCTCATGCGCCTCGCACGGCAGCGCGAGTGTAAGTTCCTCCTCCTCGACTGCGACGCGCTGCCGATGGAGGACCTGCCGGTCCTGCATCCTGGCTTCCCGGGCGCACCCACGCCGGGCTGACCACGGCTCCGGCTGTTCCGGCAGCCCCTCCCACCATCGCCAAGCACGCGGCCCGCCGTTCCAGCCAGGACGGCGGGCCCGCACACGTACGAGGTTCACCATGAGCATCATCGCCGACGACATTGCCCATCCCCCTGCTCCATGCCCGCCAGGGCGCCGCGTGACGTCCCGCTCCGCCCGGCGACGCGCCATGCAGGTCCGCCGCGCCGAGCGCCGGCGGCCGGTCGAACTGCACATCTTCAGCTTTACGTTTTCCGAGGTGCGCGGCTTCCGCCGTGAGGCGAGTGTGCTGGTGCGCTCCACGATGGGGCAGAACGCCGCGATCGGCGCGGCCTACGACCGGGCTGGCCTCCTCGGGCACGGGGCTCCGTTCTGCACCAACATCCGCACCGTGCCGGCGCCGCGGGCGACGCCCGCGCTCGATGCGCTCTGCGCTCGCTGCACGAGCTTCAGCACGTTCATCGCGTTGCTCACCGCACCTGCTGGATACCGGCCGAGCCTGCGCCTCGACCTGCTCGGCCGCGACGGCGCGACCCTGGCACGGTCCTACGACCGCGCGCAGGCGGCGTGGGACGACCCGCGCCGCGCCTTCGTGACCGGGAGCATCCCGCGCCGAGTGGCACGGGCGCGCTGCCGTGCCGAGGTCGCGTGAGATGGAAGGCGGCGGCGGCGAGGAGGGCGACCGCATTGGCTTGGGGGCGCCGGCCTGCCTGTTCTGCGGCGAGCCCGAGCTGCTGGAGATCGGCGACATCTGGGCGGATGGCGCCTACACGCTGGATACGTGCTGCCCAGGGCTGCTCGAGTGCGTCTGCGCGGAGATGCACGACGATCCCGCCTGGGGGCGAGACCTGCTGCGCCGCCTCGGCGCCGAGCTGCTGACCGGCCAGCGCCTGCGCCGGGTCTGCGACGATGACGGCTTCACGACCATGCTCGACTTCAAGCTGCAGGTCCGGCCCATCAGCTTCCGGGACGCCGCCCAGTTCGTCGGCCGGCACCACTCGCATTCCCGACCGCCTCTTACCTGGAGATTTGGATTTGGGGTCTGGAACGGCCGAGCCCTGCTATGGGTGTAGCCATGATCGGGAATCCAGTGGCCCGCGCGTTAATGGGACGCAACCTGGTCGAGGTACTGCGCCTATGCGTCCGGCGCGACACCGAGCCCATGCTGCGGGACGGCTGCTGCTCCAAGCTCTACGCGGCAGCGGCGCGACGCGCCGAACAAGCCGGGTTCAGCCGGATCATTACATACACGACCATTTTGGAGGATGGTGCCAGCCTCCGCGCTGCCGGTTGGGTCAGGGACGCGGAGGTGCCCGGGCGCGGTTGGCACAGCCCACGTCGGCCGCGCAGCAACGCCAGCAACGCCTTCGTCGCCAAAGTCCGCTGGTCGCGCACGCTGCGGCCCAAGCCGCCCGCACGCGCCAGCCCGCCCCCAGCAGAACCCGCACCGGTCCCGGACTGGATCAGGCTTGGTGACGCAGAGCAGAGACCTCCGTTCGGCATTCTAGCCGACTAATCGCGTGCGTCTCGGCACGCCGCCAACGGGCAGCCGCAATCAGTCCTGAACCACCGCGGGCGTCGCCTGCTTTCCGCAGGCCCTCGCTTGCGCCCTCGACGCCTCCCGCAGCCATGCCAACCCGGCACAGCGCCGGCACAACGGAGCCATGCCATGCACGTCACCACACCGGACCACCGGACGATCAAGCACGCCCACCTGTTCTGTGGAATCGGGGGCGGTGCCCGCGGGTTCAACCGCGCGACCGCCCGTGTCGGCAGCCTGCACGCCGACTTCCGCTGCCTTGGCGGCATCGACGTCGACGCCGCTGCGACCAAGGATTTCGCCCGCCTCGCCGGCGTGCGCGGGACCTGCCTCGACCTGTTCGACCGGGAACAGTATGCCGCCTTCCACGGACGCCAGCCCCCGCCCGAATGGCGCGAGGCGACGACGGCCGACATCCACGCCGCGTTCGGGCACGAGAACCCGGACATCGTGTTCCTGTCCGCCCCCTGCAAAGGCTTCAGCGGCCTGCTGTCGGACAGCAAGAGCAAGACGGCGAAGTATCAGGCGCTCAACCGCCTGACGCTGCGCGGCGTCTGGCTCACGCTGGAAGCCTACGCGCACACCGCCCCGGTGCCGCTGATCTTGTTCGAAAACGTGCCGCGCATTCTCACCCGCGGGCGGGCACTGCTCGACCCGATCACCGCACTGCTGCGCTCGTACGGCTACGCGGTAGCGGAGACAACCCATTGCTGCGGAGCAATGGGTGGGCTTGCACAAGCAAGACGGCGCTTTTTACTCGTGGCCCGCCGTATGGCGAGCGTGCCGCCGTTCCTCTACGAGCCGCCGAAGCGCCCGCTACGCGGTGTCGGCGACGTGCTCGGCCGGTTGCCGTTGCCGGGCGACCTTCGCGCCGGGCCAATGCACCGGATACCGGTTCTGCAATGGCAGACCTGGGTGCGCCTGGCCGCAAGCGGGGCAAAACCCCGGGCGAGCAGGTGCAGCAGAACAAAGGCCCTTGTTGATATTCTAAGCTAGACCTTTGATATAAAATGGTTACTCTCATTGACGATATGAGATTAGTCTGATCTCAGATCATGTTTACCCGGGGTTTTGCTCCAGTTACGCCTGGCCTTCGTAACCGCCGGATCGGACTGGCGCAGCCTCGCCCGGCTTCGGGTGGTCGACGGCCGGCTCTCCGACTACGCGCTCACACAAGATACGGATTTCGGCAACGCCGCGTCCAGCGTGGCGGACCCACGTCACGCTGGCGCTCCCAAGTTCAGCAACATCTACAAGGTCGTGCCCTGGTCGGACACCGGCCCGGCCGTGACCAGCAGCAAGGATATGGCAGTCGCCGATCCACGGGTGCGCGAGGCGATGTTCCACAACGCATTCCGGACCGTGCCGTGGGATGCCCCGACGCAGGCGATCACCGGCCAGCATGCGCCGAGCAACGGCGCCATGTGCGTAGCGGACCCACGCCCCGGCGAGCGCCGCAGCGGCGCGCTCGGCGTCACGGACTGGCAGGATACGAGCAGGACCGTCGCCGGCGAGAGCCTGCCCAGCAA
>JAABUK010005843.1_pt1 | contig 18789 bp, 23 predicted proteins | sample 5559141 | NCBI WGS metagenome assembly JAABUK01 (sample SAMN10711869, study PRJNA513367) | rock metagenome | isolation source: Antarctica rocks | place: Antarctica: Victoria Land, Pudding Butte nord | collected 2016-01-03 | reverse complement strand
GTCTAGTGGGAGAGGTGGCATCTGCCATGTGTCTTGGAGGCAGAGCCACAGAAGAAGACAGCAAAATTATCAAAACCCTGTTCAGCGCTGTTGGCTTCTGCTGTGTTGTGGATGAGAAACTACTGAGCGCAGTGACTGGCCTGAGCGGCAGTGGCCCAGCTTATGTCTTTGTCATGATTGAAGCTATGGCTGATGGAGGTGTCAAAGCAGGTCTACCACGAGACATTGCTCAGCAACTAGCTGCCCAGACTGTATTTGGCTCTGCAAAGATGGTGTTGCAAACTGGCAAACACCCAGGACAGCTCAAAGATATGGTCACTTCCCCTGCAGGTGCGCTGCCTGTCACAACTTTCGCCATAACATGAATTCCCTCTCAACGTGCTGCCTTGGCATGTCTGTTTGAGGGTGCTGTGCATTGTTGCAATGTCCGTCAATAGATAGCTTGACATGGGATTTCATCCTTGGTGCAGGGACTACAATTGCTGGAGTACATGAGCTAGAGAAGGCCGGTGTGCGCGCTGCTTTCATGAATGCAGTGACTGTGGCTGCCACCAAGGCTGACTCTCTAGCCAGCATATAGAGAGTGTTGCACCCCGTCTGAATTCCCAGCGTGCATGAGTCAGCAGCAACTCAGACCTGCCCCATGACACCAGGCAGCTGTCAGGGCCAACCTGTCCCTGCTTTTAGGCCACGAGTCTCACCCTAGTGACTGGTCGTTTTGCTGCGTGACTACTGCATTTGACCTAGCTGACTGTCTTGTTCTGCACATCTCAGAATAGCTTTTAGCACATCATAACCTGGCTGGGCCATGGGTCCTGCTGTAGATCTAGGCCTGAATTTACCTGTGTTCAGCACAGTATACTGCTACGGTCCAGCTTCTGACAGCTTTCTGTCACACCGTCAGTATCACAACTTTAGTTATGAGAAACTGTTGCAACGTCTGTCAATCAGTCAAATTTCATGAAGCATATAGCACCAGTAATGTTTTGTCACAGCTTTACTGCAATTAGAATCAACAGCAGGTGTCATGTTTGACTACTTGCTACAGCAGGCACAGCTATGTATCATAGAAGAGTGAAGCAGTACTCAGTCCAGCCTGATAGCGCTTGGTGCAGCAGCACCGCTGGAAGGCCCTGTGCAGAAGTCTGCACTGGACTCGATTCAGGCCTTCCCATGTCAAGCAGCCAGTTCCCTGCTGCCTGTTGCATTCTATCGTCAGCATCAGGGGTCATGATGCCGAGGTCGTTATCACTCAAGCTTTCCTCCCCAGATGAAGGCAACATTTCTCTGCTTTTTCTACTCTTCTTATGGCTCTTTCGTCGCTTGTGCTTGTGGGATCTGCGCTTCTTTGAGGGCCGAAGAATGGAGTGCTGACCAGAAGATAACCTTGTAGCATGAATGCCAGCATCTGACAAGAAAACTATTTGTTGTTCATCAGAGTTGCTCGACCAGTGCTGTATGGTACATTGCACTGCCCACAAGCTATGCAGCATATCCTGATACATAGTACTGATTGAATCCCGTGCATTGAACTTCAGCAGTGCCCAATGTGCAGCTGCTGCCTCTGCGCTGCAGATCAACTGAGCTGCACAGTAGATGTCCTGCATACCATAACCAGCTAAGTGCACTGCACAGAATTTGCATGTCTGCCTGTGTCACTGCAAGCAGCATCCTGCCATTGAGGAGGAACATGTGGAGATGGTAAATGCAATGGCATCAAGAAGTGTACAAGTCTGCTTGTAGGACAGAGTGATGCAGCATGAGCGCACGCAACACCTGTGCTGGACTCAAGTTCCAAACAACATGTACGCATGACCTTTGCATGCATGCAGCGAGCTTGACAGCGCATGTCCAGTTCTCTGGAGCAACACCTGCAGCTTGCCAGAGCCTTGCCAGCTGTTGTGTAGTTGCTGGCATCGGAAGGCCAGTGCTGCATGCATTGACAAGCTCCTGAGATCTCTCCACCGAATACAACCAAAGATGATGAGCTGCAGGCACTGCTCAAGCTGGCTTGTCACCCAAGTAGCTATTCCTCCAGCTGGTGAAGAGACTGGGCCTCCTGCAGGTGACGAGACTGGGCCAAAGCTGTTGGCTGATACAAGCTGCTGAAGCTGATGCTGGCTGTGGGACTGGCCAAGTATGCCTGAGAGGAAATCCAGAAGTTTGTCATCATCAAGGTGGTGCAGCAGCCGCTGGCAGATCAGCTGGAATGGCTGCTGCGTTACAGCACTCTTGATGGCATCCAGCAGGTCTTCTGCGTCGTCAACAAGCAGATTGTACAGCTCCTGCATGAAAGGGGTCGATAATTAAGTGAGAGACTGCAGCTATCTCTCTGTTTAGCGTATAGGCAGATGCATCATGGAATGCAATTGCTTAATGGCTCACTTTGATGGACTCCGCGCATCAGGATTCAAGCCAGAAACAACATCACAAACTGCTCATACCTCACAGAAGTGGTTTTGGTCAAGAGCCAGGATGTCTCCACTCTTGACTGTGTCAGCCATCTGATGTGAGGTGAAGAACTGTGGGTGATGCTTCAGGATGTTGAGCATGCTCTGGTGGATGTTCAACTCACTGAAGTAGTAAGGCTTAGCTGCAACAGCCACTGGCGCCTGAGGGTGCTTGCCTTGCCACACCAGCAAATCCCACATCTGCATTCACATGGCATATGGCTCTTTGCTGTAAATTTGCGCAAAGTTTTGGGTATTGCAGGCCATGCAAGTAATGAATCATACATACAAGTGCATGTCACCAGTTCTCAGATGCATGGCAAGTATGAAAATTGGTTACACAGAATTGCTGGCATGTGTTTGAAACCATGCATAAACAGGACGAATGGAACACAAAGGGTGTTACCCATTGTGCAAGGACCAAGCTACAATCTGAATCACATTGCAAAGTCTTATGTGTCTTGGTTGAGAGCATTCAACGGGCTGCTATCCAGAGTGCTGAATGATGAGGATGTGGGTGTGTTCCATGCTGGCAAGCGTACCTCCGCTCTGTGTAGCAAGGCATATTGCGCCAAGGCCTTGGCGCCATTCCTGAATTCTGAAATGCTTCCCACACATGAGCTCTGGAACCAAGTAGTTATGTGCTGAGGATGATCTGCAACAGCAAGGGTGTTTAGATCCTTCCAGGACTAGTTGCAACAGCTTATGGCAGACAGATTGTGATTTGTGATTCAACCACAAGAAGACTTTGTACGAGCCTTTTACCTCTGAAGAAATGTCGGATAATTCTTGGATGATGTGCAAGGAGGCGCCCAACCTGCAGACACCGTTCTTGTCTCACATTGTATCTGGTTGAAATCAGATTATGCCAGAAACGACTGTGAAGCAGCACTGCAGAGTTCGCCAAAAACCTTTACCTTGGTGGGCTCAACATCACAGACAAGCTGCAGCAGATAGATGCCAAAAGGCTGATTTGTGTCACTGGAGTCGTTGCCAGTTTGCAGCAAAGGCTCTAGCCGTCCCCAGGTTCTGGAGGGCTGAACTTCCTCAAGTTTTGAAGCAGCACTAATGAGCCAAAGCCGCAGGGTGCGCCTGTCCGTATTCTCTCCTGACTGCAGCATGCAAGGCAGACACTATTACCATTCGTGCTTTATGGACACTGGGTCTCTGCTAGTCAGGTTCCAAAGATCAATGCTGACACCAGCTGGCACAGTGCACCACTTTTGCAAGGACACAGCAGTGTTGCTGTCTCCATGAGGGGTACGTGTTGACCCGTACTTTGCGTGCTGTATGACGAATCGGCAGGCAAAGTGACTTGTGCAGCATACCTGACTTGACTCCTGCAGCAACCGTTGGAACCGCGCGAGGCGGTCGTGACGCTGGGCGCATGAGTCCTCAGAAACCGCTCGCACGGCTGAGCTTGTAGGACGCTGCAGGAACAAGCTCATGCACTGGGACAAAGCACTTGAGTAGTTACATAAGCGAGTCCTGTTGCACACACAGAAGAGAAATGTTGAAAAGCTTGGAAAGGCTCCGAAGCCATTTGGCTAAGAGATTTCAAATACCTCTTCTGTGTTGCTCAAAATCGTGTACTCTGTATTTGTTTGTTGCAGGATAAAAGAGGTGTACTCTGACCGTGAAGCAAGAAGGGAGGTGTGGAGCAAAATTACTTCAAGATGCTGCTTTCAGTCGCTGATTTAATCAGGCGATTGCATGATGACACAAGGATGCCAGCATGACTTCTTCAGAAGACATTGAGACCGACCACTGTATGTCACACTTCTGATATGGAGTTGCTCCACCCGCACGGAGATCTACTCTTAGCAAAGCTCTGGCATTTGCTTACTTTCGCTTTCGAACTGTCTTTTCTCCTCTATGGCTATCTGTGTTGTCAATGCTTGTTATGGCAGGGTCAGTTTGTTGCTGGCCTGTCCTACTGTCATTACTATCTATGCTGCCTTTTGAAGGGGTCACAGGTTCATCTGAAGAGCCAGCAAGCTGCTGATGCGCCTCAGCACTAATGTCTCCCATTTTATCTGAGAAAGCTTCGATGCCGCTGGGACCTGACCCTGAAGCAAGCCAAATTTCTGCTTTGACCCTCATCAGTGGCAGAGCTGATATGATACTTTGTTGCCATTGCAAAGTAAGGAACGCAGCATGCAGCACCTAACTCAATCAGAGTGCAACACAACTGTACTGAGGCAAGACATGTCATGTTATCATGTGCACTGGTGACAGACGGAACAGGTCTGAATGGGGGTCTTGTGCACAGACACTGGAGGGCAGGAGGCTTGGGTGCATACGAGGGGTGACAGGTTCTTGTTTGGGTGCATCCTCGCCAAGGCGCATACGCAGCATACGATTCTCATGCTGCAGCTTCTCCACCTGAGACCTCAGCTTCTCAGCCTCAGATTGAGCAGTTCTGCATTGCAAGTCACATGCACTGAGTAAGCAAGGTAAGCCAGAGAACACTATGTAATGCACATGCACTGATGGACGATGTTGACAATCCAGTGTGAGAGTGCACTGTGCATATGCCTTCAGCATACATGATCAGGATCGGGTACAGCCATGCAGTATCCTCCTGCGGTAAATCAAACTGTAAGCAAGCCACATGAGCTTGGACAAAAAGCAGAGAGGCACAATCACTAGATGATGTCCACAGCTTGACGATGATCAGGTATCAGATGCTGAGTTTATGCCTCAAACATGTGGTACAGGACTCACTTGAGGCCCTCAATCAAGGCTGGGTTGTCCCCAACCATGCCTGCCAGAGAACTCAGCAGAGGCACGACTCTGGAGCCAGCAGCCCCCACGCCTCGCTGTAGACCTGTACCAACCAGCGTCGCAATTTGTTACAATTTGCTACCAGGCCTGCCCTTGCTGACTAAATCCAGTGTTTGCATGTCAGCTGTCTGCTTGCTGGGTACAGAGGCCAGCAGCAAGACTTGCAGCAAGTGTGGGAGACAAGTACCTGCCAGGGGACTCATCATGCCGGGGTTGCTCTGAGCTTGCACGTTGGACATGTGTCGATGCCGCAAACCAGGTGTCGTGGGTGGAGCAAAGTGCGTGCTGTTTGAAAAGCCTCTACTGGGAGAATTGGGCACATACTCAGGATCGTACTTTTCCAAGAGCTTCTGTGTCTTATCATAGCGGGTGGAGTCCTGCAAGAAGCAGTCAGTGGTGCATGTGCCAGTATTGGTAAGCAGAATAAGCATACAAAGCATGTTTGTTTGTAGCGTCATGTTCAACTTCAGGTGCAACAAGTCCCAGGTCACCTCAAACAATGGTAAGCACAATCAACTAAGTTGCATGGGTCATGGCATAGTATCAGTCCATCAGCACACCTTCAAGTCATGGATCATTCGCTTCATCTTTGTGTCCAATGACTTGAGACGCCTGGTAAGCCGCTTGTCTCTGATCTTCAAAAGCCATTGTATGATGCAGTGCAAGCTGTATGCACTTAGAGGTTCTATCAGTATGGGTGATACGCGAAGAGCATGCTCCTGTGGGGTGTATGTGCCTTCTGGTTGCCGCAATACCTGCAAGATGGATGGCCTTTGCCCTAGACTCATTTGTTGCTTTAATGGTGCAGTGTTGAAAACAGTGTCGCTGCCGCTACTCACCCACGCAGCAAACAGCACTGTGACTACAAATAGCGCTGTGCCCCAGACAGCAATGAAATGCGCTAAACCTTTTCTCGTCTTAAGTCTGGTCTCTGTCTGAACCTGAAGAACACACACACACTTTAAAGACTTGCAATGACAGACAAGCATCTGATGCTGCAGAGCCGAGATTACGTTTAATCGATCAATGTCCTTTTTCAACCGCTGGAAGGACTTCTCATAATTGGCGTAATAAGGGTCAGATCCGATCTTGGAAAAGTAACCTCCCATCTGATCACCTGGCGAGCATGGCAACTGAATCTAGACTTCAGACAATCACTCAGCCTGTACACCTTTGGTAATCGAGATCAGCAAGGCATCCACTGAGTATTGTGTCCCCTGTTGATCGTGTCAGAAGCAGAGGCAGCTCGCGCTTTGTCTTGCTGAATGCTGAGATGCCTTGTCATGTCAGTCATTCACACCTGCATTTTGTAGCCAGATTCACATTGCAGTGCAGCCCGTTGCAAGTCAACTGTCAACTTTGCCGTCACCAAGCCTGGTTGCAGCTGCAACGACTACGCGCAATACAAATTACATCGAATCATAGTTGCAAAAGCAAAGGAGTATCGGCAATACCGATTGTGCTGCTTACCGGCTTTTGCTACTCATTGAAGGCTTTGACCGCAGCCGCAAGTTGAGGTCTGTGTCGGTCTATCCCAGCTTAGTGTTGCTTCTGTGTCACACATACTATTGTGCCGACGTGGCCTATAGATGCTGCAAATTGCAGACATTGCTGCACACAAGAGTCATGTGCACTGCTGATCTAACGCATGGGCTCCTTCCTGTCTCATGAAGCCCTCATTGTGCAGGAGTTACCGCTTGAGTCTTGTTTGCAGCAAACAGCATCATGTTCAGACGATTGCTTGGCTCAGAACAGAGTCTTGCGGGCACAGTCACCTCCAATGTTCCTACGTCACCACCATCTAGCAACGGCTCGCACATGTCCTCAACTGATTTGTTCATTATCTACATGGTGATCGGCTTTTCAGTCACGTTCGCTTGTATCCTGATCCTGACGACAATCTACCATTGCTGCAGGTAAAAGCCAGATCTGTTGTGCTAGCTTTTCATACATGCAGCAGTGAGTAAGGGGTCAAGCAAACCTGGTGTATTGACTCTGCATTGTTTTTTTGAACAATCCAGGCAGTCCTTTGGACAATTTGATGTGCTTGGACCCCGAGCAACGCGGCCTCGTCGGCAATCCTCCAACCGTGATGGTCGACCTGGCCATGAGCCAAAGCAGCTCTTTGTTGTCAAGCATCCTGGTGCGCCATGCTGTGTTCTCATTGACCTAAGCTGCAGTGTCCTGAAAAGCAAAGATGCCGCTGCAGCAACACACAACCTGACATTAAGACAGTAGACTGCAGGCAATTAGATATCCTTGAAGCATGCAAACGACATGTTCCAGGCTATTGTCAACTTTGCTTTGTTTGCTCACACCAGGTGGAGATACGCATCTTGCCTTCCGAGAAGATGAGGAGCTTAAGCCGTACAAGAAGAAAAGTCAGGCCTCTCTGTATTCTGCCACTTTGGATGATGACTCATTCACAATACCAGCCTGGAAGCATGACATCTTTGAGCAGCAGATGAGCAATCACTTGTGCCAGGCTGCAATGACTGGTGGTACTGTGCAGCAAGCTGACTACACAGATGATGGTGGTTTGCACACGCATCCACCAGAAAATGATCTGGCAGATGATGTACTTAATGAAAGTGTGCCACTACACAGTCTGCACACTGCCACACTGCCAACTGTAGCAGACACAGCTTCACAGACATCTCCCAGGTGAATTTTGCTACAGTTGCAATTTTTTGATGATGACACATGCTAGCAGGTAGTCGTAGTACCCTTATCTTCTTGTGCTCATGCCTCACATAATCAGCTGCTCGGCTGAGTCAGAAGTATTTTCTTCAGTAGGAAGAACCTGAGATTCAGTTCTTACACTTGTTCAACAAGCAGCAGTGTGAGCAGACAAGACAGAGCGTGCTAGCCTGCAGCTTGACTTTTCAAGCATTGGCCTCACAACAGTGCTTTGTTGCATCGATAGACACCTTCCATCGCGCAGAATCCTGATGCATCGCAAGTGTTCATTGATTGTTTTTCTGGCAGACCTGCATGTATCTGTTTGTTGCTCGTAACAGCAGTCTACTTGTTCAACAATACATGTGATTGGTCCTGCATGGAGATCGGTCTCAGATTTCTGGCGTTATCAAGGCGTTCGTGACATTAGTACACTATCACGGTGCATTGGAAGTGCCACAATGTTCAGTAAGGTGATCTGCGGGTGACCATTGCATCACGCTGCGTAGCGAAGCTGCACTGCCGCCCCATAAAACAGTATTTGCTGCCTTGGACAGGCAGCCTCAGTGTGCACGGCCAGCACAGCATGTGTGGGAGCTGGAAATGTCAAGCACATGTTTCCTGCTTCTTGACCTGATTGCACGTTGACTGTACGCTACTCAGCCTGAATGCATAAACATACACTGGACAAATTGATGACAATGGTGAAAGCATTTGGCAACTAGAAAACGTGGCAAGTTTAAGGTGCACCACGTGGACACTAATCTTGGCAGATGCAGCTGTGCAAAGAGAGTCCTCCAACCGCAAGTTGTTGCACAGGCATGTTTTTGAGCTACTGTACAAACAGGGTGAACATTGGCGACTAACATCATGACTTGTTTACATCATGACTTGTTTACATCATGACTTGTTTACATCATGTGCCTGACAAGAGGTCTTCGGAGGGGCCATGTGTAGCACATCGGGTTTGATGCTACTGGTTCTACTTTGACTTAAGAGACTCAGCCAAACCAGGTCTGCCAGCTGTTGGCGGTGCTGCTGGCCGTGTTGCAGCAGCTCCTGACGATGCACCATTACCAATGTTTCTGCTGCCACCGCCACCAGATTTCAAGTTGGTAAGTTCATCTTCAATCCGTGCTTTGTTCAGCAGTATCTTGAAGAAGCGAGCTAGCAGGCTGCAGGCAAAACACTTGGTTTGAACCCAGGAAGGCACAAATGCATTGCTGAATAGCGATGGGCTTGTTTGCATAGCAGCTTACCACCACAGCGTGAAGCAAATGAATGCTATCCAGAAGTTGCGCTCTGAACGCCACTTCTTGCCCATGCTGCCTGCCTGAATGAGAGGGCTGTCGGATTCAGGGCCAACATTGAATCCCCTGTCCTTGGCAAGCTTTTGAGTGGTCTGTAGAGTGGCTGTAAAAAGACAAGCCCAGTGAGGTCAATCAGCAAACCTGCCTGTCACTGTGCTCTATTGAAGGCAGTTCTGTTTGCAAAAACATGAGCATCACAGAAGTCTTCACTTACTGAGAAATGCAACTCCAGTGATGACCAGCATAAAATGGAGCAAGCTGAGCTGATTGTTGACTGCAAAGCACACAACATAATCTGGCCCCGCTCTTCGGCCTAGGTCATGCGAGACGGACGAGACAGAAGCAGTTTAACTTACAAAAGCTCACGCCCAACGTCTTATCTACTACTTGCAACATAGCACGGTGGAATTTCCTGCACAATAGGGCATCTACTTGATCAGCCCTTCGCAAATTCTCGAGACCTTGCATGTGATGTAATATAACGCACCTTGGTGCAGGAGCACACAACAGTACCAACAGCACGAAAGGTATAGGTAGGCATATGTTCATGAAAATGCCCCACGTTCCCATGCTGAAGTTTTGATCGAGGCTGTTGGGCTATACACGCACAGCTCGCAAGGTGTTTGGCGCGAGAAGGTGTTTCAAGCTTGCTGTGACTCCGTCAAAAGCCTTGCTGTTCACCAAATTGTGGTATACGCCGTTGCTTCACAGCCAGACCTGCAGCTTCTGTAGAGGTGTCATGTCGCAATGAAGCGAATTTCAATCAAGGGTACCAAGGCGATTTCAGGGCATCAACCCAAATCGACAGGTCGAAATCATGAGTGCAGGTTTTCCTGGCTTGAGTCCAAGTTGCATCAAGTGGCTTACAGTATAAAATGTGTGAATGCTCTATTGCATATGGTTGATGAGTAAATGTACATTTGCCCATATCACTGCATCTGTACTCACAGGATGGGAGGTTGACAACAATGTTGATATAAACAAAAGACACTGGGAGAAGTGGATGCACATTGACATCACATAGTTGGTACGTACCAACTAATGGTCGTGAGACATATACATTTGCCTAATACCCACTACTTACTCTGCGCTAAGGTGCTTGTGTGACCTTGCATCAGTCCAACACTGTCAATCCAAATCACTACTACTGGTACTAGGTAGTGCAATCATGCAACCCCTACTATCACTCAACACCACCACAAGGACCCAACCCAAAGGCAGTACATAGTGTCATAGCCTCATACTGTTTGCACATACAGAAGAACAGGCCCAGTAGTAACATCTGACCATCAGAGGTAGCCCTCATCATGATACAGGGATGAACAGAGCCATTGAGCAGGAGATTGCACAGGAGCTGAAGTTAGTGATGGTGGCCCAGGGTGATTCATTTAGTCATGACATGCTGAAGCTGTGACAGGACATCACTGTTTGTCGCAACACCAGATGCAAGACATCAGGTGCGTGGGTCCTTGCCGCTAGCTGCAGCAGCTTCCCAACACTTGTAGTTGGCCATCACACCATCCAACAGGGGCCTAGCATCCTCAAATGCGCTCACCATTGCCTTATACATGGGTATGCCCACAATGCTGAAAAAGCCAATCTGCAGAGGGTGCAGGCGTGTTCGCTCAGGGGGCAAGGTGGACATGACCGCTGCAGCATAGCCATGGATGCTGCAAAACATTTCATGACAGGCATGGCAGTGCACATCAAAAGTGATCCTATTCAGGACATCCTACAAACATACTGTCTAGTCTTCACATTGCACACAATGAATGGTCTGGGAGAACAGGTGGAACAGAGTGACGTACCTGAGACCGGGTGATGCCTCCCTTGTGGGTACGATCCATCAACGGACTGACAGATAGCCCAAGAGCCTTCTCCATGTCACCCTGTAACAGTCACAAACATCCAGTATGTTTGCATGCGTGTTGCCAAACTCCTTGGCAGAAGCCATACAGAGGGTTGTGTTGCCTTTTATTTGACATTGCTGTCTCAGAGACACAGCAGATGAGGTTGGCCCTGTACAGCATGGTTCAGGCAAACCACTGTGGGCTTGTTGCCGGATATGCAGTTGATCGATTGTTGGAAGTGCAGGAACTTTTGACACATGAGAAACTTGAGAAACTTGCATTTGTATGCTGCAGCTGCTGTTGGTATCCTGTCCAGTACTCATGACTTGTGCTGATCGACGCGTTGCATACCACAAGGGGCTCATACAGGAATTGCTCACTTGTTTTCCCTTTTTAAAACATCAGCCATGCAGTGTGTGTACTGCAAACATAGGAACACCCAATTGGCAGCACAATCAGGACATATCCTTTGATTCAGCTCGGTGCAATGTGAACAGTAGTAGTTACGCAAGCGCTTTAGAACATTTGCTAGACATTGCACTTTATCGCTCAAATGGCAATGATTGCTCCCAGCGACCTTCAAATTTCAATGAATGAATGCATGTATACCTATCTGATGCATATGTACCTATCTGATGCATGTGTGCCCATCTGATGCATGTGTACCTATCTGATGCATGTGTACCTATGTAATGCACTGAATGAATGAATGCGTGTATACCCATGCTGGACATCAGAATTGCATTGGTTGTGCCTATGATGGGGTGGGGATGGGCACTGACCTGTCGGAAGAATTCCTCCTCCAGCTTCAAGCTCCACTTCTTGTGGGTGGCTGTGTCTGCTGCCAGATGACCAATATCTGCACACTTCAGCACCATCTGCACAGCGCAGCCACGCTGTTGGCAGTATTCAAGGTGGTGACGCAAGCCTATGACTCAACTCCAGGCTCACAAGTATATGACTCACCTCCAGGCTCACATGCCATGTTGAAGTGTGGTATGACAGATGACTTGAGTGGACAGCTGACGACAGCTGTGCCGATAAAAGTGCTAACACTGGCCATGGTGTTGCCGAAACCAGCTTACTGACACACGCACAGTGTCAACAACCGCATCTGGCTCACGCACAATGCCACGGCTGAAGTCTGGGTCAGAGTTCGTAGAGCATTTGACAGCAGGGCCTCCTACCGATGGATACATGGAGAGACAGACCTGGTGCAGTGTGCTTCGGTCTTCTAACTTGAGGTCTGCCAATGAGCTGTGGCCGTCTCCAGCTGAGCAGGAGGTACTTGTGCCTGTGCTGGTTGTCCTCTTGAACAGGGCCTGTGTGCAGCAGTGCATGTGCTCAAGAAAAGAAAACACTACGCCTTTCGGCGTCAATTTAATGAGAAGCCCAGTTATATACTGGGCTGCCCTGGTGTGCATGTGCTAAGTCAGCATGGTAAGCTGATGCTACTTGTGTGTGCTCCCCAGAAATGGCTGCCTGTGAGTTGACCATCAGGTCCCGTGCACGCAGGGCTTCATAGTGTGGCCTGACAAACAGCTGTGTAGTGTACAGTCAGTGCAGCTAGAATTGTGTACACATTAGGAATGACTGACCTGGAATCTGGACAGGACACTGAAGTGCTTCTTCATGTCAGTTCCCAGCACTTGATCTATGGCGATGGTTCGCAACGCCATCCTGTCCTCTTGAGGCACAGGCTGCAGGCACACAATTTGGTATCCCCTGACTGGCTGAAGACAAGCAGTCGTGTACTTTGAGTATGGGGCAGCACTGACTTGGACCAGCTGCAACACAGACTGTGTTGCCTATTTGAGGCACACAGGGCAGATGCATGACAAATGGATCAAGTATTTCTGCCTGTGTGGCATAAGCATGCAGCAGATGACTGTAATCAAAACCAGTTAATGATGCTTAGTCTCTTTCACCTTTCATGTCTTTAGGGCTCAACAGGGGAGTCAACAGACAATAGCTTGATAAATGCGAGAGAATGCTGAGTTTGAATGAAACAAGTGAATACACGAGTGCACGAGCACCTCCAACATCATGTGCAGGGCTTAAACAGATGTACAGATGTGCTCATGAAAGGCATGCATGAGGAGAGATGCCTGACCCCCAGAAACTGGTACTGCTTCTGTAGGGAGACCCTTGTTGATGCCGCCAGGTGGTGGTTCTCCAGAATGGACTGCAGGTTGTAGGTGATAGCCAGGTCATGGCTGGTCTTGATCAGGAAGTCGTTGTTCACCCCTGAGTGCTCAAAGTCATGCACCAAGGCTGCTATGTAGGACGCAAGCAGGCTCAAGCGGTCTGCACCCCGGCTCTTCATCACTCCCCCGTGCACCATCAGCATGTGGGTCATCTGGAGGACAGACGCCACGTGCGTGCTGCAGCAACCGTTTTGGAAACGTCAGTACCATGTGCTGCTGACGCTGTGCCACAGAACTTTTATTGCAAGTGACGAGATCTGTGTGGTGAAAGAGTTCAATGCGCCTTTGTTTTTGGCACCACAGCTTGTGAATGCCAAGCATGAATCATGAATACATGCTGGTGTCTTTAGCATACAACGTCCATCTTTATATGCTGCAGCTACGAGGACAACTTGTTGCTCAGCAAATGTTCAGGTGCATTGACAACATATACAAACACTCAGCTATGATCTGCCAAGGAACATACCAGTTGTGGTAGGGTATGCTATCATCGTATCCTTGCTCTATTCTGCGTAGGTACATGCAGAGCTTGGCCTCATCCAGCTTGAACTCATTCACAAAGCCCTGGGACTTAAGAATATAGAAGCCCATGAGGGACAATGTGTGGCCAGGGGTCGCCTCAGCAAACCCCAGGATGTCAAACTGCCACTGCTTTGTCGCATCCTGAACATGCACTTCACACCAAGTCAAACTTCCTGCACTCTCAAAGGCATGACTGTACAGCAGCCAGGCAACTGTCAAACGACTGTGATGATCCAGCAAGCATATCTCGACAAACCATAGCAAGAAGAGCACAGCTCAGGTACAGTAGGCCAGTGACAGTCCGGCAGGAGACAGACAGCATGCAGCAAGCATGCAAGAGATGACAGGGTCAGGGGACAGTTAGCAAAGGCAGGCAAGCAGAGCCACCTGCAGCAGCCGCTCAATGGCAGGCGTGATGGCAGCAGCCAAGTCATACTGGGCAAGTGTGGCTTGTTCCTCAAAGCTAGACCTGGAACTAAGACGTCTAACACCAGGCCGTCTCCTCTCATCGGAGTTTGCTCCTGGCGAGTCCGGTCTGCTGGGCTGTTTCACTGACTTGCCCTGCAAGCAAGAGAAGCCTCTGTAGGAGATCTCCGACCAGCAAGTTTGCATCACTGCAGAGTGCCTTGAGACACATCGTGTGTAGAGCAGTGCCTGCTAGGCCCAGCGACTGGTAGGCAGACAAGTCAGCTATCCTGCAGCCATTGCGTTTGATTTGGGTGGCAGGACCAAGCCTTCTTCAAATTTACTGCAATCAATAGCGCAACAAACTAGTGCATCCAGAAGTCGAAACAACTTGCAACATGCAATGATCATGTGGTCATCAGCATAGCTGCAATCACACAAAAACCACAGACTTGCCCAATAGACACTATGTCTCAGATGTATCAGAGCCAACCTTCAAGAGCTGCAGCATGGACAGACCAACTTCGTCATCTGTAGAGTGACTGCTTTCCAGCAGCTGCCTCTCCAAGCCAATGGGCTGCCGCAGGTCTGTGGTGGACTCTGTCAGTATATGCCGTAGGTCCAGGATCTGTGCCATCCCAACCGCCTCCCCCTGCACATGTCAGCACAGCAGCTGTCATGCAAGAGCAGCTGCAGCCTGGAAAGGTCATACTTGTTGAGGCAGGTCTGCAGACTGTACATGCGTGGAGCCTCCAACAGCCTTCTGGGGTTTTTTTGGTTTCTTTTTGGGGTTGAAAAATAAGAGCGTAGAGTTGTCAGACTGTACATGCGTGGAGAAGGGCACTTGTGGCAACACAAGCCACAGCATTGTGGCAGGCATTGACCACCCCAATAGTGCACACATGCGGTGGAGTGTTGCATGAAAAAACAGGAATGTCACCATGATCATCCTCTGCAGCATGTTGAGCATCAGGTCCAGAGGAGTATCAGCGTTGATGCCCTGTCCAGGCGTGGGCGACTTAGCAACAGCCTCTAGGCGCTCTGTCAGGTGTGTGTTCTGCTGCAGCAACTGCTCCTTTTCTGTTTGGATATCAGCATTCAGAGTCTCCAGCTCAGCGTTCTGCCTGTGGACCCATGGTGCATGCGATGTCAGTGAGTGCCTGAGCTCTTTTGCAACCATTGCATGCAGCCATAGGCAAAACATGTTGTGCAGTAACAGCGAGTGGGATGACAGGCTGATGCATATCTGGCTCACTTGCTGCCAAGCTGCTGCTCTGATTGCCTTGTTTTGTCAATGACAGTCCAAAGTAGCAGTCACAAACCCCAATGCTTAGACAGCGCAACAAGCCAAGAAAGCTTCTAATGATGAGGTCATGCAGCCGTCATGTGCCCTGCATCACCTTTGTAGTGAGCAGTGCTGGGCTGCCAGCTGCAGTTCCAGCTCCTTCTGCTGAGTCATGTTGTACTCACTCACCATGACAGCCAGTTTACCGTCTAAAGGGTCCTGCAGCATCAGTACATGGTGTTCAGAGCAAACTCATTATCAGCCTTGTCAAAACTTTTGTTCTGCCAGCAGGTTTGCAGCAAGTCAAAGAAGTAGTGCGGCTTCACAAGCTGGCTGTACTGATTGACACAGCCATGCCAACTCAAGAACCTTATGCAGGGTACATAGTACAATGAATTTTGTCTTGCCTTTGTCCAGCATGCAGCTTGACGCATATGCTAGAGGGTGCGACTACAGACATCTTCCATACCGCGATAGGCCACATTTCAAGGGTGGTCCATTTCTGCTTGCCAGTCTTCTTGCTGGTGTAGCAGCGCTGATGCCGGTGGCACGCCACTCTCTTCTCAAATATAGCACTCACAGCCTCATGGTATGCTGCATGCAGCTCCTGGACTCCCCCTGCAAGCATTGCGCTGCTGTGCCAGCTGGCCTAGAAACAGATGATGCTGGAGCTGTGCCAGCACTGAGATGTGAGATCTGAAATGGCAGTCCTGAGACATGAGATCTGAGGTGGCAGTCCTGAGACATGAGATTATCAATAGCACTGAATAGTCTGCCTGACACAGGAAAGCAGCCCTTGCAGTCTCACCAAATGTGCTAAGTGAGATTGATGAGGTGGCAGTCCTGCATGAGGATCCAAGCATGGTGCAGATCTGGAGATTGCTTGAAGAAGGCTGGCACCAAAGTGCTGTTTTGTATGGCATGCTTTAGAGGCAGCTATGCTAACCTGGATACTCGCCGCGAGCAAAGACTTCCATCAGGGTAGGTGCAACATCTGTGCCTGTGTGACAAACACAACATGTAGTCAGTGTATGCCAAATCAACACTGTGAGACAGGCAGCCAATGGACACCTATAAATGCTTACCATTGCTGTATGCCTCCCAAGCCAGCTTGTTGGCGTGCACCATGATGCCTTTCTCATTGCACATGAATCTATAGATGGGGTTGTATTGATGCATGGCTGTGATCCGAGCATTCTGAGTCGTCATCTCAGGCTCAAATTCTAGCAGTGTGGCTGTGATGATTTGGCTGGGGGCAAGCTGAACCCGTATCGCCTACATGCCATCACAGTTCAGATGCTCATAATGTATGAGGCTGCAGGGCAAAGCCCTTGGCAGGCTGAAAGACTGTGAACCAAAATGCTTTCCCTGACATTGTGTTGATGATGGCAGATTTCGGCATAGACATGAGACAAGGTTCCAAATAGTGAAGCTTGACTCATGCCATGGATTCCATTGGCCTCTATGTACAGCTTGCAAGCCTCAGCCATTTCCATTTCACGCACAGCGCTAATCAGCTGGGTACAATAGCTAGCAGCTCCTATGCAGCTTCAGGTGCGTGCTATGCACCTTTTTGATGACGTCTGTCCAAGCCCTCTGATTAGACCTTTCCCGTTCTGGCATTGCATTTATGAGCGCTGTGTAGTCTTTGACAGGCGGTGCCTTTCCCATCAAATTGATACAAGCAAGGTTTTTAAAGTAAACTTCCTTGATGAGTGCCTCAGCTCCTGGCCTGCAGACGTGTTGGGCTCTTGTAATGGTAGCTACTGACAGCTTGCTCAGCAGTACAAACAACTGACAGCTTACTGCGCAGGATCTCCTTTCTGCCCAAGCTTGCAGATCAGCAAGGGTCTGTCAACATGGTGAAGTACTTCAAAGTCCTCCAGTGCCCATACTCTGTCTTGGTACGACATGCCGTCCGCGGCACGGGTGCTTGGTTTTGCGCCAGTTCCGTCCCAGAAGGAAGGTCCTGGGTATTCATGACCTCGTTTCAGGCAACACACCACTTAGCATGGTCTTCAAGAGAGGGGCGCAGACTGCACCTTGCATTTGGTCCGTCATGGAGGACCGAACACAGTGTGTCGATGTTCGCTCTTAGCGAGCAGAGGAAGAGAAGCAGACAACCGGATCGTGCAAAGACATACAGCCTATCAGTATGTCTCTGAAGAACGACTATGCCCCGCTTGCCCCAGCAACGACATTGCAGCAGACTGCACGAACAGCATCGCACAGAGGGCTTTTTCACATTGCAATGCAAGATGTGCCTTCTGCATGTAGAGGGCGTGACAAGCAGTCAAAATGCAGTCAGAGTATGCAGAGGCAGGTAGGTGGTAGGATTGTGAATTTTCGGGACGCCGGGTTTGGGTTGGGGATGATGCTAAGGAAAACAGATGCAGGGTGCCTCCAAGAGAGCAACATTTGCTTTCAAAAGCACAGTGCGACACATGCATCACGCAGCATGATGCGTAAAATGTCCTTTCCTCAGCAGTCTAGTTCCAGTCTCAGGCTAGCCATAAAGATTGCCTGTCTTGTGTATAGATATTTGCCTAAACGTATACGTATTTTGTTTTGCTAGTTTGATGTTGCACTGTGGCTTCTGCATGATTGCATTTGACCATTGCGTAATCAGTAGGCAAATATATATATTTGCAGATCGAGAATACTGCAACTACGCCGAGGCCAAATCCCCAATGCTGCGCAGTTTTGTAAATTCAGGGATCGAGGCTTTTCATGCAACGAACGACACTTCTGCATCACTTGTGTTGGCTGCGGGTCTTGCATCGAGTGAGCACTGTTCTGCAGCATCACTGATCATGGCGATGGCTCGGGCATTGACAGCAGTCAGAACCGGAGTTCTGAGCCATCTTCGGATACAAGCTAGCTTGACTGCGACACAACATCAATCAGGTCCAGCAGTGTGGCAGTCTGTGCGTGGCTTTGCTGGCACGTATCTGGACAAGAACGAGGTCACAGAACGCATCTTGAACGTCGTAAAGAACTTTGAAAAAGTGGATCAAAGCAAGGCAAGCTCTCCTGCTCCCTGACCTGCATGGTTGCATGCAAGGTACTGATTCTTTGCTTGCTTGAGGTCATTGTGCAGCAAAACTTGCAGCAGAAGCTGAAACTGACTAGCAACCACAGAAGTTGCCTGATCTTACATTAGTATATTTGCAGGTCAGCCCCTCTGCACACTTTCAGAAAGACCTTGGGCTGGATAGTTTAGACACTGTGGAGGTTGTCATGGCCTTTGAGGAGGAGTTTGCAGTCGAGATTCCTGATGTTGAGGCAGACAAG